>Ga0326728_10008704_pt1 | contig 24976 bp, 20 predicted proteins | sample MB3enrmetagenome_FD_207602 | JGI IMG/M metagenome (GOLD analysis project Ga0326728, IMG submission 207602) | Lab enriched peat soil microbial communities from McLean, Ithaca, NY, United States - MB31MN | ecosystem: Environmental > Terrestrial > Soil > Wetlands > Peat | place: USA: New York... | reverse complement strand
AAGAACTCAATGCCACAGAAACCACCTTTCCAGGCACTAAACTGAAAATGGTATTCAAATTGGTATCAGACTGAAATCCGGCGGATGCGGTGTTCTGAGTTTTGACGAAGGGGGAAACTCACGGAGCGAACAATGGAACGTCTGCCGAAACTGATCGGGGCCCTGCCGACATTCTCGACGAGTGCATGATCGAGTTTCCGCCACTGACCAATGGGAACGTCCGGTGGTTGTGGCAGATGCGTGTGAGGAGGCGGATAAAAAATCAAATCCCCCTCACACAGCGGAAACCCAGGAGGTCGTCAGGCCCTTTGACAGGTGCGCCGGCGCCGAAGGCGCCGCGCTGCGCACATCCAGCGTCGTCCGGGGGTTGAGTCCAACTGCCGCCACGAAACACGCGGAGGCTCCCCGTTGCCGGGCCTGTTGGATTAGTAGTAGTTGGCTGACCATACGGCGTGCCATACCAATCCCAGCACCACTCCCAAACGTTGCCCCCCATATCAAACAAACCATATGCGTTCGGCGCAAAAGAGCCAACAGGACTTGTGTAGGGCATCCCTCCGATGATGCCAATTGAGTTGTATCCGCTCGGTCCCAGATCGTAGCTATAGCTGCTGGGATCGCTGTTGTAGTTGGCTTGGCTCTCAGAGATCGTGTCGCCCCACGGAAACCGTTGCCCGCTCAATCCGCCCCGCGCCGCCTTCTCCCACTCCGCTTCCGTTGGCAACCGATAACCACTGACCGACCAATTTGCGTAAACAGCATCCACATCTCCGCTCGTGTAAACCTGCGTCAACGCCGCATTAGTGTAGTACACTGGGGTCAAACCCGCTTGCTGCGACCGCGCGTTGCTCCACTTCACCACGTCATACCAACTCACGGTCTGCACTGGATGGTTGGCTGCCTTGCCGGAACCGACATAGTCAAAGTTATATCCGTGGTTCGTGGCGTAGGAATATACTGCCTGCCATTGGCTTAAGCTCACCAGATTAGTGTCCATGAGGAAGGCGGAGACCGTCACGTTCGTGGGGATGGCGTACGTCCAGCCATTCAAAGTGTCCCCCATCGTGAACGAACCGGCGGGAATGAGGGCCATACCGGGAGGGACGGTGAACTGACTTAGTAAGTAAAACTGCCGTGTCCCGGAGATTGCATTGGTCTCCGTGTACTGTCCGTTTACGACAACGGGCACATTTGTAACAGTGCTCCAAGCCGCCGGTAAAAGGTTAGTGGTGCTTTGCAAAACGTAAGTCGTAGCCTTGGCAGGCCAAACAAGAACGACTTGTTTTCCCAATGGCGCAATACTCAAATTGGTTGTTTGAGCCAGTCCGGGATGGACTCCAGCAAAGGACACCAGCGTAACAGATAAATAATAAAGAAGTTTGGTTTTCATAATAAGTCCACCTTTACATCCAAACCGATTTTCTCGTTGCTTTCATTTGTTTGATTGGCCTGTCCAAAACCAAAAGAGGCGTGACCTACTCACGCCCCACTACAGGCACTGGCGTGCCCTCAACGGAACGCTTTCGGGCACGCCCGATGCGGGCGTACCTCGAACCGTGTCCGTTGAGTGAAATGCCAGTTTCGTAGTGGACAGCAGCCGAAGCCGCAAATCAGTTCTTGGTTTTGATCACATAAGTATTCTCAGGGTCGTTCGGATTGAAGCACTGGCGGCCCCCAATTGCAAGCGGTAATTTGCCGCCTGAAAATTCCAGGTCGGGCAGGTGCCCGTAGTGAACGAACGGCGGCAGCGCTCCCTGGTGGTGGCGGCATTTTCCACGGTTTGTGAGGGCATGCGGGGCGCAACTTTGGGGATGCGCCTTCGCCGAGCCTTTGAACTTCGCCGGGGCTACGTTGGACAGGACGGTGGACAGGTGCCACGGGAACGAGCCTTCTCCGTCGCATGGACTACGGAGGACAGGGCTGGGAAATCCCATGGAAATGCTTGTTTAAGCTGCCTGCAACTCACGCACATGGGCGACATCCGTGCGAGAGACGGGCCGGAGCTTCTTGCTCTCCACTGTAGCCACCGTGAAGGTGCGTCCGTCAAGGGTGGTAAATTCCACTTCGTAAGCTGCCCCGCCCTTGTGGATGTGGATCACCGTGCCGACATCTCCCGCCTCAAGCTCCTCGCCGGGCAAGTCCGCCGTCAACACCACGCAATCATGTTCGTTGATCTTCATCAGTCTTGCAAAGGATACGCGGTAATTAAGCGGGGCGCAACTTCTCCGTGATCCCATTGCCAGACGGAGCGCACGCGCGGCGACCGGCCATCGGGAGCGTCTAATTTGCCTTCCACTTGGTAACGAGGGCCAAAGCCCGTTTCTTGCGTCCGCTTCACTTCGTGCGTTCGCCCGTGGTGGCGGAGCGCCTCCGCTAATTTTTCCCATTGCTCCGCCTGAAATCCAAACCCGGTGAAGAACCTGCCCTTGCTTGCGCCATAGCGATGCGTGGTGTTGAGCAGGTACTCAACGATTTTTTCACGCTCAACCAGGAGCTTGCCTGCGTTGGGCAGTTTCATTTGGCGTCTCGGTATAGCAGTCCTGGACAAATTGGCGGATGACCGCCAACTCTTCTTCGCCGGCCACGGCATGGGGTTTGACGAATTCGCGCCACTCGATTTTCAGGCCGGCTTTCTTCAACAAGGCCACTTGCTGGCGCATCTTTTGGATCGGGATGAGCGGGTCCTGCGTGCCGTGGGTGAGGAGAAACCGCTGCTGGCGCGCCGCCGGAGAAAAGTCCCGGATCAACTTTTCCGGCTCATGCACATAGCCGCTGATGCCGACGATGCCCGCGAATTTTTGGGGATAACGCGCCCCGGCTTCAATGACCATGAGGCATCCTTGCGAAAAGCCGCATAACACGATCTGCCCGGCGGGATATGCCTTGAGTCCTTCGCCTGCATCTTGAGCCGGAAGGACTTGGAGCGAACGGCCCCCTCTCCCTGGCCCTCTCCCCACTTCGTGGGGCGAGGGAATTGCGAGATCGGATGGCGGCGGGGTCGAGAGGCGGCCGAGTCCATCCAACAACTGGAAGAGCAACTGGCGGCTTGATTCGATGCCCGCGCCGGATTCGATGTCGTACCAGGAATATCCGCCGTAATAGGGGTCGGGGGCGTTGACAAGAAGAAAATTCAGCCAGGGCAGTTGCAGGGCGCCGGGCAGCCAAAGCCAGCCTTCCAGGCTGTCGCCCAAACCGTGCAGCACGATCATGAGACGGCCGCCGGGCGGCCCGGCGGCGCGGATGAAATGGGTGGTCAACATCGGTTCTGGTGCATTTCGCTTTTTTGGGCAACCTCTCCCAATCTTAATCTTGCTCTTAATCCTAATCTTAATCTCAATCGCGTCACAGCCATCAGAATAAAGATTAAGATTAGGATTAAGATTAAGAAACCGCGACCCATTGGTTCACCTAGGCTGGACGGCGGCGAAGGGGCTGGGGGCCAGCTTGAAGCGGGCAAACTTCGCGGCGTTTTTGCCGGCTTCCGCCCCGGCCGGCGGCGGGGATTCGGCGAGTTTGATGAATTCGCTCTGGCTGCGCCGCGCCGTCTGGCCGGCCCGGAGGCGGGGCCGCCGGTAGGCGCCGCCGGGCTGCAAATAGCGCGCCTTCACGTTGTCCTGGAGTATGGTTTCCAGCAATTCGCCCCGGATGCGCTCGCGCAAATTGCCGTCTTCCACGGGAAAAACGACCTCGATGCGGCGGAAAAAATTGCGCGGCATCCAGTCGGCGCTGCCGGCGAAAACTTCCGGCTGGCAGGCGTTTTCAAAATAAAAGATGCGGCTGTGTTCCAGGAAACGATCCACAATGCTGCGCACGGTGATGCGCTCGCTTACCCCTTTGACGCGCGGGCGCAGACAACAGACCCCGCGCACGATCAAATCAATCGGCACGCCGGCCTGGGAAGCGCGGCAGAGGGCGGCGATGATGTCCGGGTCGACCAGCGCGTTCATTTTGGCGATGATGCGCGCGGGCAGGCCCTTTTGGGCGTGGCCGGCTTCGCGCTCGATGAGGGAGATCATGCGCTGGTGGAGTTGGAAGGGGGCGACGAGCAGCTTCTTGGTGCCCTGAAACTGGCAGATGCCGGTGAGCAGATTAAACAGATTGGTGGCGTCCTCGCCGAAGGCCGGTTTGCAGGTGAGCAGGCTCAGGTCGGTGTAGAAGCGGGCGGTGGCGGGGTTGTAGTTGCCGGTGCCCAGGTGCAGATAGCGGCGGATGCCGTCGCTGTCCTTGCGCACCACCAGGCACATTTTGGCGTGGATTTTGCAGCCGACCAGGCCGTAGAGGACATGGACGCCGGCCTCCTCCAAACGCCGCGCCCAAAGGATGTTGTTGGCTTCATCGAAACGGGCCTTGAGTTCCACCACGGCCGTGACCTGCTTGCCGTTGCGCACGGCTTCCATCAAAGCGCCCACGATTTGCGAATCCCCGCCGGTGCGGTAGAGAGTTTGTTTGACAGCGAGGACATTGGGGTCGGCCGCGGCCTGCTGGAGAAAATCCACCACGCTGCTGAAATTCTCGTAGGGATGATGGAGCAGGAGGTCGCGCTCGCGGATGGCGGCAAAGACGTCCCGGCGCTCGCGCAGCGGGGCGGCCACAGGGGCGACAAACGGGGGATCGCGCAGTTCGGGCGAATGGTCGCCCTCGGCGATGGCGGCCAGGCGGATCGGGTTGACCGGCCCGTCAATCAGGAACAAATCCTCTTCCGTCAGCCCGAGGTTTTCCAGAAGCTGGGCGCGGATTTCCAGCGGGCAGCCATGTTCGACTTCCAGCCGCACCGCGTGGCCGCGGCGGCGGTTGAGCAATTCAATCTCGACGGCTTTGAGGAGATTGGCCGATTCCTCCTCGTCAATGTAAAGCTCGCTGTTGCGGGTGACGCGGAAATGCCAGAAGCCGAGGATGGTCGTGCCGGGAAAGAGGTCGGCCAGGTAATGCCCGATCAAGGCGCCGAGGAACAAATAGTGTTGCTCGGAGGAGTCGGGGCGGGGCAGTTTGACCAGCCGCGGCAGCACGCGCGGCACCTGCACCACCGCCAGGCGCTGGCGCGCTTCCCCCTCCTGCGTGATTTCCAGTTGCACGATGCTGTTGAGCGATTTGTTTAGCAACTGCGGAAAAGGATGGGCCGGGTCCAAACCCAGCGGCGTGAGGACGGGCCGGACCTGGGTGCGATAAAAAGTCTCCACCCAGCCGCGGTCGGCGGCGGAAAGTTCGGCAAAGGAGAGGAAGCGGATGCCGCTGGCGGCGAGGGCGGGGCGCAGATCCTCGCGCCAGCATTTGTATTGACGCTCGACCAGTTGGCGGACGCGGCGGATGACGGCCCGGAAGTTTTCCGTCGCGGTCAAGCCGTCGGGGGTGCGTTCCACGACGGCGCTTTCGATTTGTTGTTTGAGGCCGGCGACGCGCACCTCGAAGAATTCGTCCAGGTTGGAGCTGAAAATGCAAAAGAACTTGACCCGCTCCAACAGGGGCGTGGCGGGGTCCATCGCCTCCTCCAAGACGCGATGGTTGAACTCCAACCAGCTCAACTCGCGGTTGAGGAGGTGTTCCGGAGCCATTATAGTCGCTTCGCCAGACATCAAGAGGGGAAGTATAACCGGCTGGCCGGAAAAGTCATTGAAAAGGGGAGTCCCTTTTGAAATGTGCAGGGCCAATTTGGGAATTGGCATTCGCGAGCAGCTTTCCCTCCGCCATTTGGATGGCTGGCCGGGAAGATCCGGAAGCCTTGATTGGGATGTTTATTCATTAGCGGTGTAGAAAAAAGTGGCTTAATTAGGCTTAATTAGGTTTGATCAGGTTTGATTAGGCTTGACCGAAAGAACTCAGGTCGATGTGTAAATGGTTCATGGACAGGCATTTCAATTGATTTGCCGCGAAAAGGCTGAAAATGCCCAGCGCGGCAAGGCCGCAAGCAAGAGAATTGAGCCACAGATTCACGGAGATGGACACAGATCAAAAGGACTATTCCAGCTGTGTCCATCTGTGGCAGAATCTCCGCGAACCGGAGCGATCTTGGCATATGCAGCAGACGCTTTTTTCCAGACTTCGCTGGGAAAAAGAGGCTTCGCAACATGCTGGAGGCAAACAACTTATATTCGTTTCGACCAAGATGTTGGTCTTAGTTTCTGGATTGCAATGCAAGGAATTCTCCGGCTTCGCGCCTTTGCGCCTTTGCGTGACACCTCCGCAACACGCAATTGACCCATGAAGTTCTCACGCAAAGACGCTAAGACGCCAAGCATTTCAGTTTTCAGCTTTTGCCTCCTTCGCTTCGGCGGCATCGGATGCCGCTCTTGCCTTTCCCATTTTCACTATCAAGTAGTACGCTTTTATGGGAGAGATGTCAACGGAAAAATGGGAATTTTTGCGGATTTTTGCAAGGCCCTGGTCATTAGAGACTTGCACAGCCTGCTCGCGCCATAGTGGCCGGAAAACTGTCTTGGCGGGCAAACGAAAGCAAAGAACTGAACCACGTCCGCCTTCGCCAAGGCTACGGTGGACAGGGAATACGCCTTTCTCGTTTCGCCATAAATACTTGACCTGCAATCTGTTGCAACCTTTATCGGCCAAAGTTACAGTGTGACCCCTTTGACGAATACCAAATTCCTAGGACTGACTCCACGCCTTTCACGAAAGTCGCCAATTTCGGAGTATGATGTTGAGCGATGCTCGGAGCGTTGTCGTGATGCAATACGTTTCCCAGCCACGACCTCTAAAACGCCGCACACGATAGCTATTATTATCCCGGCGGTCCAAATCGTCCGCCAGGCGCGTCCTTCGTGACGGGCCAGAGCGAATCCCGAAAGAGCAAGGATAAACATTAGCACGCACAGCGGAAAATCCGAAGGAGGAACACCGAGCGAAAAAACTACAAGCCAAAGGGGGAACAAATAAACACCAAAAAGCACTCGTAACAATGACTGCTTACTCATGGCGAACTTTTGCATACGCTTGCTGAGGTGCGGCTGACCGCTGCTAATTGGCAGCAGTTTAGTCCTTTCGGTAATTATGAGTCTATCTAAAAATCACTCCCTCTAACCGTCACCCACAGCAGATTCGTGTCACCGATCACCTCAAAAGGGACAAGGGATCGAATCAACCGGCCACTCCAAGGTGATCTATTCATATCAGGATTCTTGATGTTGGCAAGCGATTTCCATTTATTTCACACCCGCTTTGGCGGCAGCTTCGGGGTCGATTTTCTTGAACGCAATGGCCGCATTGTAGCTCACATTCTGATCCTTTAAGGCTTCCACAACCATTGGGATTGCCGCTCTCGCCTGACTTCCAAATTGCCCGAGGGCATCCAACACTTTCGCGCGAAGCAGCGTGTCATTCCCAGAGAAATCATTCATCAACGCTGGAACCACAATATCCGGCTGGGTATGCAGTTGCCCCAGAGAAGTGGCGACTGAATAGCGGACATACTGGCTGGGATCATGCAGCCTCTTAATCAAAGCAGGCACAACACTTTCCAAATCGGATCGCTCCCATCCGAGACTCTCGGCAGCTGCACATCGGATGACCCAGTGATTTTGATTGGTAAGCGCCTCGAGCAGAAATGGAACGCCATCTGAACCGATCCCCGCCAGTGCAATTGCGCCTGGAGCCGTTTCGTTTGAATCGAAGACCATGTTGGTTAAAACGGGCAAAGCTGGCAGGGCGTTCGACCCGATCGCATAGAGGGCCCACGAGGCTGCCATCTTCTTTTCCCATGGGTCTTCATATAGATGACGGAAAATAGAAGACTGGTCCATATCGAGTTTCATAAGCGTTTGCTCAGTGAGTCCGCGTCGAGATTGAAGAACATCCAAGAGGGACGGAATCGCATTCGTCCCCATATCATGGAAAGCCACCAACGATGCGTTGTTGGTGTTTTTATCCCAATGTTCCAAATCCTTCAGCCAATAGCTGAAAGGCCTCCCATGATAAACGGGCTCACTCCGTCGCTGCATCAACCAGGCAAGCCCGCCCAGAACGGCGACGAGTAAAACAGCCAACAGGATGCGGCGCTTTTTGCCCATGCGGCTAGTCCGGCCTGTTGGCCAGTTTCTGCTCCGCTGCCATGTCGCGCAATGCCAGCAGCAAGGCCACGCACAAGGCGACCACCCCGACGACTTCAGCCAGACTCGACAGGCGACCGTGCAGCCGCCGTGAAAGCCAAATGCCGGCAAGACCAATCAAAACCGCCCTGGCGAATCTGCGGTCCGTGCGTGCGCCTGAATCAAGCACCAACACTTCCGGCTTCGGATGCCACCAAACCCAGAGCGTCGCCAAAATCAGCGCCACATGAATCGCTATCATGGACAGGCACAGCCATTCCATCGGCCCAATGGAACTCCCGTTGCGCACGAACCGCAGCCAGCTTAGTGCAAGGAGGGAAAGGCCCGTCCAAAACACGGAAAGCGCGGTGAGGAACCAAGCTGAAACCCGGCAGCGGACTCGCTTTATCTCTTTCATTTTCGGCGATGTGAGGTTCCTAACGGGGTCAAGCCCGGAATTCGGAAATATGTTCATGATCATGGCGCGGCGGTTGCGTCTTCTGCTGTCTCTATCTTCTTTTTCATCAAATCCATATTCCGTTTTCCGGGCTTGAGACCTTCACTGATTCTTTTGTCTATCGCGATATTCGCGGAAACCAGGCACTGGGCTATTTGTAATAAATGTGTATCCAATTACGGAAAAGTCGCCATGCGCAGCCACAATCGCCTTCCATTCCATCTCCCCAAACCTGAGTTGCCCCTCTGGATTATAGCGACCGCTCCAATTTGTTACAGCCACAAAATTTGTTGGAGAGCCGAAGGTGCCGGTTTTGGTAATTTGTTTTAGCTCTGCTACTTCGCGTAAATCGAACTCAGGCTCACTAAAACCCGTCACTTTGCGCCGGGTCGCATCGAAGATGATTCCCCGAACTACCATCGTCAACTCGTATCTCTCGTAAAGGTCGGCATGCATATAGAAACTTGTGGGACCGGCCCCGCCAATGTAATAGCTAAAGCCGCCCGCGGCCCTTGGAAAAAGTCGGGCAAACTCGACCGCGCAAGGAATCGAATTTGTCGCATTATCCAAGGCGGCTTGATAATCCGACTGTAACTTTTGAACGTCGCCATAAAGGCCATAAAACGCATTGGTTCCGTCCTTTGGATTTCCAGCGATACCGATGCCGGCAGGTGCAAGCGTTTCACCATCTTGAGTTTTCGTCTTATCATTGTGCGCATTGCCCTTGCATCCCACGAAGGCGATAAACAGGAGCATAAGCCACGGCACAAACAACGCCATTGTTCTTCGAAAAGCATTAGTAACGGGGTCAAGCCCGAAATTCCGAATTTTATTCATGATCATGACGCGGCGGCTTATCGTCCGCCGTCTCTTTCTTCTTTTTCATCGAATCCATATTGAGCTTTCCGGGCTTGAGCCCTCCATGTCACGGACTCGAATACTGCACCATTTTCGCTCTCTGGCGCAGCCACAGAAGCAGAATGACCAATTGGGCTGGCAACAGCCACCAGCGCAACATCCACGCGGTCACCAGGGGCAAATCGAGCCAAGGGTCAAAACCGGCACCATCAACATTGGGATTATCGGAGAACGGCACAAAGGAGGCGAATCCGCCGTTCGATGGCAGGCAAATCCATCCCACTGCCTTGTCATTCGAGAAAACTATGGCCCGGTCGGCAAAGCTATCAGTGCTGACGAACTTGAAAATGTCGAGCTTCTCTTTGGGCACGATGCGGGCGAATGGGCGCCCATGCAGTATCAGACTAAGCCGAGCTGAATAGTATGGCGACGCAAGCACCAGGGCAAAAGCCAAGGATGGCGCCAGAAGCGCGACGAATCGGAATGTGCGTCGGAGTGACATTTCACTGTTAATTCACGAACAGCGGTTCGTCTATTGAAACCCGCCTCCGCCCGAACTCGAAAGTCGCAAGCTGTTCATAATCAGCATAATCGGCCAGTTTTTTGCCTAATTTACTACCGCCGGTCCGCATTTTCCAGCGGCAAAATCATCATCGGCCGCCGCCGGGAATGGGCGCTGGCAGCCAATCCAGCGCCCGAAAAAGCCGGAAGCCCTGCCGAAACCCAAGCGCGGGTGGCGGTTCGTGTGCGGCGAGTTGCTTCCAGCCATCCGCTTCGTGCTATTCATTGGTAAAAATGACCGTTTTGTCACCCTCATAGTTCCCAATCCATTTCGGCGGCTCATACTCAACCCCGCCTCTGCCCATGTAATAGCGCAAGCTGTACGAAACAACCAAACTGTTCGTAACCTTGCGATAATCCCATCCTGTGAGCTTGCGGTTCAATTCGTCCGGCAGCTCAGGGACGGCTGGCAAATACTTTGGTGCGATGGCAGCCAACGACTCTGGATAGGCTCCGGTTTGCTTCCGATATTCCTCTATCGCTCGGACTATTGGCTGCCCAGCCTGGGCCTGCGCTCGGAATTCCCGTGTCCCATCAAAGCCCACATACCGCAACACCAACAACAACAAGAAGCACGTCGCTGCAATCAACAAGCCGAGCATCGAACCCAAAACAACCTTCTTCATTTGTTTGCTAAATTCCATGTTGTGCGAATGACGCCTAACATTTCATCTCACCGACCGCCGCCGGGAACGGGCGCTGGCAGCGAATCCAGCGCCCGAAAAGGCCACAGCCCTCCCGAAACCGAGGCGCGGGCATCGTTTCGGCCAGAGGTTCACGGGAGGATTCCAAATGGAGTGCATAAGCCAACCACGAGGGCCAAGACCAAACTGAACCACATGAAGCCGTTCAAAACCGCAGCAAATCCGGCACCGACAAAAGGGAAGGAGCAGAAGCGTTTGTTGAAATGGCCTCCTCGAAAAATGGCAAACAACGCCAAAAGCGGGGCGAACAGAATCCAAAGGCCACGAATGTTCATAAGCTCTATTGTTCGATTGGTGGAAGGGCCAATGCAGCCTGGTCTCAGGGGGAGCGGCTCGACCCAGCCGTGGAGGACGTTGCATTGGTCTCCGGGCGACCCGGGTGGCTCCCGTTCGCTGGGCCGTCTTGTTCAGATGCCGTGGCATATTTTGCGCAGGCATCTTCGAGAATCTTTATGACTTTGTCTCGTGTGCTCTTGACCGCATCCGGGCGTACGAGAAAAAAGTCCTCATCCGAACTGTAGAAATAGACGGAAAACCGGTCCAGGTAGTAACCGGGAAGTTCGATGGTGTGCTTCACATCCCTTGCCGCGTGAGAATATCCGACTATGGAATCCATCCCGACATCAAGGCCAACGGCACGCTGGGCGATCACATCACGCCGCAGCCTGGCAAGCATGTCATATTCGGTCTGGTTCAGCTTCGGCTCGAGCCTAATTGTAATCCTATAATCGGCGGTGAACGAACTGGCTTTCCAAAGATACTCAAGGCCGCCGGGAGGCAATTGCATCCCATTCAAAAACTGGACGTTCGTTCGAACCAAACTAATGGATCCCCAGTCCTTCACGATTTGCCATTCTGGACCGATCAATGCGGCCTGAATCTTCCTGGCAAGGCCATCCAGCGCACCGTCTGGCGCGGCTTGGCATAAACCCGAAGTGACAGTGAACAGAACCAGCAGAGACGAAAGCTTATTCATAATGCATCCGAGCTTCTATTATCTAAACGCGGCTTCGCATCGTGAAGCCAGCGACTAACGAAATCGAGAGTCGCAAGTCCTTCATAAGCAACAGGAACCGACTTTAATATACAGCCGCCCGTTCGCTTATTGCAAGCAGACAATCCTTGCCGCCCGCCACCGGGAACGGGCGCTGGATTCGCCGCCAGCGCCCGAAAAAGCCAGAGAGCTTTCTCCCGAAACCGAGGATCGGCGGGTGGCCGCAGTGATTTGTTCACTTTCATTCTTAATCGCGCCGGTCCGGTGGCATGCCGGTGTCGGTCCTCACTATTTGCACTTTTTGTTGTACTGAGCGAGCGCCATTCGGGTCAACCATAGCTTTTTCCATGGGTGCTCATTGATGGGCCTTTCTCCAGGCGAGCAGTTTGGCAGTAATGGTTCTTTATCATACAATAGGCGTGAACCGCGAAGTCGGTCTTGGCGCACGCGTCGCCCAGGGTCTTGAGAAAATCGTGCCGGTCGCCATCGTCCAGGAAAATCGCCTCGCGCCGGTTCCCCCGGCTCATGGCGTGATAAATGGCCCCGGCATATTCAATGCGCAACGGGCGCTGCATGAGCGCATCCTGACCCGGCCTGCTCCGGTCCGCAAGCCCAAAATAGGACTGCTTCGAAGATAAAATGGACAAGGCTATGGTTGACCCCTTTCACGCTGTCCGGGAGCGACAGTCGTGAATTGGACGACCAGCTTTCAGCCGTCCCTCCGGGACTTGCGGTGTTTTGCCGCAGGTGCCCGGCACTGGCGTGCCGGGCTATTATCGCAATGTGCCTTCGGGACAAAGACCTTCGTTCAAAAGCGGGAGCAAGCTCCCGCACTCCATAGCGCTCACAGCCAGCGCGCCGGTCCAATGGGACCGCGATGGCCTGGCGCTTCTATTCGGCGGCAAAGACGCGGAAGGAATGCGCCGGAACGGGCACCTCGAAGGAGGTACCGCCGCCGCCGCCAAAGCCGCCGCGACCACCGCCTCCACGCCCGCCGCCACCGCCAGCGCCGCCAAAGCCGCCGCCACCGCCGCCTGATGAGGCAACCGTCTGGTCGCTAAGAAGATCGCGCAAGGTTGTGGCGCGGGCGGTGACACGCGCGGCCACCGGTTCCGACTGGAAGTTCTGAACAATAAAGGTGCGGTTGTCATAGACGAACAGGCTGACATGATGCGGCGCATCAAGGCTGACGAAAAGGTCCTGGCCCAGCAGGTTGCGGATTTGGGTCAGCACGCTCTGCGGAAGGCGATAAAGGTCCGCGAAATCATCCGGGAGTGCCAGGGCACAAAAAGTTCCCCTGCCATAAGCAGCCTGGACAAGCATGGGATAGCCAGACTTGGCGGTGCTGAACTCCATGCCGGTCCTGGTGTCGTTTTCAAAATGCCGCATTTGCGGAAGGAGCATCAGGTTGGTGTTCGCCGCCGCTGCCCCGGCGGTGTCTGCGCCGCGACCGCCGCCGCCGCCAAAACCGCCGCGGCCGCCGCCGCCGAAGCCCGTGGCGAGCACCCGGTGGCCGGTCACTTCAATCTCGGCGATGTCCTGAAAGCCTTTGTCGCCGAGGGCTTCGATCAAGCCGGTGGTGGCGATGACCCGGCCGCCTTTCTGCACAAAATCCTTGGTCTTGGCAACCAAGTTGGGATCGAATTTGGATGCCGCCGTGAGCAGGACGGTGGAGTTTGTAGTTGGAAAGTCCGGCACCAGGTCAATCGGGACACCGACCATGCCGAGGTAATCGGGCAGGTACATCTCGCCGACGGAATTGCAGGGTTTGTAGGTGGGAACGCCGATGGGCTTGCCCAGCTTGCCCATAAAGCGATCCAGAATTTCCGCCGAATATCCCGCCCAGCGGGCCGTCATGGTGGGAGTGAACATGGAACCGTCCGGTTGGGGAATGGGAGCGTTCACATTGGCGAGGACGCCATTGGTGTCCGCTTCGCCTGCCGCCCCGCCCCCACCGCCGCCGCGTCCGCCGCGTCCGCCACCGCCGCCGCGACCGCCGCTCATGATTTGCTGCGAATTGAAGAGCATGATTTCCGGGACCTTGGCAAAGAGGGTGTCCCAGAACTGCTCGGCGTAGCGGGCGTCGCCGCCGCCATCAATCCAGCCGCCCTGGTTGCCGCCGGGCTTGATCCGGCAGAAGTACTCGGTTTGCAGGTAGCTCTGGTAGGATTGCAACCGCTGGCCGCCCTCGGCGTTGCGGGTCTCGGTGCCGGTGTAGATGGCGTCAAAGAGCTTCGGCTCGACCGCCAGATCGTAGCCCAGGCCCTGGAAGCTCTCGTACCAGTTGGGGTACTTGATGATGAGTTGGCATTTTGGATTGACCGCCTTGGCGGCTCCGATGATGAGGTCTCTGGAAACGTCGTCCATCAACTCCGTGCGGAATTCCGTCCAACTCCGGGCGCCCTTGTCCGCAATGGCGTCATCTCCCCTGTTGTTGGAGAAATAGAAATCGTCCAGAATGATCTCGTCGAAATGCCGGGCGGTGAACTCGGTCATCTCCCTGATCCTGGCCCGATCCACCGGGGAGCTGTAATCGAAGGACTGGAAGCCGTTGCCTTCATTGGCCGTCAACCCCATCCCGCCGGAGACCTTGATGCCGCGGTCGGTGAAGAATTTCTTCATCGTTTCCACTTCGTCGGCGGTGGCGAGCTGGTTGTTGCGGGTGGTTTCCAGGTAAACCTTGGCCACTTTGACCTGCTTTTCCACATTGGCCCATTGGTTGGAAAACTGGGCCATGTTGCGCGGGGTGGAACTGACCTCCTGATAGCGGAAATAAACGCAGACACTGAAGTTGGTGTAGCTGCCCTGCGCGCGCGCCGGGGGAGCGGAAGCCACCGCGGCCAGGAGGACGGCGCCGGCGGCCAATTTCGCCAGAAGGCCGGCGCGGAGAGGGCCGGCCGGCAACGGGAGGGAACAAGGATCTGGAAAAGGAGAATTATGCATGGATTGAGGTGTGGTTAACGGATTTTCTTGTAGTTGTCAGTATTGGGTGGCAGGGCGCACACTCCGTGCGCGCCGCGGCGGGCAGGGGACTGCCCGCCCCACCTTCCTTGCCCTCCAAGACTAAACTGTTGCATGTTATTATTTACCACCCTGCGGTTTTTCCGCAGGGTGGTCAATTGTCAATAGGTGCCAAGGGTAACGCGCAGAGTTTCCGGAGCGGTGCCGAAGGGCATGGCGTGGTCGGTCTCGTCCCCGTTGAGAATGCGCATCACGCGGAAGGCGGAAGCCGGCGAGTAGTCATTGCCATCGTGCGAAGCGTTGGGAGTCCTTTCCAGTTGCTCGGCTTCCTCGACGCGGAGAAAGTCGCGCTGTCCTCCCGACGCCGCCCTGAACTCGATGGTGCAGGAACTGCCGGTGATGAAGAATTGATTTTCCTTAATTTGCGCAACCAAGGCGCGCCCCGCCGGCTGGGCTGGGGCGGCTTCTCCCGAATCCGCGGGTGCGCCGGGCACGCCACGCCGCCCCCCTTCCAGGTTGTTGGTTGCGGCCGGGTTTGCTGCCGCCGCTGCTCCGCGACCGCCGCGACCGCGGCCTGCTCCAAAACCGCCGCGACCGCCTCCTCCTCCGAAGTTGATGATTGCGCTCCAGGCTCCAAAATCGAGGGTTGCGCTCGTCTGGCCTGCCTCCTCTTCCACGGCTTTGACTTTGCCTTCGAAATTAAGCTGCGCCACTTCGCGCATGATGGGTTCGAGCATTCTGTAATTCATCCCGACGGGCGCGATTGATTCCGGAGTGGCCCGCGTATAGTCAAGCCCAAAGGGCGACCAACCGACGGCGCCGTGCCCCAGCGCGGCGAAGCACATCCGGGAGCCGGGGCCGCCTCCGCCGGTCTCCGGGACAAACAGCGTGTTGTCGGGCCGCGAATAATGGTCCAGCACCGCGAGATAGCTCGCACTGTCATTCATGTAAATGTCGGGGCAGAGAATATCAATGGCCGGAGCGGCCGCCTTCCATATATCCAGCACATTGTCGGTTGCGCCGCCGCTTTCGTAGGTGCCGGCGCGGGGATTGGTCAGGGGATCGCGCAGGGCGGCGTTGACGTACATGGGCAAGGGGTATTCGGCCTTGCCGGCCGCAGCCACCTGGCCGATGTAATGGGCCACGCAGTAGGCGTGAAAATACTCATCGGCGTTGTCGCCGAAAACGTCCCGCCAATTTCCGCTGTCACTTTTGGCCCCGTTTCTGCCGCCCAGCGCCTTCAAGAAATCGGCCGGCACCGGCGCGGCAAACACCTTTTCCGCCTCCGGCGAATAGTCGCGGACGCTGCCCCAGGCGCCCGGCTCGTTTTCGACTTGGATCATGATGACGGTGTGAACCGGGTCCACGGACTTGATGTGGCGCATGAGGGCGCTGAAGGCGCTCATGTCGGCTTTCATGCAGGCCTCGGCCAGAGGCGAAGGGGAATCAACGGAACGGCCGCGATTGCCCGTGATGTGGGTGAACATTTCGGGGTGGCTCTTGGCCCAGAGCGGGATGTAATGGCCGCTGCCATTTTTCCAGGAGGCGAACCAGAGGAAAACCAGGCGCACGTTGTGTTCCCTGGCCCCCTTGATCATCAAGTCAACAATCGAAGGGTCGAATTTGCCCTGTTCCGGCTCGAATTGTTCCCAATAGACCGGGATTTCCAGCGTGTTGGCGTGGAGATCATCCATGGCCGCCCAGACTTTGGGGAGCGTGCCCGGCCAGGCGCTGGAATTGTGGGCTTGCGCGCCGAGCATGAGGAAGGGTGCGCCATCCACCATGAAGGCATGGTGTCCGTTTGAAGTGACAATCTGGGGCATTGGGTTTGCGGCCCCCAATGGTGTTTGACTGTTGAGGAGGCCAAGGCCAAGACCGGCCAGAGCGGCGGCGGCGAGCCGGCCGCATGAGCGTTTGCTGGTTTTAATTTTCATATTGGGTCACATGGTTACGTTCAGGATTTCGTCAAATTATCTCTCTGATTTTTGGGCGGCGCGGCAGCGCCGCCCTGCCGAATATTTAAACATGTTTGGCTGGCTTTTGCTCCTGGTTTCATTGCTGGGTTGCGATGTCGCCGTAGAGAACGCCACGGCCATTGGTGCCGACGTACACCCGTCCGTAAATACGCGGGTCGCCGGAGATGCACTCAAACCGGTTGCCCCATTGATGCTGCGCATCGTTGATCTTCACCCAAGTGGCTCCCACGTCGTCGGAACGATAGATTCCTGCCCCCGCGCCGCCGTCATTGCAAACAAAAATGGCCGGATAGTCTTTGCCCGGCGCGGCTTTGCCAAAGCTCAAGCGGCCAATCGGCGGATGGTTGGGGACTTCCTTGAAGGTCCGGCCCCCATCGGTCGAATGGCTCAACGTTCCGCCAACTACCCAAAGGTCTCCCTCCCTGCCCCCGACCGCGACCAATCCCCCGCCTCCGCCTCCGCCGCGCCCGCCGCGCCCGCCACCGCCGCCCGCAGGCAGGCCGATGACTTCATAGGCGTTGGTGAACGTCGCCCCGCCGTCGGTGCTCAGATACATTCGATGCGCCGCCGCATCCATGGCGTAAAACTCGGCGGCGTTGGAGCGGTCGGCTATCGGGCTGAGGCCGGCCGGCAGGCCCGTCACCTCCTTCCAGGTCGCGCCATGGTCAGTGGAAATTCGCGGCGTACCGCCCGTGCTCATGAACACCGAGCCGTCCGCCGACAAAATCACCCGCCCGCCGCCGCCTCCTCCGCCACCGCCTCCGCCCCGCCTGCCGCCTGCGTCAGGCGGACCGCCGAAAGTGAACGGCTGCCAATTGTGTCCGCCGTCCAACGAATACGCCATCGTGCCCTCGTAGGGCGGGTGGAACGGCTGGCCTCCCATGCGCACCATCACGTTGGGACTTTTCTCGGCGAAATCCAGCCACGAGTTGTTGGCGAACAGCGGATGCTTGTTCGGCCCTTGCGGTGGACTCACGTCCACGTCGTCGTGGGTGAAGCCGCTGATGTCGCCAAAGCCGCTGATCAGGTGCGCGCCGCCCGTCGGGCTGATCAGGCCGTTAATGGCGGTTTCCTCTATTCCGTCCGCCCAAATCGTCCAGTGGGTGTCGCCGCCGGAATCGGCATTATTCATATCCACTGTGTTCCAGATGGTTGCGCCGGTGGCGTAGCAAACATGCTTGGAATCAAATGGATCAATGGCCAGCGTATCAATCCACCAGCCGACCGAGGCTTCGGGCTTGGCCGCGGCGGCATCGTACACTCCCGCCCACGGCACATAAGGCGAAGCGGATGAATCGCGGTGGGATTTCGGGGTGATGTCAATCCAGGTCTGGCCGCCGTTAGTCGTGCGGTAAAGGCGGTCATCGTCGTTCGCGCCTCGAACTAAATTAGTATCTGGATTGACCCGGTCCAAGGAAGCCACCACCAGCGTGCCCGGATGCTGGCGGTCAATGCCCATTCCACCGTAGCCGCCCGGAAACCGGTTTGCATCTTTGACGGGAGTAATGTCTGTCCATGCGCCGTCCTTGGGATTGAGTTTCCAAACCGCGCCGTCGGTCACGCCGCTGGGACCAACGCCATTGCCATAGACCACGTAAAGTATGCCCTGCGTATCGAAGCCCGCGTGAATGGCGACAAAATTCGCGGGCTGACCGGGAACGGGCTGCCAAGTTTGGCCGGCGTCGGTGCTGCGAAACAGGTGGCTGTCGCCGCGATCCGTCGAGCCGACGTAAATCGTTTGAGTCGGATGGCCGCGTGTTCCTGTGCTCGGGTCGAAGACCACGAAGCTCAAGCCCGCCCCTCCTCCTCTGCCGCCGCCGCCGCCGCCACCGGCTCCACGGCCGCGCCGCGCGCCTGCCGCCGCCTCGCCTGGTGCCGCTGGAGCTGCGCCCGCCTCGGCCCGTGGGCCGGCGGGCGCGGAGGCCGGCGGGAAGCCATTGACCTGATTCCAAGTCAGCGCGGCATCTTTGCTGATCCAAAGCCCGGCCGCCCGCGAGCCGAAATAAAGAATGTTGTTGTCGTTCGGATCAATGGCCAGACGCTCTCCCACGCCCCGTCCATTGGCGTTGCCTCCCATCTTGAACGGCACCTCCACCGTCTGAAAAGTCTTGCCCTGGTCCATGGAACGCAGGATGGCCGCCTGCCCGCTCTCATACATTCCTGCGGCGATATAAACCCGCTGCGGGTCAACCGGATCGGTGGCGATGCTTTCCGAGCCTAACAGGTTGTAGATGTCGCACCAGTCGGTGAGAGGAATCCATTTCTTGGCCTGGTTGTCCCACTTGTAGGAACTGCCGATGTCGCAACGGCAGTAGGCCAGGCCCGGTTGGGTGGTGTTGAAGACAACGCCCGGGATAAAGCCCCCGCCCTTGACCGTGACGTTTTTCCAAATGTACGGCTGGGAGGGGATGCCGGTGGATTGCCCGAATGCAAACGCCGGGCTGAAGGCGACGCACAGGCCGGCCAAGAACAGTTTCGATGGGGAGAGGGGGTTGATTCTCATATATGCCTTGTTGGTTGAGTTGCGAGCATCACCTGTAAATGTTGATCGGATGGCGGAAGTACTACCCGCCGCCGTTTGACATTTCTTTGGCTTAAATTGCGTAAAATGTAAAGCGTAAATCACGCTGCACCTTTTGCACGCCCGGGAAACCGGGGCCGGCCGGACTCGTTTCGCAAGGAGGCGCCGAATGAACTGGCATCCGGCGACTCTTTGCGATTGATCTTCCCGGGGAGATGGACGATGTTGTGCGCAGAGAAATAATCGCATGAGATTTTCAATTTATGGTTGCGCCCGGCTGGCGCTGGCGCTGGCCGTTTTTCCAGCCGCGGCCCGCGCCCAAACCGCCGCGCCCGATGTGCCAACAGACACGCTGGTCCCTCCGCCCTCCGGCCTGAAGGAGATTTCCGACTTCAGCCGGGACGAAACGGAAAGCAACATCACGTTCCTGTTGCCGAGGTTGCTGGAGTATTTTCATTATTCGCATCATCCGTTTGACGCGGAGATTTCGGGCAAATTCCTGGACCGTTACCTCGATTCGCTGGATCACTGGCATCTTTACTTCCTGCAATCCGATCTCCAGCAGTTCGACCTGTACCGAGCCACGTTGCCGGAGTTGACGTTGCGTCAACATGATTTCTCACCCGCCACGGTGATTTTTTCCCGGTTCCTCCAGCGGGCGGCCGAACGCATCGCTTACGCGACCAATTTGTTGCGCACGGAGACCTTTCAATTTACCAACGAGGAGCGTTTCATCCCCAACCGCCACACCCTGCCCAATCCCGCGAACCTGGAGGAGGCCCATCAGCTTTGGCGGGAGGAATTGCGCTACGAGTATCTGGATGAAAAGCTCAAGGCGGCGGACATGGCGGTTGCCGGGCCGGCCAGTTTTGACGCGCAGAGCAACGTGGTGATTTTGCTGCCCTTGGAATACACCAATTCCCTTTCCGCCAATGCCACGGAGGGGGTGCCGGGCAGGACGGTGGAATCAATTCAGGTTGCGCCCAAACCACCAATTCTTCGGAATGCCACGGAGGGGGCGCCGGGCAGGACGGTGGCGTCGCTTCTGCCGGGAAAACTGCTGGATCAGGAGCGGCATGTTTTCGGCTCCATCACGCCTACCCCGTCGAACGTCATCGTGCGCCTGCAGATCTCGCCCGCGCAAACTCTGCGGAAGATCACGAACAGTTTTTACTCCGAGGACGGGCAGCGCCTTGGCGGCATCAGGTTCCTCCACTCCGCGGGCGCGGCGGGCGTGACGAACAGCCTGCTGCCGCTGGACGAATCAAGCTTCACGTCGTCCGACGTAGTGCATAGGGCAGACACCAACGCCCGCCCGCCCGCCGAGCCCGGATCGGCATCCCAACTTGTCAAGGGAGTGGTTGAGGTGAATCAGAAGGACGCCGCGGAAATCGCCCGGACGCTGACCAAGCGCTACGCGGGCATGCTCAAGAATTATAACGACCTGACCAACGATGATTACGTGCTGGAAGGTTACCTGACGGCGCTGGCGCACGCCTACGATCCCCATTCCGATTACATGGGGCACGCCTCGACGGAGAATTTCAACATTCAAATGCACCTTTCGCTCACCGGCATCGGGGCGCAGTTGTTGAGCGAGGACGGGGAGTGCAAAATAGACGGCCTGGTCCCGGAAGGTCCGGCGGAAAAATCCGGCCAGATCGCCAAGGACGACATCATCAAGGCCGTCGCGCAAAAAGACCAGGGGCCGGTGGAAGTGACCGGCATGCCGCTGCTCAAAGTGGTGGGAATGATTCGCGGCCCGAAAGGGACGCCCGTGACGCTGACCATCCTTAAGGCGCATCCGGCCGATCCGTCGGCCCGCCAAAAAACCGTCACGCTGGTGCGGGATGTCATCAAGCTGGAGGACCAGCAGGCCAAAGCCATGTTGTACGAGACGCCCGCCAGCAGCGACGCGCCGCCCACGCGCATCGGCGTGATTAATCTGGCTTCCTTTTATGCGGACACGGACCCGGACAAGCCCGGCGAACCGCCGCGCGAGCATCCGACCACCACCAAAGATGTGGCCCGGATCATCACCCGGCTGAAGCAGGAGAATGTGGACGGCATCATTTTGGATTTGCGGCGCAACGGCGGCGGTTATCTGGAGGAGGCGATCCGTCTGACCGGCTTGTTCAGCAGAGGACCGGTGGTGCAGACCAGAGACCCGGATAGAAGCCCCACCCGGGCCGGCAGAGTTGAGGCGGAAGGCAATAGCAAGCCGGCGCTCTACGACGGGCCGTTGATCGTCCTGACCAGCCGGCTGAGCGCCTCGGCCTCGGAAATTGTGGCGGGGGCGCTGCAGGATTACGGGCGCGCCTTGATCGTGGGCGACAAAGCCACTTTCGGGAAGGGCACGGTGCAGTCCGTGCTGCCCATGAGCAACTCCATGACGACGCAGGGGCTGCCGTATAGTTACGATCCCGGTTCCCTCAAAGTCACCATCAAGAAGTTCTATCGCGCGGGCGGTTCCTCCACGCAAAGCAACGGGGTGGCTTCCGACATCGTTCTGCCGTCCGAACTCAATTACGCGGAGGTGGGGGAAAGCGCCCTGCCCAACCCGATGCCGTGGGATGAAGTCACCAGAGCCGATGGCCTCCCGGACCTCAATCTGGTCAAGCCCTATCTGCCCGAGTTGCTCGCGCACTCCTTGCAGCGGCGGGAAACGGACAAGGATTTTGCCTATCGGCAAGAGGACATTGACCTCTACCGGAAAACCCTGGCTGACAAGAGCATTTCCCTGGACGAGGCGGAGCGGCTGGCCGAGCAGAAAGCCGCCGAGGCCCGCAACGAGGCGCGAAAAAAGGAACGCGCCTCGCGCCCCAAATCCGGGGAGAAGGTTTATGAAATCACGATGAAAAACGTGGACCTGCCGGGGTTGCACCCCCCGGATGCAAAGCCCAAGCCCCCCGCCAGCCCGGACGACGACGCAGACCCCGTTGAAGCCGCCGAGGCCCCTCTGGACCCAGCCGCCGATCCCGCCCTGACGGAAACGCGGCGGATCATGGCCGACTATATCTCGCTGCTCAAGAAGCCGCTGACCGCCGCCGCCGCTGGCGTAGCGCCGTGATCTGGCTTTTTGGAGTGCGGCGGCTTGCCGCCGCTTTGCGCCCCGCAAATGGCGCCCGATCCGAAAGCGGGAGCAAGCTCCCGCACTCCAAAGGGGCTGCCGATGGAACGAACTGGCAAACTTCACCGTTTCCTGATTTCATCTGGCGCGATGAATGTCTTGGTCATTGGTTCGGGCGGACGCGAGCATGCGCTGGTTTGGAAATTGGCGCAGTCGCCGCGCATCACAAAATTATGGTGCGCGCCGGGCAATGCCGGGATGGCGGGGGAATGCCTGGCGCGGGACGGCTCCGCCGTGGAATGCGCCGGGATTGCGGCGGATGATCTGGCGTCGCTGCTGGCCTTCGCGCTGGAAAAGAAGGCGGCGCTGACCGTGGTCGGCCCGGATAATCCGCTGGCCCTGGGGGTGGTGGACTTGTTCCAGGCGAACCGGCTGCGCATCTGGGGGCCGAACCGGAAGGCGGCGCAGTTCGAATCTTCCAAGGTGTTTTCACAAAAATTCATGGAGAAATACGGGATTCCGACGGCCCAGGCCGGGACTTTCTCCGAGGCCGGGGCGGCCCGGCATTTTGCGGCGGCGCTGCACGGACGTTGCGCCGTCAAAGCCGACGGGCTGGCGCTGGGCAAGGGCGTCATGATCTGCCACACGCCGGCGGAGGCGGCTTTGGCGGTGGATGAAATCATGCTCGGAGAAAAATTCGGCGCCGCCGGGCGGCAGGTGGTCATCCAGGAATTGCTGGAAGGAATGGAGATTTCGCTCCACGCCCTCTGCGACGGCAAAACGGCCCGGCTCTTTCCCGCCGCGCAGGACCACAAGCGGCTCGGGGAAAATGACGCCGGACCGAACACCGGCGGGATGGGCGCTTATTCGCCCGCGCCGTTTTTGAGCGAGACGGAGCTGGCGGAGGCCGGGAGGAAAATTCTGGGGCCGTGGCTGCGGGGGTGCCAAGAGGAGGGGATTGATTTTCGCGGCCTTTTGTATCCGGGCGTGATGTTGACGAAAGACGGCCCGAAAGTGCTGGAGTTTAACGCGCGGTGGGGCGATCCCGAGGCGCAAGTTTATTTGACACGTCTGGAGAACGACCTGCTCGATTTGCTGGAGGCCAGCGTGGACGGGGCGCTGGAGAAAACGGCGTTGCGCTGGCGGCCGGAAGCGGCGTTCTGCGTGGTGATGGCGGCGGCGGGTTATCCCGGGACCCCGGCCAAAGGCGCGCTCATCCACGGGCTGGCCGAGGCGGGCGCGCCGGCCAGCACGAAGATTTTCCATGCCGGCGTGACGCGGCAAGGGGGCGGGCTGGTTACCCACGGCGGACGGGTGCTGGGGGTGACGGCCTGGGACCTTGGGCTGAAACAGGCCCGGGACAGGGCCTACGAGGCGGTGGCAAAGATTAAATTCGACGGCGCGCAGTTTAGAAGGGACATTGGCGCCAAGGCGTTGCGAGGATAGTGCTTTGCTCTTAATCTTAATCTTAATCCGCCTGACTAGATGGTCCGACGAGGAAACACGGAGATTAGGATTAAGATTAAGATTAAGATTAAGAGGGGACAGTGCCGTTGCGCCGGGGCTTGAAATTGATGGCGTGGAACGGTAAATTTATTGCCTTGAAGATAAAACATTGTGTTTCGATGGCCTTCTGTCTGGCGGCCTGCGCCGGCTGGGCCGGTTCCACCAACGCGCTGCCGAAGTTTGACGAGGTCTATCAGTTGTTGCGCGCCCACCTGAAAGGAGCGAGCGAAGCGGACTTGAACCGCGCGGCGGTCGAGGGGTTGCTGGAGCAGCTCAAGTCGGGGGCGATGCTGGCCGGGGGCGGCGCGGCCGGGGAGGAAACCCCCGCCGCCTCGACGCTGGGCAAATCCATTATTTACGACGATGCCTACGCCTATTTTCGCGTGCTCAAAGTGGAAACCAATCTGGCCGGCGCACTGATGGCGTCGTACCGCGAAATGGCCGCGACAAATAAATCCAAAATCAAAGGAGTGGTTCTGGATTTGCGTTTTGCCGGCGGCGCTGATTTTGCGGCGGCGGCGGCGGCGGCGGATTGTTTTCTCAATGCCGACGAGCCGTTGCTGGAATGCGGGGGTGTGGCGGCGCGATCCACGAAAAAGGACAATGCCATCGCCGTGCCGCTGGCGGTGCTGATCAATTCCAAGACGAGCGAGGCGGCGGAAGGGCTGGCGGCGGTCCTGCGGCAAACCAGCGCCGGGCTGCTGCTGGGAAGCCCGTCGGCGGGCCGGGCCAGCCTTTTCAAGGAATTTCCCCTGGCGGGCGGCGGGCAATTGCGGATCGCGGTGGGAGAGATCAAGCTGGGCGACGGCACGGTTTTCCGCGGCGGCATCAAGCCGGACATCGAGGTGAAAATCAATCCGGAGGAGGAAAGGGCCTATTGGGAGCAGCCCTACCAGGCGCCCGGCCAGTCCGCGACAACCAACGCGGCGGGGACGAACGCTGCCGCGAACCTGCCGCAGACCAATGGCGGCGTTTTCCGGCGTTTCAACGAAGCGGAACTGGTGCGGGAACAGCGGGAGGGGGCGGACCCGGAACTGGAGTTTGGCGCCGGCGGGCGTTTCCAAACGGACCCCGGCGTGAAAATCGTGCGCGATCCCGCCCTGGCGCGCGCCCTGGATTTGCTCAAGGGGCTGGCGGTGGTTCAAAAAGCCCATCCGGGATAAGTGGTTGTGCTGAGTCAGCCTTGGTTGGCAGGGCGCGCACTCCGCGCGCGCCGCGGCGGGCAGGGGACTGCCCCATAGGCGCTAACTTAACATGATTTACTCCCATTCGTGGCGGAAGAGCTGACTGCTTCGAGTTCGACGGCGCTCCTTGAGGCCCGCCCGAATGGCCGCA
>Ga0326728_10008703_pt1 | contig 24979 bp, 23 predicted proteins | sample MB3enrmetagenome_FD_207602 | JGI IMG/M metagenome (GOLD analysis project Ga0326728, IMG submission 207602) | Lab enriched peat soil microbial communities from McLean, Ithaca, NY, United States - MB31MN | ecosystem: Environmental > Terrestrial > Soil > Wetlands > Peat | place: USA: New York... | reverse complement strand
AACCGACGACTGACTCGGCAATCGGCAATTTCGCGCGGCCCATCACCGGCTCCGGCGGCAGGCGGCCGCAAACCGCGTCGCCCGCGTTAAAGCCGGAGTTTCCATTATCCACTTTCCGCCGACCCGAAAGCTACTCCTGACCGCCGCCCAATGCGACGGTGAGCCGAGTTTACAGTACAAGGTGCTCTCGCGGCCGCGGAAGGTGCCATTCGTCCCTCTCGCGAGAACCCCAAAGGACCGAAGCGCGTCACTCTTAGATCTCCCGGCATCAGTAAGTCAGCACCTGGTGATCCGAAGAGCGGCACGGCGGGCGGGGCTCCCGCGCTACGCCCGGCGCGTGGATCTGGCTCAGGATGCGGTCGAGCAGCTCGTACCCGGCCCGCCCCAGGAAATAGGCTCCACTCACCTCGCGCTCCTGGAGGTCCCTCCGCGGCATCACCAGCCGCAGAAGCGCCTGCTGATGCCGGGTGAGCAAATCCGAGCGCTCCAAGGCAGCGCGAGTGATCTTCCCCTTCAGCCGCTCCATCTGGTACCGCATCTTTTCTTCAACGTGCTTGAGGGTTTCGAGCAGCGTGGGGTCAATCGTCTCGATGTCTTTCCTGAGGCGTTCCAGCAACTGCGTCAAATCGCCCTCGCTCTGATCGAGCCGCTCCGACCATCCCTCCGCGAAACCCGCAGCGGCGATCTTCCTTGCCAGGTGCTCCTCTCCCTGCCAAACGTCTTCGACGCCGACGTGGTACTTTTCCAGCAGCCGCCGGGTCCGAGAGTCAATCAGCGTGAAGCTGGCGCGAGGAAAGATCACAGGCTGGGGCCGGCCGAAGCTCGAGTACAGGGTCTGAGCCTGCCCGTGGTACGCGAGCTCCGAAGGTCCCGCTACATAAGCCAGGGTCGGCAGCAGCGTGTCCTGCACGACGGGCCGGAGCAACGCGTTGGCCGAGAAATCACCGGGATGGTCCTTCAGCCAGGACCTCAGATCTTCGAGGCTCAGTCTCTCCAGCTCCCCCGAGCCATCGAGAGTGAAGTGGCCGCCTTCCTGGCGCAAGGCGGTTCGGTTGCCATCGCGCGAAAGAAAAAGCAGGGTCGAGTCTTCCCCCACGTGGACCTGAGCGTGGTACCCGGCAACGATCAATTCATGAGAGCGCGCGAGCAGGCGGGCGCGCAGCTCCGGCGCCGCGTCAATCGCTCGTTCGTAGGTGGGGGCGCTCAGCCGGTGAAGGGACTCGTCGAGCGCGTCAACCATGATCACTCCCCAGCGGCTGAAGAGCTTGGTTACGAAGAGCCCGAACGCGCGGCCCCACGAGACACCGGGCTGGTAGCTCGCTCGCAAATCCTGAAGGAGTTGATCGCGCGCGGCGCCCGCATCAAGCGCCTTCTCCAGGCGGTCGAGAGAGGAGCCGATTTGGGCGGACAGGGTCACTCTTCCCACGGAGCAGCGCGGCGCGGGCCGGACGCCCTGGTCCTCCAATTCGATCAGCTCATACTCTTCATCGAGCGTCGCTACCTGCGCGACTTCTTCCAGATCGTGATCCTCGGTCGCCAGCCAGAAGACTGGAACCGACCGCAAGCCTTGGGCGCTGAGCGATTGGGCCAGGCAGATCGCGGTGAGAGCCTTGTAGAGCGTGAAAGCCGGGCCGGAGAACAACCCTACTTGCTGGCCGGTGACGACCGCGAACGTCCCCGGCTCGCTCAAGCGTCCGATATTGTCGAGCGTGGCTTCCCCGCAACCCAGCGCTTGATTCTGGCGCGCCAGGACGGTTGCAAGCTCGGCTCGCGGCGTCCGAAAACTCTCGAGACCTGCCGCCACGGCGGCGTAGCTGGCGGCCTCAAAGGGGGGGCCGTTGTAGAACTGCGAAACACGATCGAAGTGGTAGAGGTAATCAAGGAAGAGAGGGCTGGATTTTGGGAGGCGGGTGTGCGGGATACAGGTGCATTCCATAAAGCCTATAGCCTACGCCGGCCATCCGGTTGCGACAGCGCGGCAAGACAGCCAGCGCCTCGAAGGGACGCCGAACTTTCAGAATTCGAGGCCGGCCCGCGATTCCCGGAGCGCGGCGGCAATCTGCCGGCGCGCCGCGGCGTCGACGGGAAGCAAAGGTGGGCGCGGCGGCCCGCCCGCGTATCCCGCGAGCTCCATCGCTGCCTTGATGCCCGCGACGCCATAAGGGACGGCGATCTTGGTGGCGAGCGGCAACAGCCGGCGTTGAAGCTCACGCGCGACCTTCAAACGGCGCTGACCAAAGGCTTCATAAACTCCGACGCAGAGGTCCGGCGCAAACACCGCCTGTGCCAGAACGGCGCCGGCCGCTCCGGCCCGCAGGGCGTCCAGCAGGATCGCTACGGACCCCACCAGCACCCGGAATCCCGGCCTCACGCGATGCAAGATTTGTCGCACGAACCGCAAGTTGCCGGAGCTCTCCTTGAGCGCCACGATGTTTCGATGGCGCGACAAGCGGGCCACCGTCTCGGTGGGAATGTCGATGCCCGAGAACTGGGGGATCGAGTAGATGACGATCGGCCGGTTTACCGCGTCGGCGAGCGCCCGGTAGTGGGCGGTCAGCGTGGGGCCGTCCATCCGCGCTTTGTAGTAGTTGGGCGGAAGCACGAGCAGCGCGTCGGCCCCACGCGCGATGGCTTCCCGGCTGAGCCGGATCGTCTCGCGCGTACTCTCGAGTCCGGTGCCCACGATCAGAACCTCGGGAGGCTTCACCAAGCCGCGCGCGATCTCGGTGAGGCGCAGGCGTTCGCGCTCCGTAAGGTAGGGAGCTTCGCCCGTCGAACCCGCCACCAGGATACCGCCCAGTCCGATTCCAGAGTATCGGCCGATGTTTGCGCGGAAGAGTCCTTCGTCAACGTCGCCGCGGCGGTTGAAGGGCGTCACCACCGGCGGGAAGATGCCTTGCAAATTTCCGACGACCTGGTTGGGAGTCATAGTCAGTCGCGAGCTATCCTATCGCGGGGCGACCTTCGCGGGAAGACTACTTCAAGGCTCCAATCTGGCTCAAAGGCCAATAGACGAAGGCCGCTTTCCCGTAAATGTACTTTCGGTCCACCGTACCCCACGAGCGACTGTCGCTCGACGATTCGCGATGGTCGCCCAGCACGAAGTAATGGTCAGGCTCGACGTGGAACGGCAGGTAGTCTTGGTGATCGAGGTATGCCGGCGGGATGTACGTTTCCCGGAGCGGCTGACCGTTGATGTACACCCGGCCATCACGCAGCTCCACCCACTCCCCGGGCAGGCCCACAACGCGCTTGATGTAAGACTTTGGGGGATCCTCCGGATCATCCGGATGCTGAAACACCACGATGTCGCCGCGGCGAATGGGCTCGAAATGGTAGATGAACTCGTTGATGAAAATCCGCTGGTGATTCGTGAGGTGCGGCATCATGCTCGTGCCTTCCACCTGCACGGGTCGATAGAGGAACACGATGACGATGAAAGAGAGGAGGACCGCCAGGATCAGATCGCGCAGCCAGTAACGTGTTTCAAAGAAACGAAGCCAGTACTTGACCGCAGATTCCTGGCCTTCGGCCGAATTGGAAACAATGGGCTGCTTCTCTTCCATAGGCCCTTAACCTTTTATACCACAGGAGGGGCGCCGCTCCAAGCGCCAAGCAAATAGGGGTAGTATCCTGATCTGTAGCGCCGCCCTTCACCGCGGCAATCCTGTAGGGGCGAGCGGCGCTCGCCCTGCTCGTCAGGCCGAACGCCGTTCGGCCCTACAAACAAAATGCCGGGCTAAAGCCGGCGCTACGATGGCTCCGACTCTGTTAGAATCTTCGTCTGACCAAGGAGGTCGCTTCCTGCTTGGCTCCCCGCTACGCACTCATCATCCCGGCCCTGAACGAAGCCGAGACCCTCGGTCTCATGATTCCTCGACGCGGGATGAAGAGGGGCCTGGCCTTCCTGGCGCTGCTGGCAGCGGTTTTCAGCCTGGCAAGCGTTTTGCCCGCTCAGGACCAGCCGCCCGATGCCACCACCAAGACGAGCGAACTCGAAAGCTCCAAGACCCTGGACTCCTTCTGGACAAACCGTGGGCACTTCACGTTTGGGATGCAGGTCGGCTACGCCGTCGAGGACGCCATCCCCCGCAACATTTCGCATGTCAACTTGCTGATCTTCCAACCGCAGGTCGGCCTGATCGCCTGGGATTCCCCAAGGTCGCGCCTGTCGCTGAGCCGGTTCGAAATCCTGCCGGAAGGCATCCTGGGCAACGCCATCCACCCGGGCGGCCGGATAACTGGAACGGCCCTGCTGTTCCGCCTCGACGGCAAGCCCCATCGCCGCCTCGTTCCCTTCTTCGACTTCGGCGCCGGCGTGCTGAACACCACGCTGAACACGCGGGTTCCAGAGATCAACGGGCACACGCAATTCACGCCCCAGGGAGGTCCGGGCATCCAGTACTTCTTCAAGCCGCAGCGCGCCCTCGTGATCCAGTATCGCTACATGCACATGTCGAACGCAAGCATCCAACCCCCGAACCGCGGCTTTAACGCCAATATGATGACGATCGGCTTCCGATGGCTGCGCCGTCCACATCCTTAGGGTCCGACCCTCAGCCATCAATCTCGCAATGCGTTCCAGTTCCTTTTCAAGTGACAAATGGTAATGGTAAGTGGCGAGCCAAGAAGCAAACGACCACTAATGAGTGACAAGAAATGACGGCGCGTCACTAGTCACTCGTCACTCTTCTTATCCGAAGTTATTCTTCACTCTCTCTGAAACCCGTCGCTCCAAGGGTTTGTTTTCGACGCGGACGGCAGGGGCGAGCATTTCCATGAAGTGTCGCTGCTCGCGGTTAAGGTGGGTGGGCGTAACAACCTGGATGATGACGTAAAGTTCTCCGTGACCGCGGCCCTCGAGTGACGGAACGCCTTTGCCCCGGACGCGAAACACCGACCCGCTCTGCGTGCCTTCCGGGATTCGCAGGCGCTCCTGCCCGTTCAAGGTAGGAATCTTGAGTTCCGCTCCCAGGACCGCCTGGGCAATGGAAATGGGGACGGTGCAGTAAAGGTCGTTGCCGCGCCGCTCGAAGAAAGCGTGCCCGCGGACCTTCAGGAGCACGTAGAGGTCGCCCGGCGGACCCCCGTAGGCTCCGGCCTCGCCCTCCCCGGCCACACGCAAGCGGGTGCCATCGTCGACGCCGGCTGGGATCTTGATTCCCAGCACCTTCTCGCGCCGCACCCGTCCTTCGCCGCGGCAGTCCGGGCAGGCCTCGCGGATGACCCGCCCGATGCCGCCGCACTGTGGGCAAGTGCGGCTGACCGTGAAGAACCCCTGCTGATGCCGGATCTGGCCGTGACCCCCGCAAGCCGGGCAACTCACCGGCACGCTCCCCTGGCGAGCGCCCCTGCCACCGCAGGCGGAGCACGTCTCCGTGCGCGGAATCTTGATCTTGGTGTCCATGCCGCCGGCCGCTTCCAGGAAGGAAATATCAAGGTCGTAGCGCAGGTCGGCGCCGCGCCGCGCCCGCGTTCCCTGCCCGCGCCCGCGACCGAACATGTCGCCAAAGCCGAAAAAGTCCCCAAAGATGTCCTCGAAATCCGAAAAGATGGTGGAGGAGAAGTCGGGACCGGATGCGGCGGAACCGCTCACGCCGGCGAAACCGTAGCGGTCATAGGCGGCGCGCTTGTCGCCATCCGCCAACACGCCGTAAGCTTCCGTAATTTCCTTGAACTTCTCTTCCGACTCCTCCTTGTTGTTGGGATTGCGGTCGGGGTGGTGCTGGAGTGCGAGCTTGCGGTAGGCGCTCTTGATCTCCTGGTCCGTGGCGCTTCTTCCGACGCCGAGCACTTCGTAATAGTCCTGCTTATTATTCATTTTCGATTTTGGATTTTGGATTGAAGACCTCGCACATCTTGGCGGCATGCCCTAAGCCATTCACTATTCGATCCTAGACTTTGGAACTCGAAAACCCCGATTCGAGATTGGGGAACTCACACTTCCCGGCGTCTTCAATCCAAAATCCAAAATCGAAAATCCAAAATCGTTCAGTTCTGGTTCTCCGAGTCTCCGCCCTTCGGGGCCACGGCCACCTTCACGATGGCAGGGCGCAGCAGCCGGTTCTTCAGCTTGTAGCCACGCTGGAGCTCTTCCACGATTTCGTGGTCGCCATGCTCCTCCGACTCAACCATTTCCACCGCCTGATGAAGGTGGGGGTCGAAGGTCTTGCCCGATGTCTCGATCGGCGCCAGGCCGGCACGTCCCAGGATGTCCAGAAACTGGCGATGGATGTGCTCCAGACCTTCGTAGAACTGGTTGGGAACCTTGGCATCGCGGTGCTTCAGCGCCCGCTCGAGTCCGTCCAGGGCCGGCAGCAGGGCGCGCAGCAGGTCGGCGTTGGCATGCTGGAGGAACTCCTCTTTCTCGCGCTGCGTCCGCTTGCGGAAGTTCTCGAGTTCGGCCTGCTTTCGCAGCAGCCGCTCAAAGAGCTCTTGCTTCTCGGCCAGGACCTTCTGGTAGGCTGCGGCCAGCTCTGCCGGGCCCAGGCCGCCCTCGGTGGCAGGGGCTGCCTCCGCGCCGCCGGGCGGTGTCGACATTTCCACCACCGCGGGGTCAGCGGGCGTTCCGTCTGCTTGCCCTCCCATGGAGCTTTCTTCTCTCTGGTTCTTCGCTTTGGGTTCCTTTTGTTCCTGCATCTTGCTTCTCTAACCTCTCACGTTACTTCACTCCCCTACCTCCCCGCCAGCGCATTCTCTGCGCGGTGTGGTCGGAATAGGGCACCCGAAAAAACCTTCGAAGCCCCGGTCACCCGGTAGACACGGCTTTACGCGCTCTCCTGGCTGGCGGAGCAGGCCCGCCAGAACCTCGGCGGGATACACCTGCCCTCCTCCTTCAATTGACGCTCAGGAGCTTGCTGCAAAGGTGGGCCACGTACTCCACCATCCGGATGGCGCGGTCGTACTCCATCCGCGTCGGCCCCACCACGCCCAGCGCCCCCACCGCGTGGTGACGGTAATGGAACGGCGCCACAATGAGAGCGCACTGCTGCATGTCGCTCTCCGGGTTCTCCCGACCGATGAGGGCGCGCACCCCGGGGCCGGAGGACCCGAGACAGGTGTTGAGGATTCTCACTAGCCTCGCCTTCTGTTCGAAGGTGGCCAGCAGATCCTTGATCTTGCGTGCGTCGAACTCCGGCGCTTCCACAATCCGCGAGGTACCGTCGACGAAGAGTAATCCGTTTTCATCGCCTTCGAGCGCCCCCATAGAGAAGAGCTCGGCGACGTTGGAGAGCAGCCGGTCGCAAACCGACTTCATCTCTTCCAGGCGCTTGAAGACCTGCACCCGGATGGCCCGGAGCGACCATCCCTGGAACTCGGAGTTGAGGTAGTCAGCGGCACTGTCCAGTTCCGCCTGCGACACTTCCTCGTCCAGGCGCACCACCTTGTTCTCAACCAAATCCGGCCTGGACACGATCACCACCAGGACGCGCCGCTCCGACAGCTTGACGAACTTGACGTGCTCCAGGACCTTCTCGAAAGACGCCGGACCGAGCACGAGGCCGACGTGGTGCGAGACTTCCGCCAGCAGGCGCGAGGCCCTGGCCATCAACCGCTCCGGCTCGTCCACGCTTCGCCCCAGGGCCTGCTCGATGTACTTCTCCGTGTCTGGACCCAGCGGCGCCGCGCCCATGATCGAGTCGACGTAGAAGCGGTAAGCTTGATCCGTGGGCACGCGCCCGGCAGAGATGTGGGGCTGGGAGAGAAAGCCCGCCGCTTCCAACTCCGCCATGCAGTTGCGGATGGTGGCCGAGCTCAGCGACTCAGGCAGGCTCGCCGCCACCGCTTTCGATCCCACCGGCGCGCCGCTCGCCACATACTGGCGCACAATGGCGCCGAGTATCTCGCGCAGCCTCTTCTCGAGATGAACATGGTCTTGCATGGCGTCGAACAGTAACTCGGCCGGTGTCAAGCAATTAGATCGCTGACAATTCAATTCTATCGGCGCTTGCCGAACCTGTCAAGGTTCATCGCCCCGCCACCCCGCTACCGTTGCGCGCGCCGTAACTGGCGAGTCATCTTGCCGTGGACGCGCGACACGCCCTGGGAATAAACCCGATCCAGTGCACACGGGTCAGAAAATCCCTGACCGTGGCTACCCGCTATTTCATCCATGACTGGCAGACCTATGGGATACTAAGTTGCGGCGCCAACTCCGCAACGGGAGCGAGCGTCTCGCTCAGTTGCTTGAAGGTTCGGCGGCGCAGTAGGACCCGGACAGGTGAGGGTGGCGGATCTGTGCAAGACTGGACGTCTTGCATGACGGAAATGGGAGGCCATAAAGGTATGCCAAACACAGGTGAAAGAGGAGAGATCACTGCACGCGTCAATGCGAAAGAAGCGGAAACCGTTCAGGAATCTCAGAAGCTGGTGTCGAAAACAAAGCAGCTCTCCGCAACAAGCAGCGCGAAGAGCCTGGTGCGCCGCGCCAGGGCGCTGAAGGGCCGATCTCGCAAACGTACAGCGTGATACCCGGCTTCGTCGGGCGATAGTGAAGGACCGGGCGAAACTGAAGAGCAGCGCGGCGATGAAAACGCGCGACGCCAATGTTGGCGAGATTCATCCAATCAGCAGCCAGCGTTCGGCACTCGATTCCGGCGCTCTAGGGAGGTGTCCATGGCAACACGCAAATCTTGGGATGAGAAGGCTCAGATCGATGAACTTGGAAGCGATGCGGAGGAAACAGCATCCGACAGCGCCGGGCAATCGGGTGATGACCAGGGGCTTTCGCAAATCGCGGACGCTGACTCGGAGAGCGTCGGCGAACTCGCCGAGACCGATCAGGCATACGAGGCCGAGGTCGTGGAGGGTGTCGAGGATGCCGCCGACCACCCCGAAAGGCCTGTACGCCCCCGTGAGGACAAGGCTCGGTGAGTTGACATTTCGCCCGAGCGCGAATCGGGGTTCGCGCGGTAATGCACAAACACGAGATCGTCCTCTATTGGAGCAATGAGGACGAAGCTTTCGTTGCGACGTCCCGGAGTTGTGGCAAGGCCCGCGTTCATAGGCAAGAGTAAGGAATAATTGACGCTACGGGTATGGGGGCGGGTACCCGCTAAGAGGCCCGTTTTGTTCTCAACCGCTTAAAACAGCTTGGCGGAGAGGCAGGGATTCGAACCCTGGGTACAGTTTTTGGCCGTACAACGGTTTAGCAAACCGCCGCCTTAAGCCACTCGGCCACCTCTCCGCGACGCGCGGCTTGGGGAACGAGCGGCAAGCTTCCCCAAGCGCTCTCAACTTCAAACAGTATAAGCGAAAAGCCATCTGCGCGCCACTGATAAGCGTGACAGCGTCACTCGTATCGTTTCATTAAACTATAACCGCATCACTGGTGGGGAGATCAAGATGAGAATCCTGATACTGGGCGCTGGTGTGGTCGGCAGCTTCAACGCTGCGCGGCTCAAAGAGGCAGGGCAGGACGTCACGCTATTGGCGAGAGGCCGCCGCCTTGCGGACCTGCGCGAACACGGCGTGGTGCTGGAGAACCTCCGGACCGGACGGCGTACCACCGCTCAGGTTCCACTGGTTGATCGGCTCGGGCCGGAGGATACCTACGATTTGGCCATCGTCATCATGCGCCGAAATCAGATTCCTTCCATTCTTCCAGCACTGGCGCAGAACCACCGCATCCCGAGTGTGCTGTTTCTGGGCAACAATGCAGCGGGCACGCAGGATATGATCGACGCTCTGGGTCGGCAGCGCGTGCTGATCGGAATGGGCAACGTAGCCGGGGAGCGCCAGGGCCATGTGGTCCGCTACTTGTGGTGGCGACGGCTCCCGCTCCTGTTCGGCGAGTTGGATGACGTGCCAAGGCCGCGCACGGAGGCGATCGCGCGCGTGTTCCGAAGCGCCGGGCTTTCCGCTCGGGTCGTAAAGAACGTGGATGCTTACCAGAAGACACACGCGGCGGGCCTACCGGCTTTTGGCGGGCGCAGTCTACATGGCGGGCGGCGATGTTCGCCAGCTTGCGCACATGCCCGAAGCCCTGAAGCTATACCTACGTGCCTTCCGCGAAGCGCTCCGAGCGCTGCGTACGGTCGGCGTTCCGCTGCGGCCGTCAGCCACTCGGCTGGTGGAATGGATACCAGACCCCATTCTCGTATTCGGCCTGCACCTCTTCTTCGATACCCGGCTGGCGGTGGTGGAAGGACTAGGGCGGACTTTTGACTCGAGCGCAGACGAGATGAAGGAGCTCGCCGACGAATTCCGCGGGATTCTCCGCCAATCGGGCTTGCCGTCTCCGGCGAGCGACGTCCTCTTCGCACAAGTTGAGGCTCGGTTCCAGGCTGGTGGTTCCGGATTCACCAATGCCCCTCCGACGCGCAGTGTCGCTTAATCACGAAGCTGGCCCGGAAGGCACCAGGGCCGATGTTTTCGGAAGCAGAAAGGAAGAGGAGGTTAAATGGTCGCACAACCTGAATCATCATTCGCCAAGCCTACCTCGGAGCCAGCCATAAAGAACAACTTCCTTGCGGCGGCCGGCGCCGTACTCGCGACTTCCGCCCTGCTGTTTTGGGGCACGGGGCTGCACCCAGTGTGGTGGCTGACGTGGTTTGCTCCGTTGCCTGTCCTGCTCATCAGCCCGCGCCTCAGCGGTTGGCGCGCTTTCGGCGTGGCGGCGCTCGCCTGGTTCCTCGGAAGTCTGAACGTGTGGCACTACCTGCTGACAAATATTGTGCCGCTTCCGCTCGTACTGATTTTGTCGGCCGTCTCTGCTTGCTTGTTCGGTCTTGCGGTCCTGCTCTTCCGAAGGTTCATCCTCCGCGGCGCGCTGTCGAGGGCAGCTCTCGCATTCCCGACATTCTGGGTCACGCTGGAATACCTGAACAACATAACCTCGCCCCATGGGACGTACCAGAACATGGGTTACACCCAGATGGATTTCTTGCCCGTGTTGCAAGTGACCTCTCTGGTCGGCATCTGGGGAATCAGCTTCTGTTTGTGCCTGCTGCCGGCGACGATTGCCGCCGTGCTGAGCGGGCAGGGAAGCCGGCGAGAAAAGACGCGGCTCGCCATCGCGGCAACCGCGTTTCTCGCAGCCGTCGCCGGGTACGGCTCTTGGCGGCTGATCTTCACGCCTCAGCCGGAGTACTCGGTCAAAGTCGGTTTGATGGCTACGGGCGTTGATACGACATTCCCGCGCGATACCGCCGCCCTGGAGTTGCTCCGCGATTACTCCGACAAGGCTAACGTCCTCGCGGCGCAGGGCGCCCAGGTGATCGTGCTGCCGGAAAAAATCGCTCTCGTTTCGGACCAAGCCACCAGCCAGGTCGATGCTCTTTACGCCGCTGCCTCCGCTCGGACGAAGGCGATCTTGGTTGTCGGCTTGGACCGCGGCACTCTGAAGAAAAGGTCCAACGAGGCGCGCATGTACTCTCCAGACGGGGCACTCGTCGCGACCTACGATAAGCATCACCTGCTCCCGCCGTTTGAAGACGTGGATCAGCCAGGAACAAAGATTACGGTGCTCGACGAGCCGTCGGGCTTCTGGGGGATCGAGATTTGCAAGGATATGGATTTCCCCCGCCTGAGCCGTGAGTATGCCGCGAAGGGTGTGGGACTGCTGCTCGTGCCCGCGTGGGACTTTACCCTCGACGGCTGGCTGCACGGTCGAATGGCCATCATGAGGGGAGTGGAAAGCGGCTTCACCATCGCGCGCGCCGCTAAACAAGGTCTGCTGACGGTCAGCGACGACCGCGGGCGCATCCTTGCCCAACAAGATGCCGCCACCGTCCGCTTTGCATCGCTTCTCGCCACCGCGCCCGTCCGGCATGATGAGACGCTCTACGCCCGCTGGGGAGATTGGTTCGCATGGCTGAATATCGCCGGGCTGATCGCAATTCTCTTCAGCCCCGCCGGAAAGGGGTAAAGCGCCACGGCTTCTCTTCAGCTCAACCGCAGGAAGTTGAGACCCGATTCCAGGGCCAGCGTTGGACTGTTGGTGAAGGCGCTGACCTCGTAAGGGCAGCCGATCTTGCAACCCTCGCAGAAGTCCCAGAGTGTCTCTTCCTGGGCGATGATTCTGCGCACGGCCTCGGACGCGAAGATCTCCTTCAGCGGAGCCTGCGACTTGAACAAGGTCTTGAAGGCGCACGGCAGGTGGATGGAACCATCAGGCTTCATTGAGATCAGCTTCGAGGGGTGCCGGCAGGGGAACTGGGGGCCGAAGCCACCCTTCCGGTAGAACTCGTAGTAGTGCGTGTAGAAGCGGACATTCTTGGGGTAAGCGGCACGCAGCTCGCGCAGGGCATGTTCGACGGTATCGATCTCCTTGCCATGGAGTTCACTGTCCGGGAGCAGCTCGCCGTCGCGCATCACGTTGTGGACGGCCTCCGGATGCATCACCAGATCGTGCTGCCGGCAGAACTCGGCCAACTCGGGCAGGTCATCGAGGTTTTCCAGGTTGACCGCGGCGTTGATCTGCGTGGTGAACGGCTTGCGCTTGCCCAGGACATACTCCAGGTTCTCCAGAATCTTGGGCAGGCCGTCGAGGCCACGGCGCTTGGCGAACCGTGCCGGGTTGAGCGAGTCAATGGAAACCTCCAGCATGTCGAGCCGCGCGATGCCGTCTGCGTATTTCTTGATCAGCAGGCCGTTGGTGGGCATCGAGGTCCACATGCCCTTGTCGGCCGCATAGGCAATGTAGTCGCAGGTGCTGGGATTGAGCAGCGGCTCTCCTCCCGAAAAACTGAGGGCGAAGAGGCCTAGATCGCGGAACTCGTCGATGCGCTGGAAGATCCGCTCGCGCACGGCGCGCGTCTGCAAGTCGTTGAACTTCCCTTCCTCGCCGAAGATGCAGTATTCGCAGAACATGTTGCACATCAGCGTGGTCTCAAACATCACCATGTAAGGCAGCTTGAGGCCCGACCAAACGTGCTTGGCGACTGATTTGGCGATATACGAGTATTTCATTGCGCGCTCAATGATTCCCTTACCAGCGAACCTGACCCTCAGGGTCTTCCACCAGGACCACCTCATACTTGTCCAGCATCGGCATCAGGACGCTCTCCAGTTCGCGCTTCCAAAGCTCCCCTTCATAAAACTTGGCTTTCATCGGCTCTCGCGATGGGAGATCAGGGAAGCCGCGCATAAAAAAGAAAGTGTCAGGATCTTCGATGGAAAGGAATGGGCCTAATATTTTCATCCCGACTTCCGTGTGCGCGGGGATCGACTTGGAGCGGAATAGGCGAAGGAACTCCGAACGTTTGCCAGGCTTGGTCTTGTAGGTCCGCATTTCGATGATCATCAACTTCTCCGCTAGTCTTGATGTGGCCCTTGCCCAACTTCCACAGATACTTCCAGCATAACCCAAAGAAGGCGGGGCGGGTTGACTTTCTCAAGTTCGCTGACGGAGTTTAGGGAGCCTCAAACGACAGGGTGCTTACAGTTGAGACGAGCTGCCCGAGTTCCTGCTGGTCCGCCGCAAAAAACTCCAGCATCAAAAGGTAGCCATCCGCCAGCGTCTGAATCCGGGACATCCACACGTGCTGGTTGTTGCCGGTGTTTCCATAGTCGGCGCGGAAGAACTTCTGGTCGCCGGCCGTGTAGGGTTCAGGCCCGCGGACCAAGCTGACGCCAGCGGGCTGCATTTTCTCGGCGTTGGCTTTCAGAAAGTCGAGGGTGAGCGCCGGGCCATTCCAGCGCATCGCGCTGATGCGCATGCAGGGGAGCGCCAGGCGCTGGCCGTCGCCTTGGCCCCTTTGCGAGGCATAGAAGATCATCCTTGGGACAACGATCTGAAGCGACCCGCTTGACTCGGGGTGCTGTTGCAACACCATTGCCTTTGCGGAGGCCTCCGTTTTTTCGTTGACCGCATGAAGTGTCTCGGGCTTTGCGGCCACGCAGCCGGCCGGGAATTCATACGAAAAGCCCAGGAACCCATTCCGGTAAACATTGCCGGAAATAGCGCCGCTTTCCTCATCGGCCGTCCCCGCCGAGGCATCTGTCTTCGGCCCGCCTTTTGCTGCGGGCTCTTCCACCGCCGGAGTGGGCTGCTGCTCGGCAGCAGGCGCGGGCGCCGGGGCCGCCGGCTCGGCGACGGCGGAAGGCTGCGAAGGTCTTTTAAGCGCCTTGCCGATCGCTTCTTCTAGTTCCTCCTCGCTCAGTCCTGCATTCACGCCGGATTGGCGGAACCGGATGACGCCGTCCCGGTCGAGGACGACAAAAGTGGGATAGGACTCAACACTGAAAGCTTCCCGGACCGACCCCGAGAGATCAATGTACTCCGGCCAATCCATGTGGTGCGCCGCGATGAAATTCTTCCAGGCTTGCTGGTCGTCGTCGGAGCTGATTCCGACCATTTGAAACGGACGACTGAGGTATTTCTTGCGGATGCCCACCAGCATGGGAACCGATTCGCGGCACGGCGGGCACCACGTGCCCCAAAAGTCGAGGAGAACCACCTTGCCGCGAAGCGCGGCGTTGGAAACGGTCTCGCCCTCCAGCGTGGTGAAGGTGAAGTCAGGAGCAAAAGGCTCGCGCGCCCGGATGGGGTTGACGATCACCCGGCGCGCCTCGCCCACGGTCTTGGGATCGGCGCCGGGCGCCGCGATGTAGTTCTTCAGTTCCACGATGCCGTCGTCGTCGCGCTCTTGCCGGATCAGAATCTCTCCCAGGTCAAAATGCGCCACCGCCTGGCCCGGGTCGAGCGTCAGGGCCTGACGGAGTTCATCTTCTGCTTCCCTGAGCTTCTTGTCGGTTGGCTTCCCCGCCATTTGGGCGAGCAAGACGCCGCGCGCCATGTGAGCCCGCGCCGCCACGGCCTTGTCGTCACCGGCAGCTTTTACGGCCCGCTTGGCATCGTCGAGGGCGGCGGACAGGTCGCCTGCCTGGCGGTCGGCTCTAAACATCCGGAGAAGGCACTCGGCGGAGGTATGATGCGAGAGCTTGTCCGCCTTGAGATAGGCCTCGCGCGCCTTCTCGAAGTTATGGTGGGAGAGGAAAGCGTCGCCCTGGGCCAGCGCTTGGGCCACGTCGGTGCTTTCCTGTCCTCGGCCGGGTTGTGCCAAAGGCACGATGAGAAGGAGTGAGAGAAGAAAGGTGATGCGCTTACGCATGGCAAGCCTCCGATCGCCGGGATCCGGTGGGCGGGCGCGGCGCGCAGCCATATTCTATCGAACAATCAACCGAACCCGGCTCCCGTCGCTTCGCGGGCGATCTCAGGCTTCGGTTCCTCGGTGCATTCCGTGACGCGATGATATTGCAAAATGAGCGCGCCTCACGGCGTTTTGAACTGCTCGTCGATCGCCACCTGATAGCCGCTGGCCAGCCGGTTTGTCTCATTGGCCATGCCAACCACGGACATCAGCTCGGCGAACATGGCATCGCTCATGCCCGCGTTGCGCGCCGCTACCGTATGGGCAGCGATGCAGTAGGCGCACTGGTTCGTGGCGCTGACAGCCACGTAGATCATCTCTTTGGTGAGAGCGTCCAGTGCGCCGGGCGCCATGATCTGCTTGACGCTCTCCCAGGTGCGTCGCAGCGTGACGGGATCGCTGGCCAGCGCCTTCCAGAAGTTGCTGATTCGATCGGTGCGGCGGGTGGCCATCAGGTCGTCATAGACCGCCCGCACCTCCGGGCTCGCGTTCTCGTATTCGATCATTCCCAAGGTTGCCATTCTGTCCTCCTTCGCCGGCGAAGTTGCAATGCAACCTCAAAGCTCATCCCGGGCGCGCGCCGGAAGGCTGAGGTGTCGCGTTATCGTAAACTGCGAGAAGCGGTACTCGAATCCAAATGCTCGCTGTACTACAAACCCTGAGCTTCTTCGCAGCGCGCGAAGATTTTTCTTGCTCGTCACTCGCCACTCGCCACTTGTCACTCGCGCCCACTTTGGTTGCAGCCGCAGGCCACGCTGGATAGCGGCAATATTCCTCCCCGACGCTTCCAAAAAGAGCCGTCACACCGCGTTTCGCGCCGTCGTTGGGCCGCCGCCGGGCGAGCTCGGCTTCGTCGCCCGGATGAAGGCGCTCATGAACTTGCGATCCACGAGAGGTGCGATGGCTTCGACATCAATCCCCTTGCTGGCCAAGAACTGTCGGGCGTCTTCGATTCGATAAATGCGAGTCGGCTGAATCTCAATCTCTTCAAAGCCCGCGGCCGCCAGTTTCGATCGGTATTCGGACTCTTCAAGAGCGCCCGCCACGCAGCCGACCCAAAGCTCAACGTTGCGGCGAATGTCAGCCGGCACCTCGCCGCGCACAACAACATCGGAGACCGCCAAGCGCCCGCCGGGCTTGAGCACGCGAAACGCTTCCTGCAACACCCGGTCCTTGTCCGCCGAGAGGTTGATGACGCAGTTCGAGATGATGACATCCACGGTGCCGCCAGGCAGCGGGACGCTTTCGATCTCCCCCTTCAGGAACTCCACATTCTCGACCCCGGCCTTGCGCTGATTCTGGCGGGCCAAGGCCAACATCTCATCCGTCATGTCGAGGCCGTAGGCTCTACCCGTCGGACCCACGCGCTTGGCTGACAACAGAACGTCGATGCCTCCGCCCGAACCCAGATCAAGCACCGTTTCGCCGGGGTGCAGTTGCGCGAGTGCGCTCGGGTTGCCGCACCCTAACGAGGCCAGCAGAGCCTCCTGGGGGACCTGGCTCGCTTCGCACGCGTCATAGAGATTGGAGGTGATGGGGTCGCAAGAACCTTCCAACGCCGCTCCCGCCCCGCAGCATGAACTTCCACCCGTCGTGACTCGCAGGGCGGCCTGCCCGTACTTCTCCTTCACGACTTCCTTGATGTTCTCAGTGCTCATTTCGCCTTCCTTGATGTGGTATACTCTATCCGTTGTGACGCGCAGTCGCGCCACGGTTGTTCAGAAGAAATCGAAAGTGGAATATTAACCGAAGTGCGGGGGTAATTCAGCGGTAGAATGCCAGCTTCCCAAGCTGGACGTCGCGGGTTCGATCCCCGTCCCCCGCTCCATCCTTTCGACGACTTACAGAAACTGCCCAAACGCCGTACTCCAGAATACTCCATTAAGCAATCCACAAGGCCGATTCGAACTTGTCCAGAGCTTCCACTCGAGGGCCAAGCGCGGTCTTCGTGTAAAACGGTACTTCCGGGAAGTCCCGGCGACGCCTCGGGGCTACTCCAGAGTGATGTCCAGAGAGCACGCGAACGGCGCATAGGACAGCGGGCAGAGTGTGGCATTTTGCCACACTTTTTGGGAAGTTTAGCGGTGACGCGCATTTTGTGGACTCCAACCTACTGAAAAACAAGCCGAAAATAAAGTGTCTCATTTGTCTCATTTGTCTCCATTGTCTCATTTTCGGCTGATAGCCTAGATATTGGTGCCGCGGTACGGCGGCGAGGGGATTGTCACGCCTCAGGGGTGGAGGTGTGCCCGAGGGGCTACAACTGGCAAGTGACGAGTGGCGAGTGACGCGAGTGACAAGCAAGAAAAATGGTCGCGCCCGACAAAGAAAGCGGGGGACAGTGGTGCAGCTTCGCAGTCTGTGGCTGGCGGGGACACGCTGGAAGCTTATGAAGAGCATCGGGCGCTGTTTCACCAGCCCTCTGATTCTTCTTTGTTTCCGTCTATTTACTATAAAAATAACAAAGATAAATCAGCGGAATATGCCCATAATTACGGATAGAACCCGTTAGGTGTATGAAAACACGGGGTCGTGGCAAAAGGAGACGCCCAGTTTTTTGATTAATTAAGTAGATAAGTTTTGAGGCAATAGAGAAAGCGGGAGCACTGATTGACGATTGGCAGAGCCTGTCCGTAGTCCGTAGTCCGTTGTCCGTTGTCCATGCAACTTGCAACGGACCACTGACCAAGGACAGCTTGAACCATCTGATTCAAATACAGTTATCGAGGATCGACAAAATATGATCAAACTTGAAGGACGCGGAAAAGCCTTTGGAAGTCTCGCGCTCGACCGGCTAGCTGCCGCCGTCGCGCTGCACCTTTTGGCAACCGGATTAGTCTTGGGACAGCAGGCGGCGACCGAGACGGCGCCTCCTTTCGCGACCAACGCCACGTACGTGCAGGGCGTAGGCCCCGGCTACTGGCCTACGGCGGGCGCCGGGTTGACCCTGAACCTCGCGCCGGGCACCGCCTTCTGTGGCGGCGCGATCCGCACCTATGCCGGCGGGCAGCTTACTATGGCGGCGAGCGCAACGAACTACGTCTACCTTGACGCCACCGCCAGTTGCGCGCCAGCCGTCAACACCAGCGGTTTCAGTTCCACCACCATTCCCATCGCCGTCGTGGCCGCGGGCAGTTCGGCCATCCCGCCTGGCGGGATCACGGATGACCGCACCTTCTTCTTCACCGGTGGAAGCGGCGGCGCCAACGGTACGGCCACGGCCCTTCAGTTTGGCTCAACCGTCGACAATTTGAATTCGACGCCACCCACCTCCGGCCAGGTCCTGACCTGGGATGGCTCGCATATCTCAGGATCCACCGTAAGTGGCACCGGCACGGTGACCAGCGTGGGCCTTTCCACCGATCGCTCCTGGCTGACGGTGGGAAGCTCGCCGATCACGGGCGCCGGCACGATCACGCTGAACGGGACCACCGGCTTGACCGCAAATCAGTTTCTGGCGACCCCCAACGGATCGGCAGGGACAGTGGGTTTGCGGACGATTGCTCCGGCGGACATCCCAACGCTGAATCAGAATACGACGGGGAACGCCGCCACCGCCACGGCCCTGGCGTCCACGCCTACTGGCTGCGGGACAAACCTGTTCGCCAATGCGATTGCGGCCAGCGGCAACCTGACGTGCGCAGCGGCGTTGACGGCAAACGGCGGCGCCAGCCACAACTGGCTGCAAAATGTTACGGCTGCCGGGCTGTTCTCCATCGGGCAACCGGCGAGCGCGGACCTGAGCGATTACGGCAGTTTCCCCGGCGCGGCCTTTGGCAGCCAAACCGCCAATTATGTTTATGCGGCCCCTAACGGCTCCGCCGGAAATCCAGGTTTTCGCGCCCTGGCCGGCGCCGACCTGCCAGCTCCCACAGCGTCCACGCTGGGTGGCATCGAGTCCATCACCTCGGCCTCACACAATTGGGTGAGCTACATCGATACCAGCGGCGTGCCCCACCAGTCGCGGCCCGCGATTTCTGACTTGACCGCTACCTTCTCTGCGCCCTTGAGTCTCAGCAGTAATACGCTGTCAATCACCGGCGCGGCGGGACAGGTACTTGCGGGCGCGACACCGGCATTTACCCCGACGCCGACGCTTGGCGTTCAAGGCACGACGGCCGGCAGCCTCACAGTTGCAGGTGCCAGTACTACATCAGGATCTCTTACGCTCAACGGCTACACTTCGGGAAGTTCTGTCCTCACTGCTTCGCCCACGGGCGGCTACTTGGGAATCGGAACCACGTCTGCGAGCGCGCCACTCCAGATTGAAGATGATGGAATCACCAGCCAGACGGACGGCCTGTATCTGCGAAACGCAACCGCGGCGACAAACGGGGCGCAGCAACTCAGTCCGGCAATTCACCAGGAAGGCCAGGGCTGGGTAGTCCTGAACGCACCTACGGCCCCGAGCAGTGCCACTCCGACCAGCGGCGGAAGCTGTACGGCGGGCACGCACGTTTGGGCCATCACCTACCTCAATGCATCCGGTGAGACGACGGTCGGCACATCGTCAAGCTCACAAACGTGCTCGTCAAGTTATGGGACGGAGGGACTGTCGGCTATTCCAAAGGGTCCCACCGGAACCCTGTACCGGAACGTCTACCAGAGCAAAGCCGGGTATAGCACGCCGCTGTACTTGGATTGTGCTTCGTCACCGTGCATCGGCGACAACTCCACCACCACTTACAGCGCGACCTTGGCCGATGGCTCGCTGGGGGCGCAGTCTCCGTCGAGCAACACCACCGGCAACTCGCAGCCGGTGGATTTTGGGGCGCATATTATGCCGGTGCAGGGTACGACAGCCACGGGAAGTTATTGGAACTTCTGGGGCGCGACGAATGGAGGCAGTGTAGCCACGCTTATGCAGTTGTTTCCGCCTACCTCTCTTCTTGCCAGCGGCTCCGTTGAATTTCCTGGCAATGTTGGAGTTGGCGGGGTTCCTGGCGGATATGCACTGAACATCACGGGCAGCGAAACACTGTCAGGAGCATTATATCTGGGAAACTTAGGGGCTGGGAATTACATCAGCACCTCATCCAATTCGTTGAGCCTACATCAACTTGTTGATGCTCCGCTTATATTGTCTGGCTTCACCGCCCGCAGCGCCGCCGGGGATCTGTTCGACTTCACCGGCACCTTCAATTCGTCAAGTTGCTCCGGGCCGTGCGTCATGGGCGGCATCAAGCAAAATATCACGAACACCGCAAGCGCCGCTGGATCGTTTGCGCTGAAGCTCCAGACCGGGGGCGTTACCGAAACCAATATCGACCTGAACGGGAATGAATCAACGGCCTCCTACATCAGCACCGGCACCACCTTCACCACCAACGCGGGGTGCAGCGAAACGTCACTGACGGGCGGAGCGACGGCAGGCTCCTTTGTGGCTGGCGCTACTTCCTGCACCACCACGGTCACCATGGGCAACTCAGCTACGGCTCCGAACGGATGGGCTTGTTCGGTGTGGGACTTGACCACCACGGCGAACGCTTTCAAGGAGACAGCGACGACCGCAACCAGCGTTACCCTTAGCGGAACGGCGACTGCGAACGACAAGATCGTGTTTGGATGCAAAGGATTCTAAAGTGAGTAGCCGTGGGTGCAACCCACGGATCTGGAGTTTGGACATCTTGGGGGCGGGGGCAAGCCTCGCCCGCGACCCCGTGAGTAGCCGTGGGGCAACCCACGGAAACGAAACACCACCAGGAAACGTGATAGCAGTACAGGTTGACATGCTCTGATTGTAGCGTGGTCAACCCCTTTCGGAATTGAGGTTGTTCTGGCGGCATGGTCCCCGCAGGCTGCACCTGCGGCTACTCACAGTGTTGCCCTTCGGGCAACAGGACGCGACCGAGCGGATTGAGTCCTGCATTTTGCCGCTTCGCGGCCGCAAGGTGATGCTGGACGCAGACCTCGCCGCCGTTTATGGCAGCCGGTAGTGTCTCAGTTTGAAAAATCTGTGGCAGGCAGCGTGCTGGCTACGCTCCTTTCGGCTTCTCAGAAATCTCTTCCAATGTCCTGTAAACTTCGCGCAGCTCACGCAGAATCTCGTAGAGCAGGCCGCAGGCCAGCGCCAGCAATGCCAATTCCAGCGATCTACTCGCCCACCAAACAACGCCGAATAGACCCGCACCGTACAGCCAATCTTCAAATGTACGCTTTTCTGCCTCTGTTATTTTCATGACTCTCCCAGTTGACAAAAGCTAGCCGCTCCATGCCCACTTGACGAAGCGCACTAAGCCAATCAGGAGCGACCCGGCGGCGGAGAGCCAGAACAACCAAGAGACCATCCGCAAGCCGCCTACGGCAACGCGTCCGGCGGGGTCGCCCTCGCCCGGCATCTCTACCTCTAGCGCGTCGGCGATGCACCAGACAATGAGCCCTACGCAGTACGCGCCAAAAGTCAATAGAAGCCAACCCCACCAGGGTAAATCAGACGCATTAAGAGGCAGCATTTGCCGCACCGAAGTATTTCTTAAGGGCCTTCTCTATTGGATCAATGAGCAGCGGTTTAATCTCATATGATTTCGTGTTTTCGTAGTACGTCAGAAAGTGTGTGTCCTGTTGCAGACCGCGAACTACATTCGGGTAAAATTTCAATATCTTGGCTTCTCCTAAGTGCTGACAAAATTCCTGATCCGTGGTCCTCCCGTACAGAAGAAGATAGCGAAGAGCCTCTTTTTGCGTGGGGTCCAAGTCGTGGACGCGCCTTTGAACCATTGACGCCCTTTCCTCGTCTCGCATAACGGTTTCTTGGACGGAGAAGAACTTCCAGGCGAACACTCCTGCCGCAACGATACAATAGGAGATGCCGAGAATTATCATGTCCCTCAAGTCTCCAGCCTTCTTGTTACCGCCGACCCTTTGTAGCGATAGGTAAATAAAAGGCACAACCCCAAGGGCAATGGCGTTCCCGCTGAAGAATCCCACGGTCAGGAGTACAGCTTTGCGGGCTCGCTTAATGAAAAGCATTCTCAACAGCTCTTGTAAATGAGCACACAAATATGTTACTGTTCGAGTGGTGCACCCAAACAGTTTGGAGTGAGGCCCGATTGATGGTCGGGCCTTTCTCATCTACCACCCAATTCTAGCCAACATTTCTTCGATTGTCCACACGTGATCAGTGAGGCCCGCTTCCATAGCGGGCGTGACGCGCAGCGTCTTGTGGACCTTGGCGAAATTGTAGTGCATGAAGTGCAGCGCCACTTGATAGGCGTGGTTCTCGAGTTTCTTCGAGAAAGCGTTTGTGAGGCGCGCGAAGCGCCGCATGTGCATCCGCATTGTGAGATTTTGGCGCCCGACAAAACTGGTGCTGATATGGTCGGGGTCGGGCTCGCCCATGATCCGCTTGCGTTCCCATCCGACGCACTTCGCCGGACTGTAGCGCGTTTCTTCCTGCGTGGATTCATAAACCTTGTGAAGAACTGCGTAGTCGATGTCTGCGCCAAACGCGCCTTCGACCGCTTCCAGATAAACCTTGAGTCCGTCGGTCGTGAGTTGCACGCGGTTCGCAAGCCGTGATGCCAGATCATCAATGAACATGCGGGCGCTTTTTGCGTCGCGGTTCCCCACCATGAACGCGGGCACCAGCTTCGTGTCTGCGTCAATCGCCGTCCACGTCCACACATCGCCGTAGCCGAACTGCCCACGTATATCAGGCGGCACGCTCTTCTGCTTCGCGTAGCAGAAGGCCCAGATTTCATCGCACTGAATTCGCTTGCAAGTGAGGTTGCGAAGCGTGCTGTCCTGATAATCGGCAGAGGCGGAGCCCACGTCCACCAGTAGTTTTGTGACCGTGTTGATCGACACGTCGCAGATTCGAGTGCTAGCGCGAAGGCTGTTTCCCTCAATCAGCAGCCGGATAATTCTTGATCGATCTTCAAGCGATAGTCTGTTCATGTCATTGAATGTAGCACCGCCTTTCTTCATCTGTCAAGCATAAACTTCAGTTTGGAGTACTAATCTTCGAAATAAATATATCATATTTGTTCGAAGTTTTACCAAACTTCGGATATAATTGACGCGAGGAGTTCGAAGATGCCATTTGAGATTCAAGTCATTGACCGTGCCCAGGCGGATAAAATCATAAACCTGGAAGAGGGCCAGTATAGCGATGTGAAGGCCATCGAAAAGAAAGCGAGTAGCCTAACGGAGGACGTTTCCGCCTTTGCGAACGCTGATGGTGGAGAGCTGTATATTGGAATCGATGAAGTTCAGGTAAACGGAGTAAAAACGAGGTCGTGGCGCGGTTTCTCAACCCCTGAGGCCGCGAATGCAGACGTACAAATATTCGACAGCCTCTTTCCTCTCGGTACTGATTTTCAATACGAGTTCCTTCGATGCGAAGGTCTTCCAGGCTTGGTTTTCCACGTCATTGTCAACAAGACACAAGGGCTGACGCTTGCCTCCAACAACGTACCCTACCTCCGTCGTAACGCTCAGAGTCTCCCACAAAACACGTTTGAACTTCGTCGAAGGCTGGAATATGCGAAGGGCGTCCATTCGTTCGAAAACGAAAGGACCCCTGCTCATTTGCCAGTCGTGACCGAATCTGACATCATTCGCGATTTTATAGCGAACGTGGTGCCAACCGCCAAACCGGAGGAATATCTTAGAAAACAGACACTAATTCGAGACGACAGTGTAACCGTCGCTGCGGTTCTTCTGTTCGCAGACGAGCCGCAGTCCGTCATCCCGAAACATTGCGGGATCAAGATTTACCGTTTCAAAACCACCGCAGCAGAAGGCTTCCGTGAGGCCGAGGCTTTCATTCCCAAAACTGTCGAGGGATGCCTGTACAAACAGATTAGGGCTGCCGTTTCGCTAACCACTGAAGTGATTCAGGAGATTCCGAAGATGGGGCTCGGATCGGAGTTTGAACACGTCCAATATCCGCCTCAAACCCTTCACGAAATCATCACAAATGCCGTCATTCACCGCGACTACAGCGTAACCGACGACATCCACATTAGAATTTTCGATAATCGGATAGAAGTTCAAAGCCCGGGCAGGTTGCCTGCCAACATGACAGTAAAAAACCTCACCACTCAGCGGGCCGCCCGCAATGGAGCAGTTCAAAGGCTTCTAAATAAGTTCCCCGACCCTCCCAACCGGGATGTGGGGGAAGGCATCAAGACGGCGATGGCTGCCATGACAAAACTTGGCCTTTCACCTCCAGTATTCAGAGAAACTGAAAACTCGTTCTTGGTCACGATCAAGCATGAAAAGCTCGCCACGGCGGAACTGACAATTATGGATTATCTTGAGAGCCACGAAACAATTAACAATAAACAGGCTAGGAAAATCACATTTATCCATGAAGATTGGAGAGTTAAAAGCATATTTAGCGGCATGGAAGCCAAGAAGATGATCAAGCAGGTGGAGGGCACCGTGACCAGTGCGACCAAGTACAGAAAACGGACTCCCGCTGATGATGAGGCAGAAAAAGAGAAACCTTTTACCCTTTCTTCCACCTAGCCCTGGCCGCTTTTGTCGCGATGGCGGATCGCTTCTTCGCTGGGAGTGTTTGCGCCCTGGCAATTCCACCCTGGAGGCCTCCAGCGCGTCCTCTGACGCTGCCAGGATGCCGCTTGGACTCGCTGACTGAATCCTCGGCTTCGCCGGTCGCAATGTCCACGATAAGTTTTGCCAGTTGGTTCGGGTCGCGGGGTCGTTTTGCCATGCCCTCAGTTTGGCACGGGTCGGGGTCAGGCGCAACCCCTGAAAAATTCAAACTGAGACACTACCTGGCAGCCACTTTGCTTGCGGCCAAAGGCTGCGCTATGTTATATTGAGTTGTGCCCTTGACCCTAACCCTCGACCCTCGCGGCGAGCAGATCGTCGCGGCCCACCTCCGCACCGGTCGCTACCAGTCCCCTGAAGAGGTG
>Ga0326728_10008702_pt1 | contig 24979 bp, 24 predicted proteins | sample MB3enrmetagenome_FD_207602 | JGI IMG/M metagenome (GOLD analysis project Ga0326728, IMG submission 207602) | Lab enriched peat soil microbial communities from McLean, Ithaca, NY, United States - MB31MN | ecosystem: Environmental > Terrestrial > Soil > Wetlands > Peat | place: USA: New York... | reverse complement strand
TCCGGTTCGACGGCAGGCTGAAAGTCGGGTTCTCCATGCGCCGGTACCAGCAGTACGGGACGCTCAAGTCGCTGTACGAATGGTTTTACATCGTCGCACATGGCGGGGAGACGCACCGGTATGCATATACCCAGAAAAAATACAAATGACTGCCGGCCTGCCGGCATGGTGCAGGGCCTGTATGCCAAGCGATAAGGACGGGAGCCGTGCCGACGCACGGGTACAGAACGAAGTCGCAGCGTTCAACGGGAGCGAGTTCGCCCGGCTGCTGGGGATCACCATCACGGACGCCCGTGACGGGTATGCACGGGTGGTTATGGAGTGTCCGGGCAAGTGCAACCCGGACAGGGTCGCCCATGGCGGCGCCATCTTCTCGCTTGCCGACCAGGCATTCGGGATCGCGGCAAACTGCACCGGTGTGCACCGGGTTGCTGTCTCGGTCCACATCCAGTACATTGCACCGGCGACCGGTTCGCTGGTCGCGATCGCACAGCGCGTGGCCGACAACGGCTCCTGCGATACTTACCAGGTGATGGTGTACCAGGGAGAACGGATCATCGCCGAGTTCGAGGGCGTGGCGTTCCGGGTCGCCGAGTAACAGATGTTTGCGGGCAGTCTTGTTGCAGACAAGTGAAAGGATTTCCTAACAAACGTCCGTTTTATTGACAGGAATTCCCGTTCCGTTGAGAGAATTATTTTTCCATTTCTGCTGGAATGCGGGGGTACCAATCCGGTTCACGGGCATATCGGAAGGATCGTTCGTGTGACCTGTCTGTTGTGCGTAAGCATTCCCGCATCATGGCACAAGCGCCCTGCGCAGCTCGCTGAGCGGGAGCGTGTTTACAACCTCAGCCGCGGTCAGCCAGCCCCGCCTTGCTGTGGCAACCCCCAAGTCCAGCGTGCGAAGGCCCTCCCTGCTCCCGGCGTCAGAGCCGATCGCAAAACGGGCCCCGTGCTTCCGGGCGGTGATGCAGCCGGTATCCGGCAGGTCCAGCCGGTACGGGGAGGCATTGATCTCGAGAAAAACACCACGATCGGCAGCCGCTTTGGCAACAGTGGCAAGGTCGAACCTTGCCGGTTCCCGCTGCAGGAGGACCCGCCCGGTCGGATGGGCGATAATATCAAGGCAGTCATTCTGCAGGGCAGCAAGGAAGCGCTCCGTCATCTGGTGCTCGTCCATGTCCAGTCCCGTGTGGATACCGCCGATTACGATATCGAGATCGCGGAGGAGATCATTGCCCATGTCCAGCGTACCGTCCTCAGAGATGCTGCATTCGATCCCGGCAAGTACCATAATGCCATCGAGAGCCCGATTCACCTTTTCGATCTCGTTCTGCTGCTTCGCGAGTCTTTCGCGGTCCAGTCCGCTGACGATCTGCAGGCCCGCTGTATGGTCGCAGACTGCGATGTACTCGTACCCGCGTGCCTGTGCCGCCGTGGCCATCTCCAGTATGGTATTTTCACCATCGCCCCATGAACTCCGAACGTGGAGATCTCCCCTGACGGCATGGAATGAGAGGATATCGGGCAGTGTCCCGTCATCCGCAGCCTCGATCTCGCCCCGGTTTTCCCGAAGTTCGGGTTCGATATACGGCAACCCGAGGGCCCGGTACATCCCCTCTTCATCTTGGCCGGCGATGACGGTACCGTTCGCACGGTCGGTGATACCGTACTCGTTCAGCCGCCAGTTCCGGGCCAGCGCCCGACGCCGCAGAGCGATGTTGTGCTCCTTGGAGCCGGTGAAATAGAGGAGTGCAGCACCAAACTGGTTCTCATCAACAACCCGCAAATCGACCTGAAGGCCGGAGGTGAGGATAACCGAGCTCCTCGTCGGCCCCCGCTCGATCACCCGCCCGACCGCGGGGAGCGAGCAGAACGCCGTCATGACATCCTCCGGCGCATGCGAAGTTGCAACGATATCCACATCGCCGATGGTCTCCTTCATCCGCCGTATGGACCCGGCAAGGCTGATCCGGCCCATGGCGGGATGGCGGGAGAGCTCAGCAACGATCCCATCTGCAACCGGTAGGACGTCGTTTAAGAGGACACGGGTGCCGGCGGGCTGCCGGGCCCGGATGGTGGTGAGGATCTTCTTCTCGCTCAGTACCCCAAAACCCGGCACATGGCGGACCCGGCCGGCAGCGGCCGCCTCTTCCAGCTGCTGTATGCTGGTGATGCCGAGTTCCCGGGCAAGGACCTGCGCCTTTTTCGGCCCGATGCCTTCGATCCCAGCGAGCTCCCTCACACCTTCCGGCATGCCGCTCTGCAGGTCGTCCAGATACGCGAGGTGGCCGGTCTCAACGATCTCGCGGATCTTTGCCGCGATGTTGGTGCCGACACCGGGAATTGTCTGGAGCGTACCCTGCCGGCTCATTCCGGCGATATCCTCTGACAGGGCCTCAACCGACCGGGCGGCTTTCACGTATGCCTGTGGTTTGAACCGTTCACCTCTGACATTGAGGAGCTCGGCGACCTTGTACAGAATGGCGGCGACCTGCCGGTTGGTCACCCGGGCGGAAGGTTCCATGACATATACCCTGTTCGCGATGGAAATTAATCAAGCTGCACGACCGGCGGGATCTTCACGTGCATTTTTCCGGTACAGCCCGACCGTTGGCAATGGCAGCATTCCCTGTACATCCATAATCTTCAACGGGGTAGCACCCCCAACGTCGCGATACCTGAAGGAGCGGTACGGGGACTGCAGATCCGCATCTTTATCTCCCCGGACTATCCCATACTCCCGCATGACGGATAAGAGAACAGCCGTGAGCATGGTCGCCAGCCTGATGGCGCTAGCTGCCCGCACGGCGCCGAAGGCAAAGGGTGTCGATACCATCGTTGTCCGCGTGCTGGGCGCAGAAGATCTCAGGAAGCTTGCCCATGCAATGTCAGCGTATGGTAAAGATCACGGGAAGGCTTTTTTCCTGCGGGATGCCAAGAACATGCTCGCGAGCGACGCCTGCGTCATCATTGGAGCAAAAGGCGACCTGACCGCCGGGATCGACTGCGGGGCCTGCGGGTGGGCGACCTGTGCGGAGATGACCAGAGCGCGCAAAAAACACCGGAAACAGACGACGCCGTTCGCCGGCCCCAACTGTGCCGTAAGGATGGCAGACCTCGGCATCGCGGTCGGTTCGGCAGCAAAGACCGCCCAGATCCACAACGTCGACAACCGGATCATGTATACTGGCGGCACCGCTGCCGTGGCGCTCGGGCTTCTGGGAAAGGACTGCACCGTTGCCTACGCGATTCCGCTCTCGGCATCGGGAAAGAACATCTTCTTCGATCGCACGGCTTAAGAGGTGGATATTTGTGGCAGTCATGAAGATACGCGGCGGGGACCTGGATCTGGTCGAATACGAGTTCAGTGCATTTGCACCGGGTACAGTTACCCGGACCCTCGGCCTAGAGAAAAAAAAATTCCGGCTGAAACCAATAAAAGGGCGGGTCTTTGTAAAAGCACCGGCGCGGATCCACCTGAGCGTACTTGACATGAACCGGTTTGCCCCCGACCATGCTGGCGGTGGCGGCATCGGGTTTGCTATCCGGTGCTACTGCACTGCGGAGGTTGCATGCACAAAAAAGGGTCTTGAGATCGACTACGGCCGGGCACCTATCATCGAAAATTTCGTGGCGGTCTTCAAGAAAGCGACCGGGTATACGGGCGGTTTTATGATAACAGCGACCGATCACCAGCACAAGCATGTCGGCCTCGGCTCCACGAGCACCGTAATGATCGCAGTCGCTACCGCCATGAACGAGGCGGTCGGTTGCCCGCTGACCAGCACCGAACTGCGCAGGCTGATCGGCAACAACTATGTCGAAGAGACCGCCGATGGCAATATCGCGTTCGGGTTCGAGACCGGTGTCGGGCCTGCAGTGAGCATCCATGGCGGCATGGCGGTGATGGGGGATGACCTGACCCTTGTCTACCACCATCCTTTTGCCGAGGGCAGGAACGTGTATATTGTCGTCCCGCCGACCGATATATCATCGGCCGGCACAAAGGAATTTGATCTCCTGATGAACCGGGCGAGGACCCTCGATTACCGTGACCGCGAGCTCAAGGCGTATCTGTTCCTGATGGACCTCATCCCGGCGCTCGAACACGACGATCTGAAAAAAACCGGGGATACCGTCTGGGAGGTCGAGTTCCGGGGATCCAAACGGGCGGAGGTCGAGCACCACAGCTACCGCATCTACCAGTATATGAGCATGCTCCGCGAGTCAGGGCTCGAATTTGTCGGCATGAGCTCTGTTGGCCCATCCATCGCCATCGTGACGGACATGGATAAAAAAGAGATCCGGAAGATCCTCAGACCCATCGGCCTTGAGATCGCCATTACGACAAAGGTGGACAACGCGGGCCTGACGATAGAACACAGAAAATAACCAGCCTCACTTTTTTTCATCCCGGAAACAGGCGGCCCCATAACTGGTTTTCGGTATCCGGGTGCCCAATGGATTCAGTGCCCGTTGTTCTCTTCTTTTAGCCAGCATGCCGAGACAATGCCGGCAATGATGACGACCGCCGTGGCAAGCGTGAGAAGAACCACCAGCAAAATCAGGATGTTCATGTTATGCCGGATGATGGAGAAGGTGCCCAGATAGTAACCGGCGAGCACTACAAGGAGCGTCCACGTGATCCCTCCGAGAACGTTATAGAACAGGAACCGGTGGTACTCCATCGTCCCCACCCCGGCAAGGAACGGTGCAAAGGTCCGCACAATGGGGACAAACCGGGCAAGAAAGATGGTCATCCCGCCATAATTTTCGTAGAATTTGTATGTACGATCGATGTACTCCTTTTTTACGAGGTTCGGGAACCGCTCCCTCAGTACGTGCAGCCCGATATACGTGCCAATCCAGTAGTTCACCGTATCGCCGATTACGGCACCGAGAAGAAAAGCGATGATGACGAACCGGAGATCGAGAATGCCACCAGATGCCGCCGCTCCTGCGACAAAGAGCAGTGAATCACCCGGGAGAAACGGTGTGATGACAAAGCCGGTCTCAAAAAAGATGATACCAAAGAGGATCAGGTACGTCCAGAGACCATAGGAATGGACAATGGCCACGAGGTGCTGGTCGAGATGCAGGATGGGAAAGATGAAGGGCTCCAGCATGGATGGTGTAACTATGCGCCGGGTGCCTATATCAACCTGAGTCACAGGACCGATAGTGTCGGTCCCGTTCCCGTCCTTCCGGAATATTTCAGGATCCCCTGATTTTTTTGAAGACGCCCACGATCTCCGCCCGAGGGTACAGGGTTCCCCGCACCCGCAGGGTCCACCGCCGGGTCCCGATCAACCCCTCAAACATTCCCGAGAAGAGGTCGCGCACTTCAGCTTCCGTGAAATAATGGGTTCGGATTCCGGTCTTCCGCTCGAACGTGCCCGGTTCCACTTTGCGGCCATTGCCCGCCCGGAAGTCATCGCACGAGAACCCGGTGAACCAGAGCAGGCCGCGATCCCGAAGCACCCATGCCAGTTCCCCGCCAATCTGTTCACGGTCACGCGCTGGCATATGCCCGATCACCTGAAGGGCAGTAACCGTATCAAAGGAATTGGCGGCAAACGGCAGGCAGCGGGCGTCGGCGACAGCCACATGGACGTTGGCTCTTCCGGCGGCCAGGGATGCGCCCAGATAACATGCGCATGCAGAGAAATCGATACCGACTATCTCTGCACCGCGATCGAGAAGGGCCGAAAGCGTCTTCCCGCTCCCGCACCCGAGCTCAAGAACCCGCGAACCAGGAGGAAATGCGGGCAGATCCCGGGCTGCCCCGCCCCAGAGGCGCCCTTTATCACGGTATGCCTTCTCCCAGTGCGCCGCGTCGTCGTCCATCATGCCGGCACCCCCGGATAAGATTAGGCAGAGGGATCGTAATGTACTGTTCGGATGGATCACCGGCGCTGGTGCTTGCATGGTATCGTGGCACAGGAATTTTCCGGGGAATACCCAGAGAATACCGGGGTCCTGTCTCCTGATACCCTCTAGGTATAAATACCGTAAAAAGGGAGAATCTTGTGTTCGTATATTCACGATATTTCATCATACTCTTCCTGCAGATCGTGCACCCGGAGCAACCCTGTGACCGATATCATCCATCACGAACATCAGCGTATCGACCGGAAGCATACCTTTCATTCGTATCTTGTCGATCTTGGTGAGGAGATCGATATCCAGCAGGTGATGGAATACCAGTGGAAGATCAGGAGCAGTCTCCTGTTAAAACCTCCCCACCCGAAGACCCGGTATTTTGAGATCGGGATCCGGGAGGTGCGGGAGAAGGGTGTTTCGAGTATCGATGACATGGAGATCTGCCCGGTGACTGCAAAGAAGCGACCTGACCTGAGAATCTGGGGGTTCCTGATACGGCACGGCAGCTGGATAATCACCGGAAAGATCTATACAAAAGGGACAACGACCGAGATTCAATGGGTCTATGCTGATGATTTCCATCTCTTTGCCATCGACCATGCGCAGGACGGGCTCACGACCATCATGGAACAGGCCGTCCTGAGGATCGATGAGATTGCTCAATCGATCAAATCCGGGTACCGGACCTACTCACATACGGAAAACCGGCAGATGCTGCGCGATGCGTTCCGGTCGATGCTGGAACAATCTCCCGGTATCGCCATCAACAAGACCGCCATGGTACGCCAACCGTAGTCTTCCGTCATGGCAGATCCGGTTGAAGAGGAAGAAAAACGGATACTGGATATCATGGTAAAGGATCTCGCCATGGGCAGCGAACTGCCGGGTACTTTTGCCACCTCCACCAGCATTGGCTCAGATATCCAGTTCCCTGTCGAATCTGATATCCTTCAGGAACTGATCGGAAACGATGACCTCAGGGACCTTGCCTGGTTGTACGATTAACCCTCCGGTTTTTACAAAAACCGGAAATATTCCGGGTGAACATTAAAAACCGGTGATGGCTGATGATCATCCCCCAAATATAGCATCGAAGGTAGTATGCGGTTTGGCAGAGATAATAAAAACCTCTCATTATGCTAAAAGAGCATCATATTCTGTCGGTAATAACGATTGGTATTCCAACATCATCCAAAGAGATCTATGTTTTCTGGTAGAGAGAGACCCGGTCCCAAGCTATCTGTCGCAATAAGGCCCGGAAACATCGCTTGAAAAAATTATTCAACAAAATGATGGGTCAGGTTCATGACGTCACGGTACGGGATGACACCGGCAAGGTGCCCGTCATCATCGGTCACCGGCAGTGCACGGAAATTGTACCGCTCAAATTCCTGTGACGCTTCCTTGAGCGTGCTGTTAGTGTTCAGGGTGATCACGTTTTCTGTCATGATGGCAGAGAGAAGCGCCTTGTCATCAGCGCTCAGCAGCTCCTTTAAATCGACAACACCAAGCAGCCGCTCCTCCCTATCCACGACATAGACGTACATGACCACGTCCTTTCCCCGTGCGTGCCGGGGATAGTCGTTCTGCACGTACTCGACCGGGGTCTCCGGCGGGAACTTGAGAATCTTCTGCGTCGTGTAATGGATCACCTTCTCTTCCTGCTTCTCCATGATTGACCGCACTTTTCTGGCGCTCTCGGGATTGAGCGCACCGAGGATATCGGCTGCATCCTCATGTGGCAGGACGGCGAGGATATCAGCTGCCTGCCCCGGCGTCATCGTATTGATCAGCAGGGCGACCTTCTCCGTGCTCAGTGACGCGATGATATCCCGCTGAACGTTTGGCTCTATCTCCTCAAGCGTATCAGAAGCATGGTCAGTTTCGAGCGTGGAGAAGACCATGACACGCTGGTCGTGATCGAGCTCTTCGAGAATATCCGCAAGGTCAACCGGGTGGATCTCGGCAAGCTTTTCCTTAAGAATATTGAGTTTCACATCCCCCCGGAAACTGCTGATGTGAGTGGGCAGGGGCTGGACGTATTTCCAGGAGATTGAAGTGTCCTCACCTTTGTCCGCCCCCGAGGAGAAAAGACTCGCCAGCGGCCCGAGGCCAAACCTGCGGAGCCGCGCAGACCTGCTGGTATCCACTTCAGTCACATATAGCCGGCCATTCCGTTCGAGAAGCCGGATATCGTAGACCACTTCCACTTCAGCATCTTCGGTATCGAGCACCTTCTTGTCAAGGATATAATCCCGGAGGAGAATCGCGTCCTCTGCCGGAGCGGTCTCATATTTTTTTATATCATCGACATCGATCGTGACCGACCCCGGGAGGAATGCCGTTACCTGCTCCCATGGCACCAGCAGGGACAGCTTCCCAAATGAGCGCGACACAACCAGATATTTCACCTCCGGAAATTTTCCCGTCTCCACGATGACTAGATCAGAGAGGTTCCCGATCTTTTTCCCCTTCACGATCACCTTTGCATCCAGCAGTTCACTCAACAGGTGCGTGGTCTCCTGTTTTGCCGGTTTATTGGTTATCGTATCCCGATTTCCCATTTCCATCCCCCATATTAACCCAGCATGGTCCAGAATTTGTAAGCAAGCAGCAGGACAAGGAAGACCAGGTACAGCCGCAGCAGCAGGAGCGCCAGTTTTACTGACGGCGACATGGTGATCTTCGGCTCGGCATACCGCTGGTTGATCTCGGCAATTTTGTCTGTTAACCCCTCAAGTACCCGGCCTATCCTGCTCCCGAATATACGTTCGATCTCCACCATGTCTCTTCCTCCTACCATCCCAGAATCCCCGGGAAGAGCGTGCTTATGCCAAACAGTGTTGACAGGATAATAATACATATAACAATCGAGATATTCGCGATATTATCAAAAAGTGTATTCTTATATTTTCCCATGATCTCCTCATTATTCAGGAGTATGATGAGAAATACCAGTGCCGCTGGCAGGAGCGTGACCGCAATAACCTGGACAAAGAGGGTAATCAGAACAAGGGGGGCTCGCGGGATAAGAACGACACACCCTGCTGTGATCAATCCGACAAAATACATAACGTAAAACCAGAACGCTTCTTTAACCTTATAATTCAGCGAGTGCGCCCACCCGAAAACCTCGCCAAATGCCCAGGAGCTGGTAAGCGCGATGCACACCGCGCCGAGAAATCCCGCATCAAATAAACCGATTGCAAGAAGGACACCCGCATAGGAATTAACTGGTATTATTGCCAGAATTGCGGCGCCGGCATCATTTATATTCTGGCCATACAGGAGAGTCCCTGTCACAATGATAACAAAAACGGCAACAACCACGGTAAAAACTGACCCGACTACAGTGTCAACTTTGCCCCAGGGGATATCTTTTTCCTTTATCTGTTTGTCCACGACAGCACTCTGCTGGAAAAAGATCATCCACGGAGCAATAGTGGTACCAATATTTGCCATGAGGAAGAAGAATAATTCCCCGGTAAAGCCTCCGGGGAAATTTGGTATGAAACCGTTGTGAATAATAGCTGAGACCGAAGGATGAACCAGTATTGTTGCAGGGATATAGATCAGGTTGATGAGACAAAAGACCATGGTAATTTTTTCCCATGTCCAGTACCTCCCGGAGAATACGATGCCCATCATGACAAGACTGACAATGATTACGGTCAGCACGGGTGGAATACCAAATATGCTGAGTGCAGCAGTCATCCCGATAAACTCAGTGATAATTGTCAGCCAGTTGACAAGAGCGAGATCCAGAAACGAAAACCATCCCCAGAACGATCCAAACGCGTCAAAGATCGCTTCTGCGTGACCTCGTTTCGTCACAGCGCCCAATCGGACCGTCATTTCCTGAACAAAATATGCGACCGGACCGAGAAGGATCAGAAACCAGATAAGATTATACCCGTATTTTGCACCGGTGGCGGCATACGTCGTGATACCCCCGGCATCATTGTCGGCAATCATGACAATAAGACCGGGGCCGGCGAGGAGAAGGTAAATTTTCAGCGCCTTGACAAAGCGCCGGTACTTGTAAAAAAAGGTCGATCCGAAGTCCATCTGTCACCTGCCTTCCCGACACCGTATGCTTACATATACCGGAACCGGTTCCTCCTGAGATAATCGATCCCTGCAGGTCGATCACAGAATGAACACTACGCCACAGTACGTCACTGCCAACCTTTAATAATATTGCCATCCGCCGTCCTGCGCAGGTGACGGAACCAATCGGCTGTACGACAGTACAAGAGATCACATAACTCCGGTAATCTGACCGCACCATGACTTCCGTGCAGACAGTTTCGGAAGGCTTTTTCAGGATAACCCGCCAAAACCGGCACCCGCAGACAGGGAAGTATTTTCCTGCATGCAGACCAAAATCTCTTGGAGAGGCCGGAATGCAGTTGGGAACAGTTACCGGCTGTTGAATCGCTGCTGACTGGTATGAAGCCTGCCGGTATACCGGCCGATAATATACTTGTGGAATAACAACATGAAATCATTGCCATACCGGCACGCATGGGCGTGAGAGGGTACCGATGCTCGATATCAGGCTTATCCGGGCCAGCCCGGATATGATAAAAGCGGACTTAACGAAACGGAATGATATTTCCAAGGTCGCGTGGGTAGATGATATCCTCGCGCTGGATGCACGATCACGGGAGCTCAAGGCTCAGACCGATGAACTGCGCCGCCGCCGCAACGTGATCTCCCGCGAGATCAATGAGGCACGTAAGACCGGCAGCGATACGGGCGCCCTGATGGTCGAGGCTGCAGGTCTTCCGCAGAAGATCCGGGAGAACGACGTTGCGCAGGAAGAGATCACCGCATCGATCCGGTCGTACCTGATGCGCCTCCCCAATATCCTGCACGAGAGCGTGCCGCAAGGAAAAGATGACTCCGAAAACGTGGAGATCCGTCGCGTAGGTACGCCACACATACCTGACTTCGAACTGAAGAACCATGGGCAACTGGCGGTAGACCGTGGGTGGGCGGATTTCGAACGTGCCGCTAAGATCTCGGGTGCCGGATTCTACTTCCTGAAAGGAGACCTCGTGCTGCTGGATCTCGCACTTCAGCGCTTTGCAATCGACCTGCTGGCAGGGAAGGGGTTTATCCCAGTTAGCCCTCCCTGCATGATGAACCGTGCACCCTATGAGGGAGTGACTGACCTTGACGATTTCGAAAAGGTCATGTACAAGATCGATGGTGACGATACCTACCTGATCGCCACGAGCGAACACCCAATCGGCGCGATGTTCCAGGATGAGATCTTCGAAGAGAAGGACCTCCCCCTCCGTCTTGCCGGCATCTCGCCCTGCTTCCGCCGGGAGATCGGTTCACATGGCCTTGATACGAAGGGCCTCTTTCGTGTGCACCAGTTTACCAAAGTCGAGCAGTTCGTCTTCTGCCGGCCGGAAGAGTCGTGGCAGATCCATGACGAGCTGCTGTCCAATGCAGAGGAGGTGTTCCGGAGACTCGGCATCCCGTACCGTGTCGTGAATATCTGCACCGGTGATATCGGGACGGTCGCCGCGAAAAAGTACGACATCGAAGCATGGATGCCTCGTGAAAACGCCTATCGCGAGGTCGTCTCCTGTTCGAACTGCACCTCGTACCAGGCTGTGCGGCTCAATATCCGGGTCCGGGACAAGGATAACTTCGAGTCGAAGCGGCACGTCCATACGCTCAACTCAACGGCCATCGCCACGTCACGGGCAATAAGGGCGATTCTTGAGAACTTCCAGCATCCGGATGGGACGGTCGGGATTCCCGAGGTACTGCGCCCGTATATGAACGACTTGGCATATATATGAAGGATGGTTCCCGGAGCAGAAGGTTGACGACTACATACACTCAAAAGATAAGATAACAATAGATCAATGAATGTGGTAATATGGGCTATCCCGAATTGAAAAGTGACGAGTCCATCATCCTGACGGCACAGGATGTAAAGGTTAAGACCGTGCCGTTCGAGCTGGTCCTCACCAACAGGCGCCTCATCATTATTGACAGTAAAAAGAATCTCGTTCCAACGCAGACGATACCGCTGGCAGGTATACGGAATGTGACCATGGGAGAGAATGCCATCCGTGACCCGGTCATCACGCTCACTATCCCTGTCAGTGCCACGGATACCCGGGAGATGGTGTTCACATTTGCCCGCAGAGCCGGGGGAGAGCGGAAAAGGGAGGCAGACGAATGGCAAAAAGTCCTCAAAGCTCATGCGGGTGCTGCAGCCCGGGATACTGCCGCCACACCAACCCCCTCTGCTGATATGGAACCGGCGTCGCTTGCCGATACTGCCGGCCAAGGATCGTCTGGCATGCCGGCAGGTTCAGGGATAAAAAAGAAGATCGAGACCGCCCGCCCAATGAAGACCATCATGGACACCTCGTTCCTGCCGCCGAAACCGGTCGAGACATCATCTCTTCCTGAGGGGTCGTTCTGTAGCCGTTGTGGAAACCGGGTACCGCCCGGTTCGGTCTTCTGCAACCGGTGCGGGAACCGGGTCGTAACATCAGCAGAGCAGGTTGCCATTCCGTCGACCCAGCCGCTCCAGCCACCGTCTCCGCCTGCCGCAGGTATTCCACCGTCAGAGCATTCGGCACGGCCTATCGAACAGATCATCCATTCAATCGAACCGCTCATTGCAGACTCAGTACCCCGCACAGCAGAGGCACCACCTGTTCTTGAACAGCAGCCGGAACCCCCGGCCCCGGAGCAACTGGCCCCGGCCGGTGCGCCCACAGCCCCTGCCACTGAGGGAGTACATACTGCTCCGGTACCTCCCGAACCGACAGCCCCGCCCCTCCCCCCGGTCCCGTCACGCCGCTCCCGGAGACCACGATACATAATGGTAATTGCAGCTGTCATCGTGATCCTTGCTATTGCCGGCGCGGGAGTGCTGCTCATGCATGCAGCGCCGGGAAGGTCCGGCGGCGCTGCCAATGCGACACCGACCCTGACCATTGCGAAAACCACCATCCCGACTACTGTTCCCACCATCCGGCATACGCCCACGCCTATGGTCACTACTCCGGTGGTACAGACAACGGCGCAGGTGCTTATTCCCCAGACTGGCGTCTGGGTGGAAGTGGCATATACCGGGACATTCTCAGGACTTGTCGGTACGCCGGGCAACCAGGAATCGGTCACCGGCACCGGTGACAAATTCTACCAGGTGGCGGCAGGTACAGGAGACTCGGTTGCCGTTTCTGTTCAGAAGATGGATGGTCTGGGAGATCCCATGACGATCACCGTGTACATCAACGGGCAATCGGTCAAAAAAGCCTCTACCACCACCCCGAAAGGAAGCATTGATCTCCAGGCTGCCGTACCGACACCTGCCACCACAGCGGTTCCTGCAACTACAACGGCCGCCAGTAGTACTCCCTGACAAATCAATGTCTGACATTTTTCCGTTTCGGGCACATCTGAATAATGCCTCCGGGTACAAGATCTGGTAAATCCAGATCCACCCCAGGCAACATCAGACAAGAACCATGATCCAACAAGGAAAGATCGCCGTGTTCTGTACCGTCGTCTGCCTGCTGTGTATAGGCAGCGCAGCTGCCGGAACCGTGCACGCGTATATTGGCGATACGGTAAAACTCGCCGGGTACTCCTACGAGAGCTCCACGGTCTATCTCTTTCTCACCGGCCCGAACCTCCCTCCTGATGGCGTTGCGCTGAACAATATCAACCTTCTTGCAGACCAGGGTGGGTTTACCGAGGTCAGTGTCGACAGCAATGACCACTGGGAGTATAACTGGTATACCGGGGGGGTTGGAGGCCGGCTGGACGCCGGGGTCTACACTGTCTGGGCGGTGGACGGTCCGAATTCCCTTGCCACGATCAGCCAGGCAGATTACACGACCACCTCGGTTGTCCTTGATATCCCTACAATCACCGTTGAAACACCGGTCGTCCCCGGGACGATGGTGCTCCAGTCGAACCCGGATAATGCTTCGGTCGTGCTCGATACCAGCTACACGGGAAGGACACCCCTTATACTGAACGGCCTCGATCCGGGTATCTATAACGTAACGTTCTCCAAGTTCGGGTACTGGAAATTTTTCACACCGGTCACGGTGGAACCGGGAGCTACCACCGACGTGACGGCGACACTCGCGCCCCTGACCGGGGCTCTGGTGATCACTACCAACCCGGCCGGAGCACGACTTACCGTTGACGGTGCCGATGCCGGCCTCTCGCCCGCGACCCTCTCCAATCTCACGATGGGCGACCATACAATCAATGTAACAAAAGAGGGGTACATACCGGTTGAGAAGGAGGTCGCTGTGGTCGGCAACCAGACCGTGACGACCAATATCGTACTCCAGCCATTACCGCTCGTACCGATCCCGACCCTCCGGGCGGCAGGACTGCTCCCGGCAACCCTTGCAGCCGGCGGGCTCGCAGTATTGCTGGCGGGGTTCGGGCACGCTCGTTTCCGGCGTCCCTGAAAGGATATGTCGTATTTTATTTCCCGCCCTCTCCGGTTCCTGCAAACATGAGACCTTATCAGGAATCCGACAACGGGATGGTCCGGTACATATCTTTGGGCACCAGAATCACAAACCGCGCGCCGCTCCCAACGTCACCAGTCTCACTGATGGACATACAAGTGATGGCAAGGATCTCCCGTGAGAGGAATAGGCCGAAACCGGTGTTCTTCCCAAATCCCCGCTCGAAGATCTTTTCCTTGATATCATAGGGTATTCCCCTGCCATCATCTTCAACAATAATATGCATACCATCATGGTCTTCCTGTGCATCGACAAGGATCCTCGTCACGTCGCCCCCATGCCGTAGCGAGTTGTCAAAAAGGTTGGTGAAGACTTTCTGGATCAGCGGGTCGGCGAAACATTCGATGCGACAGACCGAAGGACGGATATCGAGTGAAGGGAGGAAGAACTGGCGCCCTGCTTTTTCAATGACATCGGTAAGGCGGTACCAGCCCGGCTCACTGATACCGATCTCCTGGTAATATTTTGCAAAATCAAGCTGGTGGTTGATGGTCGACACGATCCGGAACTCCTTGTCAAGGAGGGAATTGAGGTGTACGTCATCGGTTGATACCCGACACAGATCCAAAAAACCGGTAAGTGCCGTCAGCTGGTTCTTGATGTCATGGCGCGTGATACTGTTCATGAGATGGAGCTTTTTTATCAGGAGCTTCTGCCGCTCCTCGCTCTGTTTCTTTGCCGTGATATCCTCGAAGGTTACCAGACCTCCAAGAAGGTGCTGCTTTGCGTCGTAAATCGGGTTACCCGACACCCTCACTTCAAACAGGGAACTATCCTTGCGTCTGCCCTTGAATTCCCCGGCAAACGAACCATGTGCAAGTCCCTGGGCAAGTGCCCTGACCACCCAGAAGGGAGTTTCCGAGAAGGCTGTAACCGTGCGTCCGAGAACCTCCTGTGGACCGGTATAACCAAACATTGTCAAAAAGGCGGGATTGGCATAGGTGAGGTTACCGTTGAGATCAACCATCGCAAAGCCAAGATTAGCCGAATCGAACGCGAGGTTCCGTACCTGAATTCCATCATCAGGACCTGGAAGATCACGGAGTCCACGTGAATACACAATCGCACGGGTGATCGATCCTGTGGCTGGATCCTGAACCGGGACGCTCCGAAGGCTCACCCGCCGGACGGTTTCTTGGTCCTTTTCCTCAAACGAGAGGACACCCGTACCTGATTCACCGGACGCGAAGGTCCGGGCAACCGGGCAACCATCACACGGTGCAGATCGTCCGTGGAAGACCTCGAAGCACTGGCATCCGAGAACCGGTCCGGCATGGGGGTACGTTGATCGCTGTGCATGGTTGGCATAGATAATGCGAAACGTACGGTCAACAACGATAATGCCATCATCTATCTTCTCAACAACAGAACGAAGGAGGAGCAGGCCATCATCACCACCTTCCGGAAAAACCCCGGATTGTGGATTTCGGTACCCCCGTTCTACAGATTCCGTTTGGTGCATATTATTTTCAGGTATTATTCCGGCTGTCCCTTCATGCTCCACCTGATATCAATCTCCATCAGCCCGGCGAGTTGGACGCGTTTTATCATTGGCAATATGCCGATCGATAAGCTGTAATATATTTCTTCGCCCTCTGAAAGATAAAAATGCCGAAATATGTTTTTCAGGAAATTTTTATGTCGTTATTCCTGTAGTGGTTGGCCACGAAGTATATGGACGCGATACCGGCAGGATTTCTTCACTGCCTTCCAGCTCCTGTCAAGGTGATGGCATGAAACCAGAAAACAGATGCAGCATTCATAGACAAAGACGATAATAGCGGTCTCCGGCCCGGTTTTCCAAGTGGAATTATCTGCCTGTAAGAAGAAAATTGGAGTTGTGTTATCTCATTAAACGTATGGATGATCAAAAAAGGGAGGTTGTATCCCAAGAAAGAAGGATTGCTTTTTGCCTTCAGGAAAAACGGAACGATTTACAGGTTCAGCAATGTAATCGATGTGAAGGAAATTTTTTTACATTGAAAGGATTGATGCATCAATTTCATCTGCTCTAAACAAACGCCATGAAACGGATGATCCGTTATAGGATCTTTATCTTCAAGGTACGTTTTTTTCAGGATCTCTCTCTGAAAAAGTGGCCGGGATAGCTGGAGATTTGGGCAGAGTGATAAGATGCTGCTATGGGGATTCTCTACCGTGTGTCCAAATCTGAATTGGACAACATATTGGTCATATTTTTCATTTTATTATTGTGGAATTTAAAAGTTCTATATCAAGTGCCACCTTGTTCGGTAAGCTACGCAAATTCTCTCCAACATTTTCTCATATTCAATATCAATATCAATTCCCAGATTATTTTGCCGTGCAAGATAAGGAGGATTCACATTGTCAATAAATACTGGAATGAAGAGGATATTATCATATCCGACAACATGCGTATGGCCAATAGGTCGGGTAGGAAGCTCTTGGAATTTTCTTATTGTTGATAAAGCGTCATCCGGTTTGTTTTTACTGATGTCATCAGAGAATTCCTGCCACAACGTTTGATCTCCTATTGACAATCTCGGCACAACGGCATTCAAAAATTCTGTCGATCTTTTTTTAAAATGGGATTTAACACCATCAGGGATGTTTAACACACGTTCTGCCACACCAACCATGACGGTTGCTCCCATGATGATCTCAGATTGTATGCTGTGAAGTCCTTGCAACACTTCATGCAGGTCATCAAAGCGCGCGTCGCGGTTTCGGTGAGCGGTGATTACGGATTTATTTTCGATACATATTCTCACTTTTTTGAGATCCGGATTACCGGAAAAATCCGGTTCTCCTATGAGCAGATCCATCTTTCTTTTTCGATGAGTGGGGGATTTGACATTTAACCAACTACTCACGATCTTGTTTTCAATATCCCGTTTCAATTCCGGGCATTTTTGCAGCAGATCCCGATAGATCCCTTGACTAACAATGTCAGAATGGGTCTGCTGACGGTGATTATGATAATGTTCTGCTACGATGTTTTCGATTACTTCATCAAATGGGGTTCGCATTGTATCGTCCCTTTTAGCTTGTTATTTCAAGAAAATCTTCACGAATACGAGATAATTCAGATCCCTGCACTGATTGCCCTGCACTTTCCAGAATGTAAAATGGGATAGGGATCTGTTTTAAGACAGCACTTTGCAACCGCAGGAATCCATTTGCGGCTCTCTGGCAATTTGCTTCGAGCCATTGTCGCACTTCTTTGGAATTGAGATATTCATTAAGTGATTTGAGATGATCCGGGTTTTTCGGAACAATGTAATATACCGAATGGCTAGGTACAATTTCCCCGGTATTGTCAATACGGAAGAATGGCTTTTCCGTGATATCCTTACATATTATTTTTCGTCGCAGAATATGTATTAGCGGCGGTGTCTCGTGAAACGCATACCATGGTTTTTTTGCAATGCATGTCCTTTTTAGGAGACGGGTGTAATTTTCAGGCTGGATTAAAAAACTCCTTAATGCTCCCAACTGATTTTCCGATATTAATTTTCCATCCTCATGGTAGGGAATAATCATTTCAAGATCAGATTGAACTTCAGAGGAATCCGGGGATAGGTGTCTTCCAGAAATTGTTGGGAAAGCATATTTTTTCAGAGGTGTGGCAATATCCTGCTTTTTACGTACGAAAACCGCATCTGATCCTGTTGCGACCCCGCAACTTATACGGAGACATATATCGCATAAGGTGCAATAACCTTCTTTCTTTTTGGTTTTTCCATATAACAAGGGAAGAACAGATGTCCCATTTTTGGGTAATCGTATGGTTTTTGTATGACCATCTCGGAAAATTATTTGGGCTTGCTTACCTCGCTTTTGATGAGATATTGTTGTTATTGCGGGGTACGTTACGAGTTTACCAAAAGATTGCTCGTGGATCAAATGAATTTCCTCGAGGAAGTATCCCGCAAGAATTCTCCTAAGATGCGACGCACTGTTGACGTAGAGATATTTTTCCGGCGTGATGAAAACTAGTCTGCCATTCTCATTCAGGCAATGCAACGCTTGTTCAAAGAACAGGAAATAAAGGTCAAATCTGCCCGTTGCTGACTTGAACAGGCTACGATATATTGCCTTTTCATGTTCTGTCAATCCAGTAATGGGAACGTATGGGGGATTACCGAGGATATAATCGAATTTTTCCGGAATTTTCTGTAAGAAATCCTTATGTCTGATATGTATTGAGGAGTAATTCGAATACTTTCCACGGATTTCCACGATATGTTTTGGATCTGACTCAATGCCGGTGATTTGGGGAATCTTCATATTGTGTTTTTTACACCACCGAATTATCCCATCAATAAATGCCCCTTTTCCACAACCCGGATCCAGAATAGAATCCTCCGGTTTTGGTGCATCCTTCTCAAATAATTTTGACACCATTAAATCAACTATTTCCGGAGGAGTTGGGACAAAACCTTTCATCGTATATCCTAACCATATCTGAAAGATCAGGATTATTAAGGATATCGAACTGACTGTGAAAGTAAATAAGTTGGAATCAAAGGCATTTCAGAATAGGAGACTATGACATTCAGTTGAAAAGTGACGCTATGAAATATCGTTCGCAACCCGAAAATGATAACAGCTAAGAAGCGAACTTTGGATGCGGTGCCGTAATCCATTTTCAGGTAAAAATTACATCCGAGTTTATTAACTCAATGCGCGTTTTACAGTTTCACGACGGAGAACGATCTCATCAGGAAAAGTTTAAATAGCCTCTGATTCGGTGTCAATCATCATTTTTGGTTTAACGGCATTTTGCGCTGTAATGCCAAATCGCAGCTCGTTGCAACATGCAATTAATATCAGTTTGACAATCGCGGCTCGGTATGGCTCTCGTTTTTCGCAACTGTCTGCAATATTGCTGAAAAACGGTGAAAATTATCCAAGATCATGTGCTGCTGTAGTGAAATTTAGTGACCGCTTCCAGAATTTATGATCATTTTCGCTCACCACAAAAACCCAAATTAATTTTGATTTTTGGATCGTGGTCAAATGATCAAATACTTTCTCTCTGAACAATCGTACTGTTTCATATACCGCTTTTTTGAGAGAGACAACTAGGAGAGAATCAGAAAGAAAGCAGAAAATCGACCGAACCTCTGAAAAGAGGAAAGACACCTATCCCGGAAGTTCAGGATGCTGACGATATCAATAGACGAGCTGGAGCACATGGAAGATCCCATCGCGGCGTTAGTCTGGAAGCGATGGATCCGGCAGGGAAAGGCACGATTGTTAGAGACTCAAGGTTCTGGCAAGAAAGTTCCGGAAAAGAAATTGATTCAGCCGCAGATACATATCTCTGAAAAGGGACAGGAGACTCCTTTCAAAAATCCGGGGGTACTGGCAATTTCCATGGCCCAGGAAAAAAATCCGATTCATTGAACCAAGGAGATAAGAGTGCTATTTTCTCATTTTCATCTATCTTTTTATAAGTTAATTCAAAAACGTAACCGAATAAATGACTTTTTGCATATATAGGAATATTAGTACCATCAAGGGGTTCTTTTTTAGAGATAATTGATCGCAATATACGGTGATCCAATCTCGGTGCATAAATAAATCCATCGCGCAATAGAATCATTCTTGTTTCTAAATGAATTACATTGAGTAAAAAAAGACCACCAAGGGCGTCAAGTGTTATTTTGAAAGTTGCTTTTTCTCGATTGTAGAAACGATCATGTTTTAAATCTGTATAATTTTTCCACCATTCAGGAGATTTATTATCGCTCCAATTTGAGAATGGTATAATTTTTGAACCAGACTTATTTTCAAATATTTCTTTATTAGATAACTTGTAAAAATCATCGAAAATTTTTCGATATGTTGTCATATTGTGACATTTTTCATCATCTCTAATTTTTTTGATATTTTGAATTTCATCCAATTGATCAAAATAAATGGCATTTTTCAAAAAAGAATCAATGACGCTTCCGGTATTATTTAGAAGATCCCCAAGTACTAATGACCAGACACTGTAATGTTTTTCGTCTAAAGGCACATATTTCAAATATCGAATGAATTCCTCCTCAAGAGTTGTATATTGTTCCCATGCGGAATTCTCAAAAAAACCAATAAATTTTGTGGTATTACCCATATCTGATATGAGATAATCAGATTACAGGTGATATACATTTCGGCAATAGAATATGATATTTTATTAAAAAAGGGAAGATTTCTTTATAGGCCTTCTAATCTATTCCCGTTCGAATATTCTAAAATTATCCTCTAGAGATTCAAATCCTTTTTAAGTCTCGTCAACAATTCCTGATAATCCGGGCTGTCCCGGGCCATCTGAACCTTCTCATCCAGTTTCATGGCGATTAGCGGGTCAAGGGGACGACCACAGCTCGAACAGAACTTTGAGGTTGGTGCATTCACTGTATAACAATGCTCGCACTGACGAGGTTCTAAGCGTAACCCATTGGACTTATCGCCATTCAATGACTTTACCCCATAGTTCTTCAAGATCGCCGCATCGATATCGTTACCTGCAAGATGTGCATAGGTTTGGAACATAGTGCTTCCAATGTTTCCCCACATCATCAGTTTGATTACACTCTCCGGAACTCCTTCTTGGATTAGATGCGTGATCCGGGAATGGCGGAAGATATGCGGGGTAATGTGTTTTTCGATCTTTGCCCGATCCGCAATCCGTTTAAGTTGTTTCTGAATAGACGCGTGGGTAAGTGGCGTCTTACGTTCCGTGATAAAAACGAGATTATCCCCCTCGGGTCGGAACGGGTAATCGGTTCTCCACTTTGCGAGATGTTCCCGGGCCATGACCAACCTGAGATACCGAGGTTTCTCTGTCTTGAACCGCACGTTCACAACAATCCCGTACTCATCGAACTTCAGATCACCCCATTTCAATGCACCCAACTCACCGATCCGGAAGCCACCTTCATAGAGCATGATAATTATGGCCCGGTCAATACTCCGGGTGCATACATCAATCATTCCCACGATCTCTTCTGGCGAGAGAAGATCAGCCGTAGTTTTGGTCATTGTGTCCCGTGTCGGGCTCTGAAGCTTCCGGATTTTGTTCTCTGGTAAGGTGCTGTACCGATTTTCAATCATCCAGAGCGTGAACGCTTTTAAGATAGTGACAAAATCCCGGAGCGTGTTCTGTTTGAAGGGGGAGCCTCGTGTGTTCTCTCCGGATTTCAATTTTGAAATACCGTCATAGATATCGGCTATCGTAAGCTCTTGGAACGGCCCGACAAAACGCCGCCAGCCTACCAAGGTAAAGACAATTTTGTTTTTTCGGCCAACACTGATGTTCCGGGATGCACGAAGCTCACCAATATATTCCTGAATAAGGGTGACGTCTGATGGGTCGATGATCCCCTTCTCCCGTGCATGATCTAAAGAGGTATCGGAATAGGAGTCCTTAATGGCGTGAAAGGATACGTCCCTGCGAGAAGGCCCTACCGGCGTAATCATCAGCTAGCCGAATGCGTTCAAAATAGATGAATTTATCGGTGGATTTGGACAAACTGTCAGTATGCTGCTATGGGGATTTGAACCCCAGTCGCGGGCGTGAAAGGCCCGCATGATTGGCCGGTCTACACTATAGCAGCGCGTTGCTTTATCTACTTTCGCGCTTCGTCATAAATAGGTTATGGAAAGGAGGGAAAACGAGCGTGATTTGAAGGATCGTCAAATGGCGCCAGGCATTTTTTACAGGAACCGGGCTGCGAGGAGTTCCGACAGGAAGATTTTCCGGTAATATACTTTAGATAAAAAATTATTTTTTCTTTGTGATAGGATAGCCTTCGCTCTCAGTAACGGTCTTGAAGGCGGCCATCAGTTGTCGGGTGACCGGACCCGGCTTGCCGGAACCGATGATCCTCCCATCCACCCATGTGATAGGTGCAACCTCAGCGGCCGTGCCGGTGCAGATCAGTTCATCAGCGGTGTAGAGGTCAAAGTACCCGAGGTTCTGCTCTTTTATCGTGATCCCCAGCGACTTTGCGATCTCAAGGACAACCATCCGGGTGATCCCCCGGAGGTTGTTGAGCGTGTGCGGTGTAAGTATCTCGCCGTTCTTCACAATGTAGAGGTTATCGCCCGATCCCTCGGAGACGTACCCGTTCGTATCAAAGAAGATTGCCTCATCGCCGCCCTTGTAGTTCGCCTCGATCTTGGCGAGGATGTTGTTGAGATAGTTAAGGCTTTTTACGTTGGGTGGAAGCGACTCTGCTGCATTGCGCCGGACCGAGACTGTGATCGCTTTGAGGCCCCGCTCATACAGGTCACCATACATCGCTCCCCATGTCACCGCGATGACAAACACGGAGGCCTTGGGACACTTGCGGGGATCAAGTCCGAGATCCCCGACTCCCCGGGTGATGACGGGTCGTATGTACGCATCCTTTAGCTGGTTCCGCCGGAGCGTCTCGCAGATTGCCTCTGTCATCTCATCTTTCGAGATTGGCGGCACAAGATCGATGGTCTTTGCCGAATCGTAGAGACGGTCGAGATGCTCCTTGAGCCGGAAGATCCTGCCGTTATATGCGCGTATACCTTCAAACACACCGTCGCCATAGAGCAGGCCGTGGTCAAAGACCGAGACCTTCGCCTGGTCGTCCGGCAGATACTTCCCGTCAAGATAGATGATCATAGCAGTAGAATGGGTTCTCTCGGGATTTTTAGTTTTTCTTTGCCAAATACGCTCTCCCCGGGAAATGGCAGCGCCGGTGGAGAATAACTAGGAGGCAGCTGGTGGTGTTAATTACAGAAACGATGGAAATAGAAGGCGCAATGGCAGAAAACCGTGCTACAAAGGGGATAAAGGGGACGTGTTCATAATAAAACAGAGATAATTATCTGGTATCCCTGCGTTTGATATCATCATAAAGAGATAACCGATGGCGCAAAAAGCCAAGAGAATGAAAAAACCTGGTGGAGTTGCCGCGCTGGATGATAACGGACTGTTCCGGTCTGTTTTTCAGCACATCCAGACTGGTATCGTCATTATCGATCCTGAACACCATACGATCATCGATGCCAACCCGATTGCTGAGGCCATTATCGGGGAAAAGCGGGAAGAGTTGATAGGCCATGTATGCCATGGTTTGATCTGCCCTGCACAGAACGGGGCCTGCCCGGTCACCGACCTGAAGATGCACCTTGAGAATACGGAACGCACGATCATCAACAAAACAGGGGAACGGGTGTCCATCCTAAAGACCGTCGCTACGCTCCCGTTCCAGGGAAAAAATTATCTGGTCGAAAGCTTTGTTGACATCACTGATCGGAAAAAAGCAGAGAAGCGCCGTATTGCCCTGCTCGGGTACATGAACGAGTCGGTGCTCCGCGTCCGGCACCCTCTCGAACTGACCTGTTCCAACCTCCGACAGATCGCCGATCAGGTAAGATCCGGGGATTTCGATCCTGATGATACCGGCATGGAACTGAGGATACAGGGAAACAATCTCGAACAGATCGCAAAGAACCTGACAGACCTGGCTGATGCAGTGGCAGAAGAGGAACGTGAGATCCCGGAGCAGTTCCGCCGGTTCCTTTCCGGAACGTGAACGCCATGACGGACGCTGCAAAGCCCGGCACCACTGATGATACTGACATCTGCCTGATGCTATCCCTGCCGGAACGGATACAACAGATGAACATCGGCGTCCTCCGGAGCATGCTGCAGAAAGGCTGCATCCCGCTGGTCGTAACGGTGAACCAGCCTTACCGGATCCTGATGAAGAGGTATGCAAAGGAGGGGCTCGACCCGCAGAAGATCTTCATCATCGATGCGGTCACCCAATATTCCGGCGGCATGTGTGATGATGGCCAGAATGTTCGGTACGTGACAAATCCCGCCAACCTGACCGATCTCGGTATCGCGATCACCGAGATGCTCAAACAGAATCCGGACCAGCGGAAGTGCATCGTCTTCGATTCCGTGAGTATGCTCCTTATCCATATCCCTTCAGTGACGGCATCCAAGTTCCTCCATTTCGTAATGAACAAGCTCCGGCTCACCAATGTCGACGGAATCTTCCTCTGCGTGGAAAAAGGCCTCGACCCGGTGATCCTCACACAGTTATCCTCATTCGTGGACCGGATTGTCGAATTCGATTCACCGGAGCAGGGTGCCGGTCTGGTCGCCATCACATCCTGAAAACAATCAATCCGGGTTTTTCCCTTCTGCGTCAATCACCAAGTGAATAATCCCCTCGTCCGGCCAGGTACCGTTCCGGCACAATCTTCCGGTTTATGAAACCCGGAAATTCTGAACCTGATGGGATTTCAGCCGGTATGGCGGCAGGTTTCAACGAAGTGCCTGAACATTTCCCTGCTGGCGACCGGGTGGAGATGGGTATAACTCCCCAGCGTACTGTTCACCACCGCTCCATCCCGCTGATCATGGATACCCGCACCACGGGAAAGACGGTACGCAAACCGGGTCCCCGGGACAAGGAGCACATCCGAATAATGGAACTCGTGCCCCCGGAATGCTGCGGCACCGAGCGGGCAATCGGCGGCACTGGTGCCTTCCACGTAGCTGACCACGCGGCGGGCTGGCATCC
>Ga0326728_10008701_pt1 | contig 24990 bp, 23 predicted proteins | sample MB3enrmetagenome_FD_207602 | JGI IMG/M metagenome (GOLD analysis project Ga0326728, IMG submission 207602) | Lab enriched peat soil microbial communities from McLean, Ithaca, NY, United States - MB31MN | ecosystem: Environmental > Terrestrial > Soil > Wetlands > Peat | place: USA: New York... | reverse complement strand
CCTGCCTCCGCTTCACCAGCCGGTTTCATCTTCACGCCAACCGGCTGCAACTGTAAACCTCATCCCCAGCGAGGTGGAGGACTTTTCGACCGGCGAAATGCGGAATTTTCAACCGGCGTTGACACAAGGCCGTTGATGAGATTATCTGGAGGAGCTGCTGTTGATTATTCGCGGGATCATCGGCCCGACTTCAAACAGGTCAACATTGCCATGGTGGTGAGCCGAGGTGGGCTGCCTTTGGGATTTGAAGTGTTCGCTGGCAACCGCAGTGACGCCACCACCGTGGAAGAAATCGTCGCAGCGATGGAGAGCAACTACGGACGGGCCAATCGCATCTGGGTAATGGATCGAGGCATGGTCTTCGCCGAGAACATCGCGCTTCTCAAGCGCGGTGGGCGACGCTACATCCTCGGCACGCCCAGAAGCATGTTGCGCAAATTCGAGCGGGAGTTGTTGGATGAGACATGGAGTGAGGTCCATGCCGGGTTGGAAGTGAAACTCTGCCATGCACCGGAAGGGCAGGAGGTCTTCATACTCTGTCGTAGCGCGGAGTGGCGCATGAAGGAGCGCGCCATCCATGATCGTTTTGAGCAACGCATCGAACAGAAGCTGGAGCAGATGGCCGCCAGTTGCCGTCAACGCAAGCAAGATCCACTGCTGTTGGCCCAACGCCTGGGCAAGTTGCTGGGGCGGAATAGCCGCGCTGCAGGCTTATTTCGCGTGCACATCAAAACCGACGCGCGCGGCGGCCCCCATCTGGAATGGAGCAAGCGTGAGGATTGGCGCGATTGGGCCAAGCGGAGCGAAGGTTGTTATCTGCTGCGCAGCAACGTCACCGATCGGAGCGGCGAAGAGCTCTGGGGTGCTTAAATGCAACTGACCGAAGCGGAGGCTGCCTTTCGCGTTCATAAAAACGATCTTGCTCTGCGTCCGGTCTGGCACCGTCTCGAGCGTCGCGTGCAGGCGCATATTTTGGTTTGCATTTTCACCTATGTGCTTCGGAAAACCTTCGGCCGCTGGTGCCATGACGCAGGGCTCGGAAATGAACCAAGAAAGATCTTCGCCGCACTGGGGCAGATCGCCCTGGTCGACGTCGTCTTGCCCACGCGCACCGGCATCTCGATCCGAAAGCGCTGTGTGAGCCGACCCACCGAACACCAAGCCATCTCGCTCGAGCGACTCGACTGGAACTTCCAACCTGCATCGAATACGCGGATTTGTAGTGAAGACTTCACTTCTGCCGCTTTGTAAACACAGGACTTACCTCTGCAACTGCGGAAGTTCGGTTAGGATTTTGCAGTCCGGCACCAGCTCGCAATCGCCAGCAAGAAAAACAGTGCGGCTCCGTGAAGGAAACTGTTGTAAGAAACGGCAGCGCCAGCCGCGATATGAAAAACCAGGAGAAACCGAAAGATTAACGCGAGAACAGTGCAGATCAAGCCTAGCCAATAACCGAGTGTGAAGAGATGTTTTTCCATTTCAATCTCCCAGGTTAAATTTGCTTTTGGTTTTGCCCGTGTTCGCAATTGTACCCCCATGAGTGCCGGGCTCCCCATTTTTTTTGCGTTGATTCCGATTAGGCTCTTGCTGGGAGCCAAGACGACGATATTCCACTTCTTGAGGAAGATTCTCGTCAGCTCCGAGGTTGGCAATTGCCTTGTTCGATGATGGAGATGTGCCGTGTTATGAAATGTCCGTGACATCCCGCTTTGGGCAGATCCGCTCTATCCTGATTCCAGACCATCAGTGGTAGGCGCAACAGAAGGCGACAGTCGGGGAAGCGAATACTATGGCGAATAAAGGCCCGCAGGGGCGGCTAGGCGCAACAGACTCGGCTCCAAGGCCCGGATGCTGCGCCCTTGGCTCTGCGAAGTCCAGAGCGGCGGGCTAGGGCAATGCTGGCGGCGCAGAAGGCCGGCGAGGAGGAGCAACGCTTTCAGGTTGTGTCCATCGTTGACGGCAAGCCGGTGAACCTTGAGGGGCTGGCGGAGCGGATCGGAGCGACGCGAATAAAAGATCAGACCGTGGGATTGCCCGGCTCGCTTCCGGCGACCAACGACAGCCAGCATTACAGCGAGGGGGGATAGGGAGAGTGTAGCGCCGAGTCCGCGTCTAAAAGGTCGTGACAAGACGGAGCGTGTATTGGCGCGACGGTCCAAGTGCGTTGCCGGAGAACAGCCCTCCGAAGTCGATGACTTCGAGCGTATTGCTCAGGTTCTGGGCATCGCCTTGCAAGTGGATCGAGAGCTTTTCCCGCTGGTACAGATCGGCTCCTACCGAAGCATTCTGTGCAAAGTATGGATCAATGCGGTCGCGATTGAAATTCAGGTGATTGATTACCACCTGGCCGTATTCTGTGGCATATTGCTGCGGGGTCAGATCCGGCTGAAACGGCAGTCCGGTGTTGTAATCGCTTCCCACGGCAAACCAGACGCGCGGAGTAACTTGAAAGCGAATGAGATCGCGCACCGTGTTCCGCTGGTCCTGGGAGTCGGGGAAATGTCCCTCCAATTGCGTCGTAGCGCCGGTCGCGTCATCTCCAAGAAAGAGGCCTCCTGTTACCGGAAACCAGGCATTCCCCACGATGTAAGAGTAACTGCCGAATCCTGTGAACCGCCCCCATTGTTGGACCACCAGCCCGCCCTCCGCGCCGTAGAGAACGGCTTTCCTGAATGCGATCGGGAAACTGATCCCTGTGCTCAAGACCTGAGAGTCGTCAGCATAGTTGTTCACGTCACGGCGGAACATATTCGTGTCCAGCCGCAGCTTGCCGAAAAATGCTTTCGTGGCTCCAAATTCATAATAGCTTCCATGAGAAGGCTGGACCGGCAGCTGCACTGCGGGAACGCTGGTGTCGAGAGCCTCTGCCGCCGGAGAACTCGACAAGAGGATGTTCTCGAAGGATGGCGTCTGGAAAATCCTGTCGTAGGAGCTATGTATATTGACGCCGACGGAAGGAAAGTAGCGCGATACAGCGACACGCGGACTGACGGCGTTCTGGTTCAACAACAGCTGGTAGTGATCCCAACGCAGCCCTAGGTTAGCCGACCAGTTGCCTAGCCGGATGGCATCCTGCGCATAAACCGACTGTTCAAGATCCGGACGGCTGCCGGTAAAGGCGAAGCTCGTTGCGCCGGCGTCGAGGATTCCTAAAGTGATGGGGCATTGCGGGTCGGCAAGATTCGCGCAGTCAGGCATCAGATAGCTGAAGTTCTCGTTCAGAAAGATGTTATCGGATTCAAATCCCGCCTTCCATTCCTGCCTGCCGTGATGAACAGAGACACTGCCATTGGAATAGATCTCTTTAAAATCATTGCGCTGGGTGGCAATCAGAGGCCACGAGGCCGGGTTGGAATAAAAGCCGGTGGAGTTGTCGCGAGCCATCCCTCGCAGCATCGCGACCGCATTGGACGAAAAAATATGCTGGTACGAAATGCTCCCCATCGTTTCAAAGTTGTCGCCGGTCTGCAGCTGTCCCCCGGGAATATACACGCAGTCGTTCGGCTCCTGGCTTGGTGGAACCGGCGGGCAGCCGGTGTTATTGTTCGCGTTCGGCAGATAGGCTCCGTTCTCCTGCACATTCTCGTTGGGAATCTCGTAGCGCGCGAGTTCATGTCGGGCAATCAGAGTGAGACGGTCCGCGGGCGTGAACTGCCGCTCATAGCTCAGCTCAAAATTTCCGGTAGTGCCGTTGTTGGTGTAATTCTCAGGGACCACTGGGTTGAGATAGTGGCCTGTCATGTTCCCGGCGGCGCTTAGGTCGATCGTATTCCCCTTCCATGTGTATTGGTCCCGGGTGTCAATGTCTCCCGTGGCATAGGTGCCTCCGACCAGCGTGAACTCCCCGTGAAATCCTGGATATTCATTTCTGAGAGTGTTAACCTCAACCACGCCGCCCAACTTCCTGCCAAACTCAGCTGGAATGCCGGCAGTGTAAATCGCGATGGATTGTACGTCGTCCACCTCCGCCGCCTCGGGGCCAAAACCGGGAGAACGGTTGTCGGTAAGCGATATGCCGTCTACTACGAATTGCGTTTGATATTCGGAACCGCGCGGATGAAGAACCGCATTGCCTTCATAGAGCCAGCCTGGCTCGGAGTTGACAAGGTCTTGCATGGAACGGCCAGGCAGCGCCGTCAAACGGTTCTGAATCGTCTCCGAACCCATCACGTTAACCGAACCAGGGCGATAAGGATCGATCAGTGTACCGGAGGCTTGGACAGTCACCGACTGTGTCACTGCAGCCGCGTTCAGCTGGATCGTACGGTCCACGGGCAAAGCCGAGCGTATCTCGACCGGCTCGGAGACCCGGGCGAAAGATGGCGCTTGAATCTGAATCTGATAGACGCCAAAAGGTAGCCGCTTGGCATCTACGCTGCCTTGATCATTGGGGGTGAATGTATAACGATATTGATTGGCCTCGCTGAGGAGCTGGACCTGGGTCTGGACGGCATGACCGGAAGGATCGGTCACGGTCAAGCGCAATTCCCCGGTGTTGCTCTGGCAAAGAGCAGGGACGGCGCCAAGGAACAGGAGAAGTGGGTATCGTTTCAAAAGCTTAGCCTCACCCGATCTCAACCGCATCGTCGGTAATTAACATAGGCACGATCTGTGTGCGAAGAGTATACCAAGACAATGAATCATCTTAAATGCTGGTTGAGAGTAAGCGTTCGGAGATTCTTTCAATTACCCACAACTCCGACCTGACTCCAGGCGGGTAATGACAAATCGTATTCTGCCTCAAGTCATTCACTTAGGGTCCGTCTTACGTTCGTGGCGGACTGTTAGGCATGAAGAATCCGAGGGGCGTTTAGGCCGCACAGCGCCGGGACTTTTCGGAGCTTCGGTCGAGGGAGTGGATAGACATTGAAGTAGTGGGAAGCGAGTTGGAAGATGTTTGCCATCACAAGCGGCTTCGGCATTTGCTGGAGCAGTTTTCGGACAGAGTAGGCTCCACCACGCTGGGTAATTGAACGAATCTCCGAGCGCTTACGACGCAACAGACCCCAGCGGCACCCCGAACTCGACGCTGGGCGTGGACAACCGCTACGCACACATCTTCGAGCCGGCAATGGTGTCAGCCACCTTCGTCCACACTTACAACACCCCCGCCAACGGCGGGGTGCAGCTATGGGCTTCGGTGGCCGCGGCTTTCATCCAGGCAGCATCGACCAACACCATGCCGCCTTCGGCTCCACAGAGCGACCTTCTCAGTGACAGCATCGGGCAATTCGGCGGCGTCGTACCGGTGGCAATCGGAAGCACCCGGGACCGGCTCGTTCGCGAATATCACCGGTGCCATGCTGATCACTGAATCGTTACATAAACCGAAGTCTCGTGAATAACGGGCCCGGTCGTGCCCTGAATCTGGGCGCGAGCCGAACCCGTGGCTACGACATCGATTGTCGCTGATTGCGACGCTCGATTATTTGCGTCTCCGCTGTACTCAGCATAGATTTCATGTATCCCTGGTGACGACAAGGCAACCTGTGCGGTTGCCGTACCGTTTATGAGTGTGGCCGGTCTCGCGAGGGCCTTATCGTTGCCCTTCTCCCAAAAATTGACCGTTCCAGTGGCTGACTTTGAGGATGTGACCGTCGCGGTGAGCGTGAGCGAAGGCATGTTTGCGGCTGGAATTTTAGTGGCTGATGTCGTAATCGCAATCGTCGTGGGTTCAACATTGTTGCCGTCACCGCCTCCTCCACAACCGAACGCCAGCACAGCGACACAACTGCCAGCAATACCCAGCGCCAGGCGGAAGCTACGCTTGCGAGCCAGGACCAACGAAAGAAACACCAGCAGCGCCGCACAGACAAAGCTCCCCCCGAGTCGCCAACCCACCCAATTCGGAAACAATGTCATCCCTCGATCCAGCTTCGCCAGTGTGCCTGCCGTTCCGGAACTTGAAGTCCGTAGCGGAGTCAGTGTTACGAGTGCCGTCCCCGAAGCATGATTCGCAAGATGAATGGAGGCGGGAGACACGGTACACATCACGTTCACAAGGAGTGGATCAGCGCAGGTCAAAGCAACCGTGCTGCTCATACTCGTCAACGGTGCGATGCGAATCGTCGAGGAACCGTTTTGGCCGGGAGTGACGGTCAACGAGTCCGGGTTTGCCGTCAGCGAGAAATCCGGTAGATTTACCGCCACCAAGCTGCTGTACGCCGAAGCAGTGCCGTAATTATTGTCACTCTCATACGTAATCTCGAAGTGCTCGCTGTTTGTGGGCTTGACCGTTGCGCTTAATTGAATCTCCCAATTTCCACTCGCGCCTGCGGTTGTGAGGGCAGTGACGCCACTTTTGACTTGCCCGTCGGAGGTACCAGTTAACGTGACAGTTCCAGTCGGTTTCAGCGCGGTATTCGAGCTTGGTATCGCTGTGTCGATGATGCCCTTGATGGTGACCGTGCCGCCATAATTCACCGAGGCCGGGCTGACGCTGATGCTGCCGGTCGCATGATGGAGCACATTGATCGTCGTTGAGTTGGTTGAAGGAGCGTAATTCGAATCACCGCTATATTCAGCGGTAAGCGCGTACGAACCTGCCTTGGGCATCGTCAACGGAGTCGGATTGATCCAGAAAAAGGGCGCTTTTCCATTCTGTCTGGGCTCCGCGGCTACCGGAACCGGGCTGCCAAGCTGAGTCGTTCCGACGAGAAATGTAATCGTGCCCGTCGGCGCTACCTCTGCTTGCCCTTGCACGTTTCCATCAACAATGACGGAAAACCCTTCGCCTTCGACTAAACTGCCTCGTGCCGAAATCCGCTGCGTAATCGAGGATTGCAACCCCGACCGCCCGAGTTCCCGGTAAGCCGGTTGCGCGATTGCCCGTGTAAAAGCGATGACATCCGTAATCTCCGCGGCACTTAAAGTCTTGCCGTACGGCGGCATGAGGGGGGACTTCCCGAGGGCGCCCCCGCCCAGCGTGATGATGTTCTGCAGGTACTCGTCGCTTTCTCTATTCAGTTTTGCGCCGTCGTTCATCAGCGGCGGCATGGGCGCCAAGTTGCTGCGGTTTGATGGGCCCAATGGGCTGGCAGAGGCGTGGCACCAAACGCAATACTGGTAGAACACGCGTTTGCCGTGCGCCTCCTGATAGCCCAGCTTGATCAGCCTGGTGTTGTCGTTCCAATCGGACTCTGTGTCGTAGGCGCCAAAGGCCAAGTTCTGCCTAGATGGCGCTGCACTTCTGTTGCAGCCAGAGACCACAAGTACGAAAACCACCGCAAACACAAAGAGGGCGGTCACCGAGAGTTTCGCTTTCATCGGCCCCCTCCCTGCAAGGTCACGCCATGATTCGCGTCATTCCTGGCTGTTTGCAATTTGGTCTCTGCGCGCAACGTCAGGAGGTACGCCGTGAGCGCCTGTATCTCTGCATCTGAAGGGTTACGGCGGGGCTCGATCGTGTCCGGTTGCAAGTCTTGCGGATTGCGCAACCACGCTTCAATCCATGCTGGTGTCAGCCAGTTTCCGGAGTTGTTCAGCTTCGGGCCCACGTCGCCGCCTGTCCCGCCGATCGTGTGACAGGACTGGCACTGGTATTTCACTTCATAGAGTTGTTTGCCTGTTGATGCCATCGCCGGGGTGAATTGTCTGGAATCCATGCTCTCCGGATCAACCCCGGGTTTCTGCATGGTCGTCGCCAGGAAATCAGCCGCGATCGCCGCATCCTTCTCCGGCATATTGAATTGCGGCATGTGCAGGCGTAACGTCGGACGAATGGTCCGAGGATTCTTCAGGAAATCCGCAATCCACTTTTTCTGCGCGCGGCTGCCTTCGTAAGAAAGGTCCGGGCCAATCGTGCCGCCATATCCATTGAAGAGATGGCAAACATTGCATTTGTAGCGCTGGTAAATCTGAGCGAATGCGCCGACAGGTTGGAAGGACCCCTCTTTTCTGGGCACAACCAGTTGCTGCATAGTCCCGGTAGGCGCTGGCCCCGTCTGGCTCAACAAGGTGGTGGTCAGTGCGTCCAGATCCGCCTGGTTGAGGTCGTACTGCGGCATGCGGGCAACGAGATTTACCGACGCCGGGTTCTGCAACTTGGCTTGAATGTAAGAAACCAAGCTGTGCTCGATCCTGGCATTGCCAAACTCCAACTCCGAAGCGTTTTTGACGCCCTCGGCCGTGAGATCGGGCCCAAAGTTTTTCGGCGCGCCGGTTCCGGTCAATGTGTGACAATTAGCGCAGCCTTTCTCTCTGAACAAACGCCTTCCCGTCTTGATCTCTTCCTCGGTAGCCTCGCCGAGTTGCGGCACGTTCAAAAGCAGGGAGGAATCTGTGAGCTTGTTCATTAGATACTGCGAGACTGTGTAGAGGGTTTCATCGCTCCATTCGTACCGCGGCATGGTGCTGGCCGGCAAATAACCTTGCGGATTTCGCAACCAGGCGACTAGCCATTCTTCGTTGACCTTACTCCCCACCTTGGTGAGCTCCGGGGCGATTTTCACTCCGGTCGTTTTTGACTCACCCGTATTCCCATCTGCCAAAGAGTGGCAAGTGACGCACATCATCTGCCGGAAACGCATTTCGGCCTTGCCAAGAAGTTCCGGATCTTTACTCAACCTGGCTACTATCGACGGATTTACCTTGTACGTCTCAATCGGCTTAGCTTTTTGCACACTTAAGAATGCGGAGAGAGCCCTCACCTCTTCATCCTTGAGGCGGAAGCTTGGCATGCGCATCTCGCCCTTGGTCTCATATCCGTTCACAGTGACCCTGCCGTTTTGATCGACCGTGGTACCTGGCTCGCTCAGCCATTTGTAAATCCACTGTCGCGAGAATTTATATCCCACACTCGATAGATCGGGGCCCACATCAGCTGGACGGGGATTGTTGAGCTTGTGACAAGCCTGGCAGTTCAGGCGCCTCATCAACTCACGGCCACGCGCAAGTTGTGGTGCCTCCTTTAGATCATCCTGATGGCAACTCCCGCAGGAGGCTTGCAGGAAACGAGCAGGAAGGATAGGGCTTTCCCAAGCCATTGTTGTTTCGTGTGCTTCGGCTACTTCGGTCGCCAAACCCTGGCCGCGATGGCAGACGGTGCATCCCCAGTCGCGAGCATTATGGTACATAGGTGGATGCGCACGAAAGGGCTCGGGAACGGACGCGTCCGCCAAACTCGGTTTGCTCATACCCTGATGGCAGGTGGTGCAGCGGTCTGTCACATTAATTTCTGGCAACCAGACTTGGTCCACGCTCGGACTGTAATTGGCAAGAAGCTTTTTCGTGTCGGGCCGGGTCTGCGCGTACTTCACAAACGAACGCTTATAGTGTCTCCACTCCGCACGAAAATCCTTGAGAGGCGAAATCGCCAGCACAAGCACGCAGGCGACCGTAGACATGGCGAAGGCAAGCCGCAGTCGCTTCGACAACTTGCCCATCTCTTCAGCCGGCATGTGTCCCCCAGGGCCATACCCAAGACCACCCAGGGCCTCGGAAGAATGTCCCTACCACGGTCAGGCAAAAGGCGGTCGCAATGAACCACGTCATGATCCACCAGGAAAGCGGCTTGGCACGCAGTGCGCCCATCCATCCCGTGGTGGCTTTCGAGAGATACGACGCCGCCAGCAGACTCGTGACCAGCACGGTCGGCACGACAATTGTCCAGGCGGCCTCTACCACCAGCACGATCAGCAATGCCACCACCACCGAAACGACGATGCCCAATCGCTTCGGCGCTTGCCCGCTCCAAAGAGGCTTTCCTGCAACATTCACCTTAAAATAGGGGATCGCGATGAGTGCAACAATAACCAGCGCCGGGATGAGAAATCCGGCCACAAACGGCGGGAAAAAGTGAAGTAATTCCTGCAAGCCAAGGAAATACCATGGCGCCTTCGCCGGGTTGGGTGTAAGCAGTGGGTTGGCCAATTGCTCAAGGGGCGCATCCCAAACCAACGCGAGCAGCACCACGGCGATGGTCAGCACTTCTAAAACGATGGCTTCGCGCACCAGCAGGTGCGGATAGCTCATCACTTTGCGCTCACGTTCGTCCTTCACTTTGGCGGAAACATTCCGCGTAATGAAGACAATCCGGCGGGGCTCTTTCCTGGCGTCGGAACTGAATCCCGATTCGATTTTAGTTTTGTTCGTCATCGTCTTTTGACGCCACCGTCAGTCCACCGTCCTTTTGCACACGCCAAATATGGACACCGATAAAAAGACACGCCAGCAGCGGGAGAATGACCACGTGGAGTATGTAAAACCGCAGGAGCGTATTCTCGCCGACGACGTGTCCACCCAGGACCATGAAACGAACTTTGTTTCCGATGACTGGCGCGGCGGAAATGATGTTGGTGCCTACCGTAATCGCCCAGAATGCCAACTGATCCCACGGCAGCAGGTAACCTGTATAGCTCAGCGACAACGTGAGGAACAGCAGAATGACGCCAATCACCCAGTTGAACTCATGGGGTGGTCTATATCCACCGCGATAAAACACATGAAACATGTGACAGAACACCACCAAGACCATTAAATGCGCCGCGACGCGGTGCAGGTTCCGCACAAGCACTCCGTTGGACACCACGAAGCGCAGGTCCTTCATGTCGTAATAGGCTTTTGGTGCCGTGGGATGGTAATAGAACATCAGCAGCACACCAGTCACCACCAGGATTATGAACAGCATCAGCGACAATGACCCTAGATAGTAGGTTGCCCGCACGCGCAACGACTTTTCTCTCACCTTCACCGGAATCCAGTGCAACAACAGATTGCCGGATACCGCGAGGCTGCGCGTGCGGCTGGTGACGGCCGGGCCGCGTCGCAAGACGGACTTCCAGACCCGTGTGGTCCTCAGGCTCTCGAGAGCGGTATGAAACGAAGCGCCCATGATTTTCCTTAGACCTTCAAGGCCTTATCCGCTTTGATGATCTGCTGCTTGTCCACTTCCAACTCACCGTCAGCCGTTAGGTTGATTGCGTAATGTGGTTGGGAGTTTGTGGCAGGACCTCCGATTTTTTTGCCGTTCGGCTCAAATTTGCTGCCGTGGCAGGGACAGACAATCATGTTCGCTTCCGGCTTCCACTGTGTGATGCAACCTAGATGCGTGCAGACTGCCGAGACTGCGTAAAATCCCGCCTCAGTACGTACGATGTAGACCAGCTGGTCTTGCAGGAAGGTGACGGAGTTCACCGGGTAGAGATCCGGATTGCCGGCGCGAAACGTGGCCGACGGCTCGAACAGCACCTTCGGCGAAAAAAACTGACAGGTCAAGGCTGCGCCGCCCAGCCCGGCAACTCCCAGCGCCCCCAGCGTGATTTCGTTCAGAAAATCTCTTCGGGACACGTCGGAGTCAGTGTTTGCCTGTGCTGGATTTGTCTTGTCATCACTCATGGATTCAGAACGATCTCCTCATTGGGCTGCGAGCCGAAATCCTGTTCGAATACTTCAAACGCTTCCATTGAGATAGTGTTCACAGGGCAGCGTTCCGCGCATAATCCGCAGCGGATGCAAATGGTTTCATCCTTGACCATTACGGCGCCCTCAACGTGATTCAGTTCTTCGGGTAACACATGGAGGAGGTCCAGACCGCGTAGCTCCTGTTCCTTGCTCAATCTTTCCTTTTGTTCGCTGGTGAAGGCGAAACTCTTCAACGGCGCCAAAGACAGGCAATTTTCCGGACAGACATCGGCGCAGCCGCCACACAGGATGCACTCAGTCCCATTCGCCTCGTCGCCCTCGAAAATCGTATTGATCCAACACCGCAGGCAGCGGCTGGCTTCGCGACGCGCCTGTTCTTCAGTGTAGCCGCATTCCACTTCCGACACCCCGGCGCGCTGTTCGATCGGCAGAGTAGGCACAGAGAAGCGTGAATACTCGTCGTAATCGGCGGCCATCTCGTGGTGGTCGAGCACGGTGATCTGCACGAATTTTTCTCTTGGTTTCCATCCCGGGCCGCGCAGAAACTTGTCGATCTGCCGGGCCGCCTTTTTGCCGTCGGCTACCGCATCGATGATCAAGCGCGCCCCGAAAGCGATATCGCCCGCAGCGAAAATGCCAGACGCGGTGGTCATCAGAGTGTCGGGATCGATCTTTAGCGTGCCTTCGGGCGTGGTTTCGATTCCGTCTTCGGGCTGCAAGAAGGAAAGATCGGAAGCTTGCTGGATCGCCAGGATCGCAGTGTCACACGGAATGACCGATTCGGTACCCGCAGAGAACTTTGGATGGAAGCGCTTGTTTTCATCGAATACAGAGACGCACTGGACAACTTCGAGGCCGGTAAGTTTCCCTTCCTTACCCAGGAACTTCGTTGGGCCCAAGGAAGGACGCAGCTTCACGCCTTCAAGCAGGCCTTCTTCTATTTCTTCTTCGTATGCGGGCATCCCTTCACGCGACTCCAGGCAGACCAGCTGCACATCTGGCACACCCATGCGCAATGCCGCGCGCGTAAATTCTACGGACTCCTGGGCCACCTTCATTTCGGCGCAAGTCAGCTCATTCGAAAAGCTGGTACTGGCCACCTCTGCCAACATCTTCGCCCGCTGTTCCCGGATTGCCGACCGAGCCACGTCGATGGCGACGTTACCGCCCCCGATCACTACGACCCTTTTGCCCGGTTCAAAGTGATGGCCCAGGTTTACATTCTGAAGAAAGTTGATACCCGTTTCGACCCCGTCCAGATCGTTCCCAGGGAGACTCAACTCGCGGCTGCGGGGCATTCCACACGCCACCAGCACTGCCTTGTACCCGTCTCGCCGCAGGTCCTCGAGCGTGAAATCCCGACCGAGCCTTTTGTTCAGCTTCAACTCGGGCCCGAGATCGAGAATCTCGCGCATCTGCGCTTCCAAGACGTTGCGGGGCAACCGGTATTCGGGGGCACCGAACTGCATCATGCCGCCCGGCGCTGCCGACGCTTCGAAGATCGTCACCGGATAACCTAGCAACGCCAAGTCATGCGCCGCAGACATACCCGCCGGACCAGATCCAATGATTGCGACTTTCTCGCCAAACTTAACCTCGGGCCTGCCGCCAAAAACGTCGATCGGATTCCTCGACTCCGGCCCATGGCGTTCCGTTACAAAGCGCTTCAGTGCGCGTATCGAGATGGGCGCGTCAAACTCGCCACGGCGGCATGCGGACTCGCAGGGACGGCCGCACACGCGTCCGCAAATGGATGCGAATGGGTTCGGGAGGCGAGCATAACGATATGCTTCGGCGTACCTGCCCTGGGCAATAAGCGAGACGTAGCGGCCAGCCTGTGTATGGACCGGACACGCCTGCGTGCAAGGGAAGTTGGACTCCAGCCATTCCAAATCGACCAGTTTGGTTCGCGTTCTCACCTGGTGCTCTCCGAATACACGACTTCTTGGCGCTTGATGGGCAAAGCGGCGCTTACTGGGCCAGCCTCTTGTCTAATCGCTGATGTGGCCACTTCGGAGTCTCCGCCAACTGTGGCTTATCCGGCCCGTCCTGCTTCGCTCTGACGGAGGCAGGTCGAGGAAGGTGAAAATGGCCGGCCAGGTTATGACTAATCCCAGGGACAGCTCGAATCTTAGTGGACAACACGGACGAGACATAAAAGGCAGCCACGAGGAGGGCCACCGTCACGACGAGGCCTCCCCAGACACCAATTGGCCGGTTTAGATTAGTGCGCACGGATCCGAGATGCAATCCACTCGCAGCAGCGTGAATCACCGCATTTCCCAAGCTTCGAAGACCCTCAAACACGGTTGCCATCTCAAAAGAAACTAGAAATGCCATAGGATAAAACCAACTGCGACCGGTATTCATTACTGTAACTGCGGGTTGGACAAGATGCAACTGAACCAGGTCACTTCTTATTGAAAGCCACACCATCGCAAGCCCGATCACGAGACCTACGGCAATATCCGATGCATAATGGACTCCGAGGAACATTCGAGTTAGGCAGACCCATCCTGCTGTGTACAAGAGAATTGGGATGGCGATGCGGCGTGACAGGTATGCGAGCCCGAAAGCCAATGCGAAGAAGTATGCAGCGGTGTCGCTCGGAAATGAGCTCCAGTGTATTAGGTTGTATTCGAAATGAACGGAGTACACAGGATGTATGATAGTCGGATCGTCCATCGGCCGGATGCGGAATGGAACGATGAACGCAACTGTACGGGACGCGATGATCGCCAAAACGGCCCCAATCAAGATTGCAACAATGGCGCGGCGACGCTTTTCCTGATCGGCTTCTCTACGAAACCATTGACCCCAGAACAATGCGAAGAAGATTCCGCCCTTCAGCAGATTGTTCCCTTCTTCCAGGCGCGCAAGACGGCAAAGGTCCCGATTATCGGCAAAGCAGCTTAAGGAGTAGTAAATCCTCAAATCCACACTGCGGACGGCTTGCAAGAGAGCATTCATAGGCAGGGCCGACCCATCTTAATTTTTCCGGCAAAACGGTTACCGCGCTGTTTCTGATCGAGTGGTTTGGCAGCCCAACTCAGATGATCAGCAGCCGTTTTGCGCCGCAAGGCGCATCCTTTTTCCGCCGGAAACTTCATTCATTCTCTTTTCGCGATCCGAATTGAGCCCAGAGTGTGGTGCCAAGCCGCATGGCACCGCATATTGACCTCGAGAACAAATTAAGATGCGTCGGCCCTGCATTCATGGGACCTCCATCCACTTGCCCCGATCCTGGAAGGGCCCTATCCGCCTCTTCTCACCCCTCAGACTAGCATTCAGCAAAATTTCGGGTATCCCACGGAAGGGGGTCAGGACCGGTGTCAGTAACCTAGTCGAAATGTTACTTGTGCGCGTTTAGTAACTGGTGTTTTTCCCTAGCCCGCATTTCTCACAAGGACTGATTCGGCAGTGAGCCGAGGCGTCAGGCCATCCTTTGGCGGGCGTTTTTTTGGTCCAGATTGCCCGGATTGAGGGAGTTTTGGCGGGGTGGAGCGCTGTTGGGAGGGATTGGAACGGATTTTGCGTAGCGCTCCGCCGGCCGGAGGGTCAGCGAAGGCGGAAGGTATCCGTCAGAGCAACGTATGCGTCCGGCCAAACTCACGGTTGGCGGTGGCGCGATGGGGATGAGAGAAGTTTTCAGGCTTTTGTCTTTGCCGCCCAGGCTATGGGCGTGAGTTCGGCGGCGCGGCGGCTAGGCGCATCGGCGAGTCCGGGCAGGATGTCGGCCAGATAGTGGCGCACCGGGATCCTGAGGCGGCGACAGCTTTCCACCACGGAGAGGATGGCGGCGACGCGGGGGCCAGCCTGGGGGCTGCCGATGTGGATCCAGTTCTTGCGGCCGGTGGCAACGGGGCGCATGGAGTTTTCGGCCAGGTTGTTGGAGATCTCCAGTTGCGGGTGATCGAGGAAACGGGTCAGTTTCCTCCAGAGAGAGCCAGCGTGTAACCCCATATTTCCATTTTGAGACGTAATTGTGAATCCTCGGATCGGCGGAATCGTCAATGTTTGTGAGGGTGCGAACGTGATGAAGACGTTCCGGACGTAAATACCCAATGGGTCAGATACAAAACCGGCCTTTTCAGCTTTCCTTTAATCCTTCTCTCAAGGTCGGCTTCCAAGGTTCTCGGGTTATGTCTGACGGCGGCCTGATCCTGGTGCGCGAACTCGGCGAGCGACTCGGGTTTGGAGAATTGATCGAACAACATCTAACAGACTCGCGTGGGAAGAATATGCAGTTTTGCTTCGCCGACCTGCTGCGGCAATCAGTCTATAGCCGTTTGGCTGGCGATGAAGATCTTAACGACGCTGGGCGCCTTTTCCAGTACCCGACCTTTCGGCTGATCGGTTCAGAAGAGATCTGGGATCGTGGCGCCGCTCTTACCTCGCGGTTGCAGAGTTTCGAAACCGAGATGCTGGCCGAGGACGCGAACTTCGCCGGCCTTGCGAGCCTCAGCCGAGCATTGATCGCGAAAGCGGAGGCGCTGGATTCAGGGTACCGCACGGTCCTGGACATGGATTCGACAGAGATTCCGGTGTACGGAGAGCAAGAGCAGAGCGCCTACACCGGCCACTTCGAATCGACCTGTTATCACCCTCTGTTCTTGTTCAACCGGGACGGCGATTGTCTGGCGGCAAAGCTGCGTCCCGGCAACGTGCACAGCGCCGAGTGCTGGGAAGGGCTTCTGCTGCCCGAGATTGAGCGGCAACAGAAGCAGGGCAAGGAAGTTGTGTTTCGCGCCGATGCCGCCTTCGCCAAGCCAGAGATCTGCGAAGCGCTGGAAAGCCGGGGCGTGAAGTATGCCATCCGTATTCCGGCCAACGAGAACCGGGAACGGGATGTGGCGGAACTGCTGCCGCGCCCGGTGGGAAGGCCAGGTATCAAGCCCATCGTATGGTACAAAGGCTTTCGCTACAGGGCCGCCAGTTGGACGACGGCACGGCGAGTCGTGGCAAAGGTCGAGCATCATGCCGGGGAGTTGTTCCCGCGCATAAGGTTCATCGCGACCAATCTGACGCTGCCGAGCCGCGGGGTGGTGCGGTTCTACAAGAAGCGGGGGACGGCGGAGCAGTGGATTAAGGAAGGCAAGCAGGCGGTAAAGATGACGCGGCTGAGCTGCCATCGATTCCGGTCCAACGAGGTGCGGCTGTGGCTGAGCGTGATCGCATACAACCTGGGCAACCTGTGGCGGCGGCTGGTGCTGCCGCAAAGAATCAGCAACTGGTCGCTCACCAGCTTGCAACAGCGGTTGGTGAAAATCGGCGGGCGGTTGGTAAAACATGCCCGCTACTATTGGCTGCTGTTGGCGGAGAGCCATCTGACGCGGCGCCTATTCGGAAGCATGCTGCGGCGGATGGAGGGTTTGCCGCTGCCAGCCGGGTAGGTGTGGCAGCAATGCGAAACCGATCTGGATCACAGAGGGCAGTTGACGGGGAGCTCGCCGAGCAAGTGCTTCGAAATGGATGGGGAAAATCTCGGTTTTTTCGTCCCGGAGACGACCCAGCCGGTCACGCCCAGGGCTTTGGGATGGAAACGGATGCAAAATAGGTCGCGGGCGGAGCCAAATGGGGATACACTGGGTCGCAGCCGGGAAGCAAAATGGAAATCCTGGCGAACTTGATTACAAATCTACGAAGTCACGGTACTAGTGCTGGAACGAGCGGCGCTCACGATCACGGCAGAACCAGATTTGAGAGGCCGCCTATCTGATATTCACCGCCATGGTTTAGGCTAGTGAAAGGATCAAGAGGCTGCGAGAATGAGAGATAAAAGCTCTAAGGGAAGGAGCCTCAAGGCGCAGGGGAAAGCGGCAGTTCGGGCATCTATCGGCTTTCCGCCCGATCTCTACAAAACTCTCGAAGAAATCGCGCAGCAGAAAAAGGTGTCGCTAGCGTGGGTGGTGCGGGAGGCTGCCGGAAAGGACATCGCGGAGAAATGACCGCTTTTGGCGGTAGAAGGGCGCTGGTCATGAGCGTCTACTCTGCGGGGGTACGTCGAGCATGAATCTGATTGATGCGCTTGAACGTCTTAAAGGACCGGTCGCAGAGAACGCACGTCCGTTGAAAGTCTTTTTGGCCTGCGGTTTCACTCCCCTTCATCTGGAAACCTTCCTTGCCGCACATCTGTGTAATCTGTATCCGGCCTGCCGAGTCGAAGTGAATTCCGGCTTGTTCGGCGACCTAATCGGGAATTTGGAACGGCTGCGACCCGAAGAGTACGACGCACTAGCGGTCGTGATCGAATGGCCAGACCTCGATTCGCGGCTGGGCCTGCGAACCTTGGGTGGCTGGCAGGTTGAGAAGCTGCCGGATATTGTAAATTCAGCGAACCACAGCCTTGAACGACTAATGCGTGCTTTGCAAGAAATCTCTTCGGCCCTTCCCACCTGTATTTGTCTGCCTACGCTGCCACTACCTCCGCTGTTTTATACCAGCACACAACAAAGTAGCGCATTCGAGTTGAATCTCCGCCGGAATCTCGCCTCCTTTGCTGAGGCGCTTTCCAGTGGCCGCCAGGTATCGGTGGTCAGTGGGCAGCGTCTGGATGAGCACTCGCCCCCAGGCAAGAGGTTCGACCTTCGAACCGAGATCACACAGGGGTTTCCTTACAAAACTTTCCATGCTTCCGTGATTGGAGAGTTCTTGGCGGAACTAATATGTCGGCATGAACCTAAGAAAGGACTGATTACGGATCTGGATGACACGTTGTGGGCAGGCATCCTTGGTGAAGTGGGGGTAGAAGGGGTCCATTGGCACCTTGAGGAGCATGCTCAACTTCACGGACTTTACCAGCAGTTCCTGGCGTCCCTTGCCAGCGCCGGAATCTTAATCGCCGCGGCTAGCAAGAATGACGCTACCCTAGTTGACCAAGCTTTCAAGCGAGATGATCTGCTGCTTTCACAGACGAGCGTATTCCCCATCGAAGCCCACTGGAGTCCAAAGTCGGAATCGGTCCAACACATCCTAAAGAAATGGAATGTCCTGGAAGACTCGGTAATCTTCGTTGATGACAGCCCGATGGAAGTCGCTGAAGTGCAGGCTGCCTTTCCGGAGATGGAATGTCTAGTATTTCCTAAGGAAGACTATCCCGCGTTTTTGGGGCTGTTGAGCCACCTACGGAATCGTTTCGCGAAAACCGCTATTTCCGAAGAGGACTCTCTTCGATTACAGAGTATCCGCCACTCAGGCGCATTCCGGGAACCCGCAGGAGGAAACCGCAACTCCCTGGACGACTTTCTACAACAGGCGGAGGGGCGCTTGAGCTTCCACTTTGGTAAGCCGGTCGAAGACGCGCGTGCCTTCGACTTAATCAACAAGACTAACCAGTTTAATCTGAATGGTAAACGGTACGATGAGGCCGCTTGGGCAAGGTTTCTCAAGGATTCCCGGACGTGCCTAGTCACTGTTTCCTACGAGGATAAATTCGGTAAGCTGGGGAAAATTGCCGCATTGATCGGAAGGTTGGCGGAGAAGACATTTATCGTGGAACGATGGGTTATGAGTTGCCGCGCCTTTTCGCGTCGGATTGAGTTTCATTGCCTACAGTACGTATTTGAGAAATTTGATGCCGCTGACATTGTTTTCGAACTGCAGGCGACGAGCCGCAACGGTCCGCTGATGGAATTTCTTCAGCAATTGGTGGACGGGCCTGTCGAAGCAAATCCGCAGCTATCCAGGTCTTTTTTTCTAGGGAAGGCCCCAAAACTGCCCCACCATGTAGAGGAGGTATCTGCCAGTGAATAACGATGACGATCGGTTGATGCGCTGCTTTTCATCAGCTTTTCCCAACGCGACTCGCGATGAGATTAGGACTGCCAAGTTCGATGCCATACCTGGTTGGGATTCACTTCGAGGGGTAACGCTTCTAGCTGTTCTGGACGAGGAATTCGGGGTACAGATTGACTTACCAGAGTTGCTGGAACTAGAAACCTTTGACTCTGTGAAGCGGTATTTGTCGCAGCGTGGCATGATATCGCAGGTAAACGAATGAAGGAAAATCCAATCCGTGGATTGATGAATAGAATCCTTCAGATGGTGACTATGACCTTCCCGGGCGGCCAGAGTCTGCGTGTGTCGCTGCACCGTGCGCGCGGGGTAAGCATCGGAAGGAATGTCTGGATTAGTTACAATGTGGTTCTCGAAACAAGCTACCCGCAACTGATAACGATCGACGACAGTGCTTTTATCGGGATTGGCGTTATTGTTATTGCACACTTCAAAGAATCACGCCGCGGCGTACGGATTGGGAAACAAGCCTTCATTGGACCGGGTGTGATCATTCTCCCGGACGTGGAGATTGGTGAGGGTGCCGTGGTCACCGCAGGGAGCGTTGTAACGAGTTCGGTACCGGCGATGACGGTGGTCCAGGGCAACCCAGCAGTTCCTATCGCCAAGTGCGGTGTGCCGTTGTGGCCAGACACCCCTTTGAAGGAGTTTTCCAGACGGCTGAAACCGGTTTCTAAAAAAGCAGACCGACCCTAGGAAAACGAGCCCAGATAGGATACGAAAGGTTGTTGAAAAGATGTCTTCTAATCAAGTTAGTGAGCGCTTTCATCACACGGGGTTCGTCGTGGCTTCCATTGCCGCTGTTATGGAAAGCTTCTGCAGAGCGTTGGGTGGAAGCAATTGGTCAGACACTTGGCACGATCCTCTACAACGCGTGCGCGTAGCGTTTATCTACCCAAGCCACCCCGGTGATCCCAGCGTCGAACTGGTCGAACCGGCAGGTCCCGGCTCCCCCGTCGAGAAATTTCTGGAGCGCGGCGGCGGTCTGCATCACCTTTGCTATGAGGTCGACAACCTAGATGAGGTGGTGCGGGGCGCCTCCGCGCGGGGCTTGGTTATGACCCTCCGCCCACAACCAGCCGTCGCCTTCGGTGGCCGTCGCATAGCCTGGTTTCTCACGCGCGAACAATTGCTTATCGAGTACCTCGAAGGGGCTGGCTGACCACGTGATTACCGGGTTCGTTCTTTGAGCGGTCAGTGCCGCGTGCCGAGCCCAATGGGACCGCCTGAGACGAGGGTGTGTTAGAAGCCATGAAAGGAAGGACCGAGTGTGAAACTAGTTGTCCCTTACATCGGCGAACTGCGGAATCTGGATGCTAGGATGGTCCGTCTTGCCGAGTTCCTGGGCATACCTTGTGAAACTCTTGCTCTGGCAAGCGTGGCCGAACACGCAGCGTTTCTGAAAAAGACTGTGCCAGATCAGTGTTCATGTTTTGTGATGAACCCGCACGTAATGAAAGAATGGGTAGGGCTCGATGGGATTCCGGCCGACCTGGTTGCTTTCCTCTTATTTCGCTTCACGCACCTTATAGTGCACGGCTTGCGCGTAGATACCTTCGACAGCGAACTGGTTGCCGCTTTGTCAGGGGGGAGATTGAAGTCCGTTGAGGCAATTGAGTCAGAGTTTTTCGTGTATGCGATCGACAAGGACTCCAAGGATGTTTGCGAAGCCTTTGCGGGACTTTCCTTTGGCCCGGTGAATCCGGGCAACGATCACGTTCTGGCTCTTGGCGAGAACGACCCGCTAGTGCGGCAGTTGATCTCGATTGGTGGCCTGCCATTTATGGCCGCAGTCAAAACTGAAGGAGCCGAAATCCTGTTTATGGCCAGTGAGGACGTCGCGGACTTGAACGCTGAGGTCGGCGACGCGCCCCTAGCCGAGTACTTTTCCCGGCTTGTGCCCCACACCATGGCGCTGCGATATGCGGCCGGCGACGAGTGCTGGCGGCCTTGCAAAGCCCACGCTTCGATCATCATAGATGACCCGCTTCTGCGGAAGACCTATGGGTTTCTGAATTTTGAATCTCTCCTCCGTCTCGGGGACCAACACAATTTCCACACCACAATTGCGTTTATTCCTCACAACTTCCGCAGAAACTCGTCTCGAATTACGCGCATGTTCCAGGAGAACGCCGCGCGACTGTCAATTTGCTTCCACGGGAACGATCACACCGAGGGAGAGTTTGCGTCAACCGACATAGCTTTCCTCAACACCTCGCTCCGGATCGCGGAAGATCGGATGAATTCTCTCCACCAAATAACCGGCCTCCCCTGTGACATGGTAATGGTGTTTCCGCAGGGGAACTTTTCAGTTGAAGCAATGAAGGTCCTCAAATCCCACAACTTCAATGCCGCGGTGAACACGGTTCCCCACCCTGCAAAGCATCCGGTTCGGCTAACAATCGGTGAACTCGCCCAGCCTGCCGTACTTCGATATGGAGGCTTACCGTTATTCATTCGCAAACCTATCCGGAAAACCCAAAGCCACGACATCGCGTTCAACTTCTTCTTTGGCCGGCCCGTTCTGATCGTCGAGCACCACGAGATCTTTCAACGTCCAGAGTCTCTTGTCGAGATTGCCGCACGAATCAACTCTTTGGCGTCGGAAGTACATTGGTCTAACCTCGCGACCACGGTCAGTGACTCAATTCTGACTCGAAGAGCGCCTGAGGGGACACATCATGTTCGCGCCTATTCGGGTACAGTACAAATTTCGAACGACTCTGGCTCCAGCCAGCGTTATTCGATCGAGTGGGGCAACTCTTGCGAGGGCGCTTCGATTGAGAAAGTGCTGATGGACGGAACGCCGTGCAATGACTTTGAAATCGATGAGGGTGAACTCAGGCTTTCAGCAGAATTAGCTCCGGGTAGTTCGCGGACATTCTCTCTGGTCCATCGAAACATTCACGCCACCGTCAGAAATCCCGGCCTACGTTGGAATGCTCAGGCTTTTTTACGAAGGAGGCTTTCTGAAGTCAGAGACAACTACCTGAGTAAGAATCAACGTCTCTTAAAGGCTGCCAAGGCGTTTCAGCGGCGCTTTCTGAAAGTTTGAAGGCCAGCCAGAGGGACCCGCTCAAATTTGCGCTCATATAGTGATCCGTGCGACTTTATCGAGCGAAATCTCGTCCTGGCATCTGTCGTAGAGCTTGGTCGTCCTCCGGCTCTCGTGGCTGGCAATGTGCTGTGCCGCTTCAAGCGTACCCTTGTTCTTCAGGTATACGTTTATGGCGGTTGCCCGGAAGGTATGGTTCCCAATCCTCGTTTCGTTGCCAGTGCAGCGCGTCCGCTACTGAATCAAGCGGTAGGCGCCCTTCTGCCAGATGGCTTCACAGTTCTTCAATTAACTCTCCCGACGACAACGCAGGACATTACCTCTAACTGCACGCCTTGCCTGCGGCGCTCTTGGGCAGTGCCGTCTTGCTGGTGGCCAGGATATGTTCCCGAAGCTGATTGAGTAAAGGCGGCGCTTTTTTCTGGCGCAGGAGATGGCGTGCGGCGTGATCCATCTTTTCCTCGCCTGCCTGGGTGTTGATCAAAAACAACTTGTCCATCAGCTCGACCGCGCGCATCGAGCGAGCATCTTGCTTGTTGAGCTTGACCGCATCCACAAAATGCCTTCGCGCGTGGCTCTAGCTGCAGGCGTGTACCATCTTCGGCCCGCCCACGCCGCGGTCATACGCGATGAACCCTCCCGTCTGCCCGCCGCGGAAACTGCAACAGCGGCTCCAGAATCACCCATTCGGCATCCGTCACTTCGCCCCGTGCCCGCATTTGTGGTTTCGCAGAATCGCCAGCGTCACCTCCTTTGCCCCGCCATCTACCTGAAAATACAAGCGAAATTCGCCCTCAGGTATTTATCGGACAGGTTCTAGTCTTGAAGGCTCGGAGGCCCATAAGTTTATAGAGATGCGGCTGGATAACCTGTTCTGAATTTTCGGCATCGCAATGTGCAACGGAGGATTTGATCAGGAACCGGAGTAACGAAGAGCATCGCGAATACTCACACTCATAGGTAACAATATTGATAACCCACAGTTACCTCGCAATAAGGAGTGAGCAATCATCTAGAACCGGTCTGATAAATGCGGGTAACTATTGATGCTAAACTACTTATCGAAGAATCGTACCCTCCCAAGCCAACATTCGGGTTATATAGATGGCATCGTGGGGCGCCCTTGCCCTGGTCCAGAATTGCGCACTTTGTGAGAAATTTGCGTTGTGGTCAAATCTAGCCAGATTTTCGAAACAGGAAGTTGAATACTGAACTTGGTCAAGGTTCTGACGACAACGAGGATCTCGCGAATCAAAGGACGCATCAAAGCCTTGTCCGCAGAGGGAGCCAATGGATTCCATGTGACAAACTGTTGCGGAGAGAACGGCTGACAATGTCGCCGAATCAGCCTTATTATGACGGCGGAACCATTTATCGGACCTGTTCTAGACACATCTAGCCGCTCAGAGGATCGGCCTTTCCCTTGGTTTCGAAGCATTGCGGGCGCACATGCAAGTAAGTGCACCCTACCAAGAGAAGCGCCTGATTGCGTTTTTCATGGGTGGAGATGTGGTTGTGTCGACTGTTGTTTATCAACGTTCTCAAGGAACAAGCGCAGAGTCTAATAGGTCTTTTCGCTTTGAACGTGCCCAAATCGGTCGAATTCGAGCACGGAAGCTCGGTCGGGCGCGTCGCTTTCGGGCTTTTTGCTCAGGCATGCTCGTGATTTTGCTGTTCTCTTTGCCCGCTGCCCTATTCGGCCAGAGAAGAGGTGAACCGACGCTGACTGGGCTAAGTTGCGCAAGTGGATCGATAACGGGGGCCGGAACCGACACTTGCACGGTGAAATTGAATAGAGCAGCGGCCAGCAGAGGATTCGCAGTCCGTCTGGCCAGCAACAGTTCGGCAGTCACGGTACCCGCTACGGTCACCGTTGCGGCAGGCGCAAGCAGCGCCACATTCACGGCGACCGTTTCGTCGGTCAGCACCGCGCAGACGGTAACGTTGACCGCCAACGCTAACGGCGTAACGAAGACCTTCGCCCTGCAACTTGCTGCGGCCGTGCCCACCACAAATCTGTCCTCGTTGAGTTGCGCCAGCGGATCAATCACCGGAGCGGGAACAGATTCCTGCACAGTCGCGCTGAACGCCGCGGCAGCCACAGGCGGGTTCACTGTCAGCCTGGCCAGCAACAACAGTGCCGTGACCGTGCCGGCCACGGTGACCGTGGCGGCAGGCGCGACCACCGCCGCCTTCACAGCAACAGTCTCCTCGGTCACCACCGCCCAGACCGCGACCCTGACCGCCAGTGCGGGCAGCGTGACGGAGACCTTCGCACTGTCACTTGGCGCCTCAGTGCCCACGCTCAGCGTCAGCTCGTCCAGCTTGTCCTTCGGCAACGTGAACGTGAACACCGCCACCACGCAGACGTTGACTCTGTCCTCCACCGGGACCGCGGCGGTGACCGTCAGCGCAGCGGCGGTCAGCGGCAGCGGCTTCACCGTCTCCGGAGCCACCTTCCCCCTGACCCTGAATCCCAATCAGACCGCGACCCTCACCGTGCAGTTCGATCCCACTACGGCTGGCGCCATTTCCGGTTCGCTCACCCTGACCAGCAACTCTTCGGGCGGGACTTCGACCGGGGTCAGCCTGAGCGGCACGGGCGTGCCGGTGCTCAGCGGGCTGAGCTGCACCAGCGGCTCGATGACCGGAGCCGGGACCGATAGCTGCACTGTGGCGCTGAACGCCGCGGCGCCAACAGGCGGGTTCACTGTCAGCCTGGCCAGCAACAACTCGTCTGTTACCGTGCCGGCCTCGGTGACCGTGGCGGCAGGCTCGAC
>Ga0326728_10008700_pt1 | contig 24992 bp, 20 predicted proteins | sample MB3enrmetagenome_FD_207602 | JGI IMG/M metagenome (GOLD analysis project Ga0326728, IMG submission 207602) | Lab enriched peat soil microbial communities from McLean, Ithaca, NY, United States - MB31MN | ecosystem: Environmental > Terrestrial > Soil > Wetlands > Peat | place: USA: New York... | reverse complement strand
CGATCTTCCATTTACAAAGCATACGAACGCATGGGTCCCCTTTATCCTAGCGAGCATGAAGATGCTGCGTCCGGGCGGGCGCCTCGCAATGGTTGTCCCAGCGGAAATCATTCATGTGATGCACGCGCAATCGCTGCGGTCATATCTTGGAAGAGAGTGCCGTCGTCTAGTTATTGTTGACCCCGAGGAGCTATGGTTTAGCGGAACACTTCAGGGTGCAGTGCTTTTACTCGCGGAAAAGCGAAAGGATTCTAGCGAGAAGGGCGAAGGCGTGGGAATGTACGAGGTCAAGAACCGTGAGTTCCTGACCAAGAGACCGGCTACCGTCTTCGAAGCGCCGCAGTCGATAAACGGCAAAACGGTGGCTGGAAAGTGGACACGTGCGCTTCTCAATGCGGAAACGCGCGGCCTGGTTGATGAACTAGAAACCCATCGAGAAGTGCACCGCTTCATTGATGTCGCCGATGTTGATGTAGGAATCGTAACCGGTGCGAACAAGTTCTTCCTTGTCACGAACGAAATCGTGATGAAGCACGATCTCAAGCAGTGGGCTCACCCCATGTTCGGACGAAGTGAGCATTGTCCGGGCGTCATTTATGACGCCAAACAACATGCGGCTAATGCACGCGCGGGCAATCCAACGAACTTCCTTTGGTTTCCCGACGACAAGCCACTCCGTCATCGAAAAGCGCGCACCTACATCGAAGCAGGGGAATCCGAGAATCTGCACACACGCTACAAGTGTCGGATCCGCTCACCATGGTTCTCAGTGCCATCTGTGTATGCGACCGAAATTGGAATGTTGAAGAGGTCCCATGACCTGCCTCGACTGATTCTGAACAAGATTGGTGCATATACGACCGATACTGCCTACCGAATTAGAATAATCAAAGGCACATCGACAAACCAACTTGTCGCGTGCTTCGTCAATGGCCTCACTGCGCTCAGCGCTGAACTTGAGGGACGGCACTACGGCGGTGGTGTGCTTGAACTAGTGCCATCTGAAATAGAAAAACTTGTAATCCCGCTTCCAGCAAAAGGCCGCATTGACCTGAGAGGACTTGACCGACAGCTTCGGTCCATGTCTGCCCCGGACGTTCTAGCAGCAAATACGCATGCGGTTCTCGGAAACCTCGGCCTGTCGAAGGCAAAGCAAGACTGCATTCTCGACGGCTGGAGGAGGCTCCGCGATCGCCGGCATCGCACATCGAGTGAAGAGCGCACCGCGACTGAGGCCATGGCTTAATCTATCTCAAGCACGAACCGTCTCGGGTCGGCTTTGTCGCGGTAGAGGGCTAAGGTTCGGCCTATTAGGTCGGGCCTGGCAACGAATTCGCGCATCGGCCCCCAACTGAGCCTGGTCATAGCGTTCCTCTGAAGATACGACTTGCTCTCCGTGCTGGTGCTGTGAGCAATGCGTAAATCGAACTCGCCATAGCTAATGCCCTTGAGCACGAGCTGAAATTTTCCATATGCTTCTTCGACATCTGGTCTCTTGCCTGGTACCCATGCGAGGTCTGCGAATACTTCCTCTCGAAAATAGTGCCGGTGGTCTACGTCGTCGGCAAGCAAGCCCTTATCAAGGTTGACCGAGCCGGTGCGGTTAGTGTTGCTTCCTTCTGGCACGCCCAGATCCCTGCGAGTGAGCGCTTTACTTTCCCAGACAAGTTCGTACTCAACCCCCGTAGCAGCGGGCGGCAATGCGGGCGCGCCTGCTGCGCCCGCTATCTTTTTCTTTGCGGCTGCAACAGCTTTAGCTTTCGGCGGCGCCTTCTTCGCGCCAGACAATTGGGCGCGTCGCGGCGCAACCTTCAGCTTAATCCGTGACAACGTATCCTGAGCGGGCGTCGTCCCCGAACTCACCGGACGCGGCGGCGAGGTGGTCATCTCATCGATGAGACGCCCGCTCGCCTGCAGAGCGTTCAGCTCACTGGGCTTGGTGATTTCAAGTACGTGGAACGGGTATTCGCCCGTCAGCGCATCGAAGTCTGCTTCAATTTCCTCTACAAGAGCGCGCTCATCTGCATCGTTGAGGTCGAGGAGAATCGAGACGCCTGCTTCAATGTTGTTGTTCAGGCCACCGATGGTTAAGTTCGCACTCCCGATGACAACACGCGCTTGGTCTTTTCCTTTTACCAAGTAGAGCTTGGGATGAAAGAGAACACTTCGGGAGCCGGTGTCCACAACGAAAAGTGAGACGCCGAGGTCGAGCAGATGCCTCGCGCCTTGCGTTGATGTGATGTCGTTTCGTATGCCGATGAAGGCCTTCACCTTCTTGCTATACGGTTTGAGGTAGTCTTCCAGCAGAGCAACGCCGCTTTTGTTCACAAAAGCGACGCTTACGATTACGCGTGCAATATTTGGGACGTCAAATATGCGAGCGATTGCCGCTTGATGGGTCTTAGACGTGAAGCCCTGGAGAATGAATTCCTTTTTCGCCATTCTCGTCTTCTTTCTAACGCCTGGGCCCCGTGAGCAGCGATCGATTGGTACCCCTGCTGGTACCCCAATTGGGAATTGACTGGATCGGCCGGATTTATAACTTATTGATTGAATTGGTCGGGGCGACAAGATTCGAACTTGCGACCCCTTGCACCCCATGCAAGTGCGCTACCAGGCTGCGCCACGCCCCGACCGAGGGACCGAATGATAGCCCAAATTACAATTAAGAACTTGAGAGCCTAGCGGCGAAGAATTTTTATCAGCTCTTCCAACTCGAGCCGCATTTGATGAATGAGCTGCTGACTCTGATTGAGATCCACCTGCGCATCATCGCCGGTGAGGCGGTTCCGTGCTCCGCCGATCGTAAATCCCTGTTCATACAGCAAGCTCCGGATCTGCCGAATGATGAGCACATCCTGGCGTTGATAGTACCGCCGGTTGCCGCGTCGCTTGACTGGTTTGAGTTGGGGGAACTCCTGTTCCCAATAGCGCAGCACATGAGGTTTGACGCCGCACAAGTCGCTGACTTCGCCGATCGTGAAGTAGCGCTTCCCGGGAATCGGCGGTAGCTCGCTGTTATTGCTTGGTTCCAGCATACGCCTCGACGCGGGCCTTCAGTTTTTGGCCGGGACGGAATGTAACCACCCGGCGGGCGCTGATGGGAATCTCCTCGCCGGTCTTGGGATTTCGCCCCGGTCGCCGGTTCTTGTCGCGTAAATCGAAATTACCAAAGCCCGACAGCTTCACCTGCTCACCGGACGAGAGCGCGGCACGGATCTCTTCGAAAAACAGGTCCACGAGTTCGCGCGCTTCACGCTTATTGAGACCCAATTGATCGAATAGGGCCTCGGCCATTTCGGCCTTGGTCAGGGCTGCCATGCTTATTGATCTCTTATTGAGGCGCTCAATTCATCCCGTAACCGCGCAACCACTGCGGTCACCACGGCGTCTGCATCGACGTCAGTTAGAGTGCGTGAAGAATCCTGTAAAATCAAGCCTAAAGCGATACTTTTTCGTCCAGATTCTACGCCCCGTCCGCGATAGACATCGAAGACTCTGAGCTCGCTTAGCAGGCCGGAAGCGCTAACAGTAACATTTTCCCGCAAAACTGCGAGCGGGATGCTCTCGTCGATGATGATGGCCAAATCCCGGCGCACGCTCGGAAATTTCGAAATTTTTTTAAATTTCAATGGGTTAGCTGCAAAAGCGGATTCTATTTCGAGCTCAAATAATATTGCGTTGGGCGGCAGTCCCAGCATCTTGACAAGTTGTGGATGCACCTCTCCGAGCCAGCCGAGCGGCGTCGCGCCGCAAAAGATCCGCGCGGTCCGCCCAGGCCGCAAGCAACCCAATGAGGCCGGCTCGAAACGAAACTCATCGGTGCTTCCTGTGAGCGCCAAGACTCCCATCAGATCGGCTTTCACATCGTAGAAGTCCAATGGCTCGCGCGCACTGCCCCACTGCTCAGGCCAACGTGCGCCGGTGCCAATGCCCGCAAGCGTTTCGATCTCGCGCAGCGCCGAGGCCTGCTCCCGTAGGGCCGGCCGTTGCACGAATTTTTTACCGATTTCGAACAGACGCACTCGCGATTGCTGGCGGCGCACATTTTCGCGTGCGGCTTGAATGAGTCCCGTCCACAGCGACACCCGCATCTCGCTCAAATCCGCCGAGATCGCATTGGCAAGCGCCAGTCCCGGCTCTTCGGGGAACAACTGACGTTGCAGCACGGGATCGACGAAGCTGTATGTAATCACTTCCCGATAGCCCGCGTCGGCCATCGCTGTGAGCAACCGATCGTTGCCGATGCGTGATTCGGCCGCGCGACCGGCGACCTGCGGCGCGGACGCATGACTCTCGACGATGCTGTCGAAACCGCGCAGCCGCGCGACTTCTTCGATGAGGTCCGCCTCGATGCGAATGTCGAAACGATGGGGGGGCCTCACCACGCGCCAGCCGTCCGCCGTGATCTCGACCTGGCCCGTCACGGCGGCCAGCAGCGACTGCACTTGCGCATCCGGCACGGAGACGCCGAGCAACCCCGCCAGACGGCGACGACGCAAAGCGACCCACGTCTGCGGCCCCGCCGGGCCGCCCCCGACCGTGTCCTCGCCTTGCGTCACTTGCACGGGGCCGGCCTCACCGCCGGCAATTTGCAGCAACAACGCGGTCGCGCGCTCGAGCGCGATCGCCGGCAAGGTCGGATCGACGCCGCGCTCGAAGCGCTGCGCCGCATCGGTGAATAAACCGACCCGACGGGCGCGGCCGGCGATGGAATCGGGAGTGAAATGAGCGGCCTCCAGTAAGACATCGGTGGTCGTATCCGATATCGCCGAGTCGCGCCCACCCATGATGCCCGCCAACCCGATCGCCCCGCCGCCATCGGCGATGACCAGAAATTCCCGATCGAGCACGTATTCTTTGTCGTCCAGCAGCGTCACCCGCTCGCCGGCCTTCGCCATTCTCACGGTGATTCCACGGGAGAGCCGTGCAAGGTCGTAGGCATGCAGCGGCTGCCCCAACTCCATCATCACGTAATTCGTGACATCGACGATGGGCGAGATGCTGTTGATGCCGACCCGGCGCAGTCGTTCGCGCAGCCATGCCGGCGATTGGCCTTGGGCTTTCACTCCTCGAATCACGCGTGAGCCGAAAATCGGACAGTCGGTCGGAGCTTCGACGGTCGCGGGAAATACCTCTGCATGCTGCGCAGCGACCGGGGCAACGCGGTACCTGAGATACCGGCCGTCGTGGGCCGCCGCGTAATCGCGGGCAATGCCCCACACGCTCATGCAATCCCCCCGATTCGGCGTCGCGTTCACTTCGAGGGACGTGTCGTCGAGATCGAGCGCATCGCGCAGATTGCGATTCAGCTCGAGCGCCGCCGGCAGTTCCATGATTCCATCGTGCTCATCGCCTAAGCCCAATTCGCGCGCCGAGCACAACATGCCATGGGATTCGAGGCCGCGCAGCGTGGCCCGTTTGATGATGATGCCGCCCGGCAGATGAGCTCCCACCATGGCCACCGCGACCTTGAGGCCGCCGCGAACGTTGGGGGCGCCGCAGATGATCTGCAGCCGATTGGAGCCGTTGGTGGTGACCTCGCACACCGACAGCTTCTCAGCATTCGGATGACGCCTGACGGCCAGTACCTCACCCACGATCACATCGGAAAACGGCGGCGCCACGGGCGTCACCGCCTCCACTTCGAGACCGGCGAGCGTGAGCCGCTTGGCCAGCTCCGCCGGCGGCACGTTGAGCGGCGTGAATTCACGCAGCCAGTGATGAGTAATCTTCACGGGAATTGCTTCAGGAACTGCAAATCGTTTTCGAAGAACAATCGCAGATCGTCGACGCCATAGCGCAGCATGGCGAGCCGCTCGATACCCATCCCGAAGGCATAGCCCTGCCAATATTCGCTGTCGATGCCGGCCGCCGCGAGCACATTGGGATGAATCATTCCGCAGCCCAGGATCTCCAGCCAGCCGGTTTGCTTGCACACGCGGCATCCCTTGCTGCGGCAGAACACGCATTCGATGTCGACCTCGGCCGACGGCTCCGTGAACGGAAAATACGACGGCCGCAAACGCATCCCCAACGGCTGTTCGAAGAAGCGCTCGACGAAAGTGTGCAGCATTGCCTTCAGGTTCGCGAAGCTCACGCTCTCGCCCACCACGATGCCCTCGACCTGATGGAACATCGGCGTGTGCGTCATATCCGAGTCGTTGCGATACACGCGGCCCGGCGCGATCACCGCCAGCGGCGGCGGTTGCGCACGCATGGCCCTAATCTGGACCGGCGAGGTGTGCGTGCGCAACAGCCTGCCGTCGGGGAAATAAAACGTATCGTGCATCGCACGCGCCGGATGATTCTGCGGAATATTCAACGCTTCGAAGTTATGGAAGTCATCCTCGACCTCCGGACCCGTCGCTACTTGAAACCCCGCCTGCATGAATATCCGCTCGATGCGCAGGCGAGTGCGCGTCACCGGATGCAGGCCGCCCGACTCCTGGCCACGACCTGGCAGCGTCACATCGATACCGCCCTGAGCCAGCTCGGCGTTCAGTGCCGCCTCCTCGAGGCGCGCACGGCGAGCTTCCAGGGCCGCTTGAATGCAGACCTTCGCTTCGTTGATCTTCTGCCCCGCCGCCGGCCGCTCCGCGGCGGGCAACGCGCCCAAGCTCTTCAACTGCTCGGTGAGGACGCCCTTTTTGCCGAGCAGGTGCACTCGCACCTCGTCCAGGGCACTCAAGTCCACGGACGCATTCACGTCGGCGAGGGCTCGCTCCACGAGTGTCGAGAGTGCTTCCGCAACAGCCATTGTCGAGTCCAAAAGGTTCCGCGGGGCATCGGGCCATGGCAGGCCCAACACCCCGCGCATACCTTACCGTTTAGGCCGCTTGGCTGGCCGTGGCCCCGTGGCTGGCCGTGGCCTTGGCCGGGAGGCTGCCCTTGGCTTTCTCGGCAATCGCCGTAAAAGCGGGCATGTCATGCACCGCCAGATCGGCAAGCACCTTACGATCGATCGCCAATTCCGCCTTGTTCAAGCCGTCGATCAATGTGCTGTAGGTCATCCCGCACAGCCGCGCCGCCGCGTTGATGCGAGTGATCCACAGGGCGCGGAACTCGCGCTTTTTCTCGCGCCGGCCGCGGTACGCATACTGCCCCGCCTTGATGACGGCCTGCTTGGCGGTACGGAATACTTTGCGCCGGGCATTGAAATAACCCTTCGCTTTCTTGAGGATTTTCTTGTGACGTCGACCAGCGACGACACCGCGTTTGACTCGTGCCATATTCTTTTAACTCCAGCTACTAAGCGAAGGGAAGCATTGCTTTCACGCGATTCATGTCCGTCTCGTTGACATGCATCTCGCGGCGCAGCTGGCGCTTACGCTTGCTGGGTTTCTTCGTCAGAATATGACGACGGTGGGACTGACCGCGCTTGAAGCCATTCGCTGTTTTGCGAAAACGCTTCGACGCGGCCTTCTTGGTTTTCATCTTAGGCACGTTCGACTCCTGATTTTTTGGCCCTGTTCACAAACGCCGACGACAGATCTTGACGATCCTCTTTTCAAGCGCCGCTACAGGCGGGGTGACGGACTTGTTTAAGGTCCGCCGCTCACTTCTTTTTGGGCCCGAACACCATGACCATCTGCTTGCCCTCCATCAACGGATTCTGTTCCACCACCGAATACGGGGCGAGATCCTCAGAAATCCGCGTCAAGAGACGCCGGCCGATATCTTGATGCACGAGCTCACGGCCGCGGTAACGCAATGTCACCTTGGCCTTATCACCCTCGGTAAGGAATCGGACGATATTACGCAGTTTGACCTGGTAATCCGCCTCTTCCGTGCCGGGACGAAACTTCACTTCCTTAACCTGAATCTGCTTCTGCTTTCGCTTCGCCGCGTGCGCTTTCTTGTTCTGCTCGAACAAGAATTTGCCGAAATCCATCACTCTGACCACCGGCGGCTCCGCCATCGGCGAGACCTCGACGAGGTCCAGAGTTTGCGAGGTGGCCAGTTGGAGCGCTTCTGCGCGCGTCATGACCCCTGCTTGGCTTCCATCCGCTGCGATCACGCGCACCGACGGTGCGGAGATCTCCTCATTGCGCCTTACGCGCTTCGACGTTGCGATAAGCGATCCTCCAAAACGAGACGGCCGCGGCTCGCGACTTCCTCGCAAAGCAAGGCGGCGAGCTCCTTGAGCTCCAAACTGCCTAAATCTTTGCCGCTGCGCGTGCGTACGGCCAGGGTGCGTGCCTCGACTTCTCGGTCGCCAGCGACCAGGAGGTAAGGCACGCGCTTAATTGTATGCTCGCGGATTTTAAAGCCAACTTTCTCATACCTCAAGTCCGTTTCTACCCGAAGCCCCTGATTTTTCAGGTTTTCCGCGACTTCCTGGCAGTATTCGTCCTGAGAGTTGGTAATTCCCATCACCACGACTTGAACCGGGGCCAGCCAAGTGGGCAGTTTTCCCGCGTAATGTTCGAGCAAAATGCCGATAAACCGCTCCAGCGAGCCGAACATGGCTCGATGCAACATTACGGGCGTGTGCTTCTGACTATCCTCCCCCACGTAGCTCGCCCCCAGGCGCGCGGGGAGGTTGAAGTCCACCTGCAAGGTGCCGCATTGCCAATCGCGCCCGATCGCGTCGCGCAGCACGAATTCCAGCTTCGGCCCGTAAAAGGCGCCTTCGCCGGGGTTCAACGTGGTTTCGATTCCGGCAGCATCGGATGCCTGGCGCAGCGCCGCTTCAGCCTTGTCCCACACATCGTCCGATCCCACCCGCTTCGGCGGCCGGTCCGAAAACTTGATGCGGACGTCGGTGAAGCCGAAGTCCCGGTAAATGCCGAGGATCAGCTCGGTCACGTTGACCGCTTCGGCGGTGATTTGATCGGGCGTGCAGAATATATGCGCATCGTCCTGGGTGAACGCACGCACGCGCATCAGCCCGTGCAGCGCACCGGACGGCTCATAGCGATGCACCTTGCCGAATTCGGCCAGGCGCATCGGCAGTTCCCGATAACTGCGCAAGCCCTGCTTGAAGACTTGGACGTGGCCGGGGCAGTTCATCGGCTTGATCGCGAAGGTCCGCTCGTCCGGCGTCTGGGTCATGAACATGTTCTCGCCGAAGGACTCGATGTGCCCGGACTTCACCCATAATTCGCGGTCCATGATCTCCGGAGTATTGATCTCCAGGTAGCCGGCGTCGCACTGGCGTTCGCGCATGTAGGCAACCAGTTGTTGGAACAGCGCCCAACCTTTGGGATGCCAAAAAACCGCGCCCGGCGCCTCTTCCTGCAAGTGGAACAGGTCCAGCTCTTTGCCGATCCGCCGATGGTCGCGCTTCTCGGCCTCCGCCAAGCGGGTGAGGTATTCCTTGAGTTGCTTCTCGTTGGCCCAGGCGGTGCCGTAGATTCGCTGCAGCATTTCATTGCGCGAGTCGCCGCGCCAATAGGCCCCGGCCACCTTCATGAGCTTGAACGCTTTCAGCTTGCCGGTGCTCGGCACGTGCGGCCCGCGGCACAAGTCTTCCCAATCTCCCTGTCCGTACAGGCTGATGGGCTGATTCGACGGGATCGCCGCAATGATTTCCGCCTTGTAGTACTCCCCGATTGCCTTGAAGTGCTCCACCGCGGCGTCTCGCGGCAGCACACGCCGGTGCACCGGCAAATCCTTGGCGGCGATTTCGGCCATGCGCTTTTCGATGGCGGCCAAGTCATCCGTGGAAAACGGCCGCTTGTACGCAAAATCGTAATAGAAGCCGTCCTCGATCACCGGTCCGATGGTCACCTGGGCGTCCGGGTACAGCTCCTGAACCGCGTTCGCCAACAGGTGAGCGGTGGAATGCCGGAGGATCTCGAGACCCTCCGGATCCCGGTCGGTCACGATGGTCACATGGGCATCGTGGTCGACGACGCTCGACGTATCGACCAGCACGCCGTCGACCTTACCGGCGAGCGCCGCCTTGGCGAGACCCGCACCGATACTGGCCGCGATTTGCGCCACGGAGACGGCGGAATCGAAGCGCTTTTGGCTTCCGTCGGGAAGAGTAATTACAGGCATAAAACCATCGTGACCTACGGATATCCGCCGACACTCCGCTCCGGAGGTGGTGCGCGCTAGTGGGATCGAACCACTGACCCCCACCATGTCAAGGTGATGCTCTACCGCTGAGCTAAGCGCGCTCGGAGGGCGCGAAAGATACCGGATTCGACGCCGCCGATAAAGGGCAAGCCGGTGAAAATGCGCAAAATCGCTCCAGTCCGCCCGCCAGCGCCCCGCCGGTGGGCCCTATGCGCCGAGCGAGTCGGCCGCCGGCGCTTCCAAGGTTCGCGGCGCGAATTTCACGCTCAACCGGAACTGCGCCTCGCCGATGGTCACCAAGTCTCCATCGTTCAGCAATTGACGCGACACTTTGCGTCCGTTCACGAGCACGCCATTGGTGCTGTTGAGGTCCTCGATGATCACGTCGCGCGAACTCATGAGTACCAGCGCATGGTGACGGCTGACGGAAGACGACTCGATCTGCATTTCGCAGCCCGGAGCTCGGCCGATGCGGGTACGCCGGGCCAAAACGTGGGAGGTGTTGTGCTGACCGTCGACCCTGACCAATTCCGCGGTGCATTCCACAGGCGCCGCCGCATTGCCGGCATTGACGCCACCGGACCCCAACCGTTCTATGCTCGTCTGGATCCGCCCGAGGACGTTCGCGTTGTTGCTCTCGCTGCGCTCCAGCCGCCGAATCAGGAATTCGCGCTCTTCCAACGCGCCGCGCGCGCGCTCCAAAGCCGCACGCGAAGACCGGTTTTCTTCGTTGAGTTGCTCGAGCGCCGCCGCCTTGGCGGCCAACTCGCCGGTCAAGCGCTTGACCTCTGCCTCGAGCGGCTCGAGCGGGCGACGCGCCTCTTGCAGGTGCGCAAGCAGCACCGTCATTTCGTCTTCCCGCTTTTTCATCTCGGAATGCAGGCGCTGTATTTGCGCCGCTAGCTCCGCATGCTCCGTTTGCGCCGCCGCGAGCAGTTCCTTGCCGCGATGCGCTTCGCTCCTGGCCGCGGCCTGGGCGTCGGCGATCGCCTGATCCCGCAGCGCCAATTCGTCGTTCAAGCGACCTCTCTCTTTCTCCAGCCCAGCGATCTGTGCGCCGAGGTCGGCGCATACACGTTCCACCTGCATCAGCATCAGTTCGTGCTTGGACCGTACCGCATCATCCGATACTGCCGCAGCTTTGAGTTTGGCGATCGTCTCGTCCCGCGCCGCCAACTCGTCATTCAAGCGGCTGCGCTCGCCGTCAAGCGCGGTGATCTTGTGCATGAGGTCGGCGCGCGCCTTTTCAGAGTGATGCAGCGTCACTTCATGATTGACGCGCAGCGCCTCCTGATCCACCGCAGCCGCCTGCAGCTGAGCAATCTTCTCATCGCGCGCCGCCACTTCGCCCTGCACACGGCTACGCTCGCCCTCGAGGGCGGTAAGCTTGTGCATGAGTTCGGTGCGAGCGTCCTCGATCTGACTCAGCTTCATTTCGTGCCGGACCCGCATCTCCTCGTCATCCACGGCTGCCGCCTGCAGCTTGGCGATCGCTTCATCCCGCGCCGCCAACTTCGACTCGATCTCAGTCACCCGCTGCCGCAGCCGATCACGCTCCAATTGCAGCGCCCCGTGATCGTTCTGCACGGCGCCGATTTTGGCGTCGAGTTCGCGAAACAGGTTGTGGTCGAACCCGCCGCGCCACTCTCGGGTCCGTAAATGTTCGAGGTACGTAGCCGCCTGCGTCTTCACGGCATGCAATTCGTGGCGCGTGGACTTCAATTCATCGCCGTCGATTTTGCGCTGCGCGGCGAGCGCCGCCGCGGATTGTTGGGTATCTCTGAGCGCAACGGCCAGCCCCGCGGACCGATCTCGCTCCGCGTGCAAATCGGCTTCGAGCTGCTCGCCGATTCTGGAGCGCTCCTCGAGCGCGGGAACGACCTGCGCATGCTCGTGCTGTAGTGCGGTGAGTTGGGCGTCTCGCTCGCCCAGCGAGTGCGTTACCTGAACGATGGCGGCGTCGCGCGCCACCAAAGTATCCCGAAGCGTGCGCGCCTCGCTCTGATTGCGCTCTGCCTCGCGGAGAGCTTCCTCGATTCGCGTACGCGTAGCCTCCGCCGCCGCGTTCTTCTCGGCCAGCGTTTTATCCAATTCACGCGACCGCGTCTGTTCCGACTCCAGCATCGCGCGCAGGCCGGCAAGCTCGGCCGTCAATGCGTTGGCGCGGGAAACCGCCGTCGCCTCGGCATCGAGAGCTTTGTCGTAGGATCGGCTGAGCGCTTCGTAGTCGGCGTTCTGACGGGCAATGCGCTCCTCGACCGAGCGTACGCTCTCGGCGAGCGACGGCAGATCGACTCCGGAGGGTCGCGGAAAGTCGGACTTGGCGCTGGGCACGGCCGGCGCGTACTCCATGCGGACCGCATCGTCCTCGACATCGTCCTCGAAGACCACGCCATCCAACACGGGAAGCCGGTCGGTACGGTCGAGATCAACTTCCTGCGATTGACTATTGTCTATCGACATCCGACTCTCCAAAAAATCAGCCTACCAAGGTATTGGGCACGCCCAATGCTACCTGACGCAACTTCTGAATCTCGTCCCGCAACCGTGCGGCCTGCTCAAATTCGAGATTTCGCGCCAGCTTCATCATCTCGGCTTCCATTTTCTTGATGCGCTTCACAGCCTGTTCAGGCGGCAACAGTGAGTAATCGGCACCCGAATCCCGGGAAGAGCCATCCTGCACGGAGCGCGCGCCTTCCATGACATCACCCACCGCTTTCACGATGCTGCGCGGCGTGATTCCGTGCTGCGCGTTGAATTCGATCTGCTTGGTGCGCCGCCGGTCGGTCTCCGCAATGGCGCGTTGAATCGACCCGGTGAGTACATCTGCGTACAAAATCGCCTTCCCGCGCACATTGCGCGCGGCCCGGCCGATGGTCTGAATCAACGAGCCTTCCGACCGCAGGAACCCTTCCTTATCGGCGTCGAGAATCGCGACCAACGACACCTCCGGCATATCCAGTCCCTCGCGCAGCAGGTTGATACCGACGATGACGTCGAACTTGCCCAAGCGCAAATCGCGGACGATCTCGGAGCGCTCGACGGTTTCGATGTCTGAATGCAAGTAGCGCACCTTGACGCCGTGCTCGTCAAGGTATTCGGTCAGATCCTCCGCCATGCGCTTGGTGAGGGTCGTGACCAAAACTCGTTCGTTCGCCTGCGAGCGCAGCCGAATCTCCGATAATAGATCGTCCACCTGGGCACGCACCGGCCGGATCTCGACCTCCGGATCGATCAAGCCGGTCGGCCGCACTACCTGCTCGATGATTTGCCCCGACAGGCCTCTTTCGTACGCGGACGGCGTTGCGGATACGTAGATAGCCTGCGGCGACAGGTGTTGGAACTCCTCGAACCGCAAAGGCCGGTTATCGAGCGCCGACGGCAAACGGAAACCGTATTCGACCAGCGTCTCTTTGCGCGAGCGATCGCCCTTGTACATGGCTCCCAACTGCGGAATCGTCTGGTGACTCTCGTCGATCACCAATAGCGCATTCTTGGGCAGGTAGTCGAACAAGCACGGCGGCGGCTCGCCCGGCATCCGCCCCGACAGGTAGCGTGAATAATTTTCGATGCCGGCGCAGTAACCGACTTCGTTCATCATTTCGAGATCGAACAACGTGCGCTGTTGCAATCGCTGCGCTTCGACCAACTTACCCGCATCATGCAGTTCGAGGAGCCGCGTACGTAATTCGGCGCGAATCTCCTCGACCGCCGACTGAACTCTCGCTTTCGGCGTCACGTAGTGCGTGGAAGGATAGACCGTCAGGCGCGGCACCTTGCGCAGTACCTCGCCGGTGAGCGGATCGAACAGACTCAGCGCGTCGATTTGATCGTCGAACAACTCGACCCGAACCGCCTCGCGCTCCGACTCCGCCGGGAAAATATCGATCACGTCGCCGCGAACGCGATACGTTCCCTGATGCAAATCGAGTTCGTTGCGCGTGTATTGCATGTCGGCCAGCCGCCGCAGCAGCTTGCGCTGGTCGAGACGATCGCCGCGCGACATGTGCAGCACCATGCTGAGGTATGCCTGGGGGTCGCCGAGACCGTAAATCGCCGAGACCGTCGCGACGATGATGGAATCCGGCCGCTCGAGCAGCGCCTTGGTGGCGGACAAGCGCATCTGTTCGATGTGCTCGTTGATCGAGGCGTCCTTCTCGATAAAGGTATCGGAAGCCGGAACGTACGCCTCCGGCTGGTAGTAGTCGTAGTACGAAACGAAATACTCGACCGCGCTCTTGGGAAAGAACACCTTGAATTCGCCGTAAAGCTGCGCCGCGAGAGTCTTGTTGTGCGCGAGAACCAGCGTGGGACGTTGAACCTGCTGTATCACGTTGGCGATCGTGAAGGTCTTCCCCGACCCCGTCACGCCGAGCAGCGTCTGATGCGCAAGGCCGCTGCTGAGACCGTCCACAAGCTTTTCGATGGCCTGCGGCTGATCGCCCGCCGGAGCATAGTCCGAATAGAGCTCAAAGTTCATTTATCTATTCTCTCACGTTGGGAGTCATGCGGCATCCGCGAAGTGGCGCGCGCCGGCTATTTTTCGTACACTTTGCGGCCCGTTTTTACATAGGTAGTTCCCTTTGGCCGTATCCCTCTCAAAGCGCGTACAAAAGGTCAAACCGTCCCCCACCCTGGCAGTCACCGCGCGGGCCGCAAAGCTCAAAGCAGAAGGCAAGGACATCATTGGTCTCGGGGCCGGCGAGCCGGATTTCGATACGCCCATACATATCGCAGATGCGGGCGTCGATGCAATTCGCAAGGGGATCACGCGCTACACCGCGGTTGACGGTACTGCTGAATTGAAGGACGCCATCATCGCCAAATTCAAGCGCGACAACGCATTGACGTATGAGCGCAGTCAAATTCTCGTCTCGTCCGGCGCCAAACAGACCTGCTTCAACCTCTGTGCTGCGCTGCTCGATCCGGGCGATGAATGCGTCATCCCGGCGCCCTACTGGGTGTCGTATCCCGACATGGTGCTGCTCGCCGACGGGGTTCCCGTCTGCGTCTACGGCGGCGCCGATCAGGGCTACAAGATCACGCCCGCGCAATTGGCCGCGGCCATCACACCGCGCACCAAGTTGTTGTTTCTCAACAGCCCGAGTAATCCCACAGGCGCAGCCTATACACGCGCGGAACTCCAGGCCTTAGGCGCGGTTCTCGATAAGCATCCGCGGGTCATCATCGCCTCGGACGAAATGTACGAGCACATATATTGGGCCCCCGAGCCGTTCAGCAGTTTCGCGCAAGCGAATCCGCAACTCTATGATCGCACCGTCACCATCAACGGGGTCTCGAAGGCCTATGCGATGACGGGCTGGCGCATCGGGTATTGCGGCGGACCCAAGGATCTCGTGGCCGCGATGAGCACCATTCAAGGTCAATCGACATCGAACGCCTCGAGCATCTCGCAGCGGGCGGCGACGGTCGCGCTCAACAGCGACCAAGCGTGCGTAGCCGAAATGAACAAGGCGTTCAAAGCGCGCCATGACTTTGTGGTCGCCGGTCTGAATGCGATTCCGGGTATTTCCTGTCAGCCCGGGGCCGGAACTTTCTATGCCTTCGCCGACGTTACGGGAGCGATGCGTAGCTTGGGTCTCAAGGACGATACCGCCTTCGCCGAATTTCTCTTGGTCGAGGCCGGCGTGGCCGTGGTGCCCGGATCGGGATTCGGGGCACCGGGGCACATGCGAATTTCCTTTGCCTGCAGCATGGAGATGCTGGATGACGCCCTGCGACGCATCGAACGCGTGATCTCCGCAGCCGTAGCAAAACGCGCCTGAGAGAGCCGCCCGTACAGATAAACATTTACATAAATATTGGCGCCTAACTATATGAAATATATTAATTTAGGCTCCACAGGCCTAAAGGTCTCGAAAATCTGTTTGGGTTGCATGACGTTCGGTGTAGCTGAGCGGGGCGATCATCCATGGACATTGCCCGAGGAGCAGAGCCGCCCTCTCATCCGGCACGCCCTGGACTTAGGGGTCAATTTCTTCGATACGGCGAACGCCTATTCCGATGGCACCTCCGAGGAGATCGTAGGCCGCGCGTTGAAGGACTTCGCGCGCCGCGACGAACTCGTGATCGCGACCAAAGTGTTCTTTCCCATGACCGAGGATCCCAACGGCCGAGGCCTGTCGCGAAAGGCGATCTTTACGGCCATCGACGCCAGTTTACAGCGGCTCGGCACCGATCATGTGGACCTCTATCAGATACATCGCTGGGATTACGCCACCCCCATCGAGGAAACGCTCGAAGCCCTCCACGACGTTGTGAAAGCCGGCAAAGCACGTTACCTCGGCGCCTCATCGATGTACGCCTGGCAATTCAGCAAGGCGCTGCACCTGGCGAAAGAGAATCACTGGACTCGCTTCGCGGCCATGCAGAATCATTACAGCCTCCTTTACCGCGAAGAAGAACGCGAAATGATGCCGTTGTGCGCCGACGCCGGGATAGGCGTGATGCCCTGGAGCCCGCTTGCCCGCGGTCGCCTGACTCGGGCCTGGGATACGGAAACGCCGCGCACTCGAACCGACGTGTACGGCAATACGCTATACGCCACGTCCATTGATTCGGATCGACGCATCGTCGATCAGGTCGCGTCGATTGCGGCCGCGCGAGGAGTGCCGAAAGCGCAGATTGCCTTGGCCTGGATAGCGCAGAAGCCATTTGTCACGTCGCCCATCGTCGGCGCCTCGAAACGCCACCATCTCGACGATGCCGTCGCTGCCCTATCGCTCAATTTGACCGATGGCGAGATCGCCCAGCTGGAGGCACCATACGTTCCGCGCCCCGTCGCCGGTCACTCCTGAGATACCCGCGCGTTTTCTTGACTTAAAGGCCCGGCTTCCCGACAATCCGCGCCTCTTCTGAATTCCCCGGTAGCTCAGTGGTAGAGCGACGGACTGTTAATCCGTTGGTCGGCGGTTCGAATCCGTCCCGGGGAGCCAATTCACAAAGTTTACTGATGCTGGGCCGCGCCGACTGTTCGACGCCAGCAATTCGAACCGCCGACATAAAATAAGGCTGGTTCGACAACTTGGCCACAGGCCAAGTTGAACGCCCGAAGGGCGGCCCCGGAAGGGGCGAGGCGCGCAGCGCCGAGTAATCCGTCCCGGGGAGCCAATTCAGCCGGATTCGGCGATCGACCCGCCCCTCGTGGGAGTGCAGGCGGGTTGGGAAGCTATGCCGCTTTACCCGCAACCGTGGCCGCCGGTACTTCGATCAGACGGCCGCTTTTGACGTCGTATATATATCCATAGATTGGGATGGCGCGCGGCACCAGCGGGTGACTCCGGATGCGCCGTACATCGTCGAGGACGCTTTGCTCCTGATTCGAAATGGTGTGCCATTTGATGAATTTCCCGGCAACCGATCCCGGGCCCTTGCCCACATCGTGCCAACCGGCTGAATCGATCGTGGCCGTCGCGAGACTCTTTTCCAGGAGCGACGCGATGATATCGTCGGTAAACAGTTCCATCCCGCAATCGGTGTGGTGAATGACAAACCATTCGCGTGTGCCAAGCAACTTGTAACTGATGACGAGAGATCGGATAGCGTCATCGCTGGCGCGGCCGCCGGCGTTACGAATCACGTGTGCATCTCCTTCAGCGAGGCCGGCGTACTTGGATGGATCCAAACGAGCGTCCATGCAGGTCAGAATGGCAAAGCGCCGCGCGGGCGGCAGCGCAAGCTTGCCCTTATCGCCGAAATTGCGCACGTAATCGGCATTTGCTGCAAGCACTTCATCGAGGACTTTGCCCATAGATTGCTCCGACTGGTCCGGTGTGACTAAATCAGGCAGTCAGTGTAGAAGCGCGACGGGGATGCAGAAACAAACTTTTAGTTACTTCCTTATAACGTCCGATCATCATAACGTCCGATCATCCCGGCATCGCTAAAACTGCGCGGTCACCGTCATGGAATTCATGCCGCGATACAGTCTCAGGGGAATTTTGGAATTCGCAGCCGATGCGGCTACTGCGGCGTGCAGCTCAGCGAGAGTCGTGATCGGGTGGCCGTCGAATTCGTAGACGATGTCGCCAATGATAATGCCGGCTTTTTGCGCAACGGAACCGCTGTTTACTCCGGCAATCAAGATGCCGGCTCGATTGGGTTGTTCTGCGGTTGCAGCGACGGGAATTCCCTCGATCCCAAGAGCGTGCTGAAGCGCTGCGTTGGTGGCGTTCGCTTTAACGACAGGAACCGTATTCGAGGTTTCGTCGACCTTGGCGAGCAAGCCGGCGATCTCAGCGGTCGACAGTTCGCCGGCATAATTGGACCCTGATCTCGCGATCAATGTGAAATGCCACAGGCTCGGTTTGCCGGAGCCATCGCCTGCCGCGAGCTGACGCAGCAATTCCTCGTCGACGGGGAACGCGAAGCGCTCGGTGTAGGTGCAGTCCCCCGTTGCGCAATTCTCGACTCTCTTCTGGAGCTCGGTCACTTTCGCTGACCGTGGACCATTCGCAGTCGCATAGTTCGCGGTCTCGTACGACCGAAGGCTGCCACTGTAGATCACGAATCCGGAGACTTGAAAAGACTTCTGACCGGTCTTCCGGTCGATGACACCCTTGAGGTAATCATCATGCCAAACCATGCGCAACGGGCCGGCGCGTTCCACAAAACCGGGTTCCGTGGAAATTGTGGTGGTGCCGGTTGTGGGATCGTCTGTGACGGTGGCGGTATCCTTGAAGTGCTCCGACGAGAGCGTCAGAAGCGATGGATCCTTCGCATGGGCCGAGTTGAGGGCGATACCAAGTAATAGCAGCGGTGTGAGCGCCGCAATGCGCAATCGGGTTCGGATGGTGATGCTCATGGGTCTCTTCGTGCCAACGGTAAGCGCTAACAGCGCGCGCGAAACACTTTATTCTTCCATCAAAACGGTGCGTGTGCCGCTCGGTGGATTGTCCCTTACCAGCTTGGCGAGCAGCGCCAGCTCTTGCGCCTTCGAATAGCCTCGGCGCCACACCAAGCCGATGCGGCGGCTGGCGTTGTGAGATTGCAGCGGCCGGATGACAAATGGTGGCTCCGGCCCCTGGGCGGCACGTGCCGCCAGGGCGGGCAACAGGGTGCAGCCAAATCCTGCGGCGACCAGTTGGCTAATCGTCTCGAGACTTGCAGCGCGAAAATCGTCGATCCCCTCCTCGTCCGCGGCGTTACGCCCGCAAGCCGCCAACGCTTGACCGCGCAGACAGTGCCCATCGGCCAGCAGCAGCATGGGCTCATCACGCAAATCGGCTTCGGTGACGAATTTCAATTCGGCCAGTGGATGTCGCAGCGGACAAGCAAACCAAAACGGCTCATCAAACAGCGGAATCTCCTCGAAATCCCGGGCATCCAATGGCAACGCCAGCAACGCCGCGTCAATCTGGTAGCCGCGCAGCCGCTCCAATAGGTGCTCCGTGAGATCTTCGTGTACCACCAGTTGCAACCGCTTATAGTGGCTTCTGATGAGAGGCAGTAACCGTGGCAGAAGATACGGCGCCAGCGTCGGAATCACACCTAAATTGAGCGGCCCCGTCAAGGGTCCATGCGGCGTCCGTGTCGAGGCCAGCAGCGCATCAACCTGAGTCACGATCTTGCGCGCTTTCTCAACCACCTCCTGCCCTATCGCGGTGAGCGAGAACGATTTGGCGCTGCGCTCGATCAGCGTGACGCCGAGATACTCTTCCAGCTTCCTGATCTGAGTGCTTAAGGTAGGTTGGGATACATGACAGTCTTCCGCGGCGCGCCCGAAATGCGCACGATTCGCAAGCGCCACCAAATAGCGTAGTTCACTTATCGTCATGGTAGACCGCCTCCCGGTTACTATAGTAGTGGCCGCATGCCTCGCGCGGCACTACATACCTGACAGCGCAGAAAATCCAATTAATTGTTTTTGTGATATCAATAGATTCCGTCTATCCCTAAAACCGGTGCCTCGAGCATGCCGGCAATCCAGCGCGCCTCTGTCATTGGATACCAATTTTTCGAAGCCGGCCGCTATGCAGGGAGATTTCACTGACCCGAGCATACCGACCGCCTTCGTGTCGTTCGGCATTGCTGCGCTGAACCAATCTCCGTCCATAGCCAAGCCCTATCGCCGTCATTCAAATATTCAATTGGGAATGCTGCCTTGCATCGTGCACCCTCCGCACTGTGGAGGCAATGCAGAACGGGAGCATGAACAAATCAGACTGAGTACGTACAACTCGCATGACGGTGTTGAGCCGTCTCGCGAGTACACTGCATATGGGGGGGGGGGAAATGCTGCGAGCGCCGAACGTATGGAACTTTTCGGTTTTGCCCAAGCAACAGCTCCGATCGGTGCAGTAGATTCGCATCAGACCTGCCGCCCACAAGGCATGCCGTTCGCCCAACAGGAGAAAACAATGGACGACTTGAAGAGCACCGGCCGGAGGGATTTTCTCACCGTTACCGGACGCGCTGGCCTTACGACATTGGTGGCCAGCGCGCTGGGCATCAACTTAGGGCTGGTGCAAGTGGTCACTGCGGTCACGTCGAGGAAGGTCACCCCCTTCCGTTTTGCCATCCTCACGGATGCCCACCTGTTCAGCATCGAGGAGCACAAATTCGACGTATTTCTCGCCTCGGCGGTCGATCAGGTCAACGCCATGAAACCCCGGCCGGATTTCGTTGTGTATTGCGGCGACATCGCGCAAAACGGCCGGGACGACCAGCTGCAGAAGGGCCAAAAGATTCTCTCCAAGCTGACCATGCCGCTCCACTTCATTCCCGGTGAGCATGACTGGTACTTGGATTTGGGGGAAGCGTGGCGCAGTCGTTTTGGTAAACCGACCTGGTCGTTCGATCACAAGGGCGTGCACTTCATCGGCATGAACTCCATCCTCGTGCGCGATTTCTGGACTGCGGCCGGCATGACCGCCAAGCAGCGCATGGACACGATGGAGATGCTGGAAAGCCCAATTGCCGGCCCCTGGGGCGTGCGCGAGGAGCAGCTGGAGTGGCTCAAGAAGGACGTGAAGGCGCTGGGTACCGAGACTCCGGTGGTCATCTTCACGCACTCGCCGTTGTGGGATTACTATCCACGCTGGAATTTCCAAACCGAGGATGCGCCGGAGATACGCGAGATCCTGGGAAAATTCGAGCGCGTCATGTCCTTCCATGGCCACGTGCATCAGACCGTGTACAACAAGATTGGCAACCTGTCCTCGGTCGGAACGCTGTCGACCTCGTGGCCGTGGCCCTACCCGGATGTGCCGCTGCCGTACCCGGACATGCGCATGAACCGCTCGGATCCGGCACTTGTCATGGATGGGGAGGGCGCGCAGCACATCGATCTGGAAGCCGATTTCCAGGGAACGATGCACTACGACCCGTTCGGCGACATGCTCAAGCCGGCCATCAAAAACGGATTTAAGATCTAAGGGGGATGAGGCGATGAAGTCCAACCACACGAATCGTATTCTGGCGGGCGCTGTCGCAACCCTCACGCTCGGCGCGCTCGGCCTGCTGGTCGTGACGACGAGCTCGGCACGCGAGCCCTTCACCAAGCAAGAGCTGGCCGAGCAGGAAAAGGCGCTGCTCGCCGTCGTCGATCATGGCCGCGACCTTTGGCATGGTAGCAATCCGAGCATGTCGAGCAACGGCTTGGCCTGCGGCAACTGCCACCCGGACGCCGCGGCCTCGAATCCGCAGACCTTCCCGAAGTTTCAGGCGGACCTGGGACGGGTTATTCCGCTGCGCGACATGATCAACTGGTGCATCACGACGCCGCAGGCCGGGAAACCGCTGGACGTCAATAGTGCGGACATGATCGCGATGGAGGCCTATGCGTTCTACCTGTACCGCGGGAAGCAGATTGCTCCCGGGCTCGCCACCGAACAGACCTCGCCCGTGGTCGTGAAATCCGGTCCCGGCTACCCGAAGAAGGGGTCGGGCGTCGGCTACGACAAGTAGGTCTGGTTGAAATTTAGGACGCGGCATGGCGGAGGCCGATTGAGGAGCGCGTCCCCTGCCTCGATCGCTTGCGCCTGTTGGAGAAGCCGTGAAGAAAATTGCTTGTGTGATGGTGCTGGTCATGGGTGCTGCCACCGCTGTTGCAAACCAGCAGTGCGATACCCAGTCCTACCCCATGTCGACGCCCACCGAGCGTTTTACCGATAACGGTGATGGCACTTTGACGGATACCCAGTCCGGGATGATGTGGATGCGCTGCGCGCTGGGGCAGCGCTGGACGGGATCCCGCTGCAGTGGCAAGCCGCAGGCATTCACCTGGAAATCGGCGCAGGACGCCGCGAGCGCGCTCAACGCAGCGGGCGGCTATGCAAAGCATGCCGACTGGCGAATGCCGCACATTCCGGAACTCGCGATGATCATCGAGCGCCAGTGCGCCAATCCGCGCGTCAACCTGACGCTCTTCCCGGACACACCAGCGACGTATTTCTGGACGGCGACCGGGCGCCGCGGTCCTGGCAAGGAGGGGGAAGCCTATCGCCTCAGCTTCGGTCCAGAGGGGGCCGGGCCAGAGCGCAAGGACGGATTGCACTATGCCAGGCTGGTGCGCGCCGACAAGTAGCGGCCGGCGGCCAGGACGGCCCCGATAGCGGCGAGGCGCGCAGCGCCGAGTAATCCGTCCCAGGGAGCCACTCACCCCGGTTGTCGATCTGCATGATGCCATCGCCGTCTACCGCGACTAAATGGTAAGCTGCGGGCGATCAAATCCATCAGGGCCTTGCGACAGAAAATCAATAAACAACGCGAAGATCAAGCGAAACTTCGGGGCAAAATGCGTGAAGGGCGGTAAGCTTTATGGCTAATCGCCTCGATACACATGTTTAAGGCAGAGCGGACCCCGGCCCCCGCCAGGAGAGTGATAGTGGGTGCATTAAAGTTATTGCAGTCGTTATTCATCGGCGGGGCGCTGCTGTGCCTGGCGCCGCTCGGTAGCAAAGCAGTCGCGGCACAGGATCAGGGCCAAAATCAAGGCCAGGATCAGGACGTCGAACTGCAGCTGGGGCAGGAAGTCTTTAATGAGCTGAAAGCGCGCGCCGAAATCATCGAATCGTCCCCTCTATACGATCAATTGAGACCGATTGCAGACGCCATCACCCGGGCAGCGCAGCCGCGATACAACCATCCGTTCAAGTTCTACCTGGTCCACGAAGCTCAGCCGAACGCGTTCGCAACTCCGGGCGGAAACGTGTACGTCGTCGACTCGCTTCTGTATTTCGTCAAAAATACGGAGGAGCTCGCTGGAACCTTGTGTCATGAGGTATCCCACACCATCCATCACGACGCCATGACGCTGATAGAGAAGCGCAAGAAAATCGCGGAGCGCGGAATCGGAGCTGCCATCGTCTTGGGCCCGACGACGGCAAACGTCTTGGCCATCGCCCTTCTCAGCAAGCTGAACTCCCTCAGTTATTCCCGAGATGTGGAATCCCGCGCCGACCTCACCGGTTCCGACATCTGCGCGGCCACGGGATACAACCCTTGGGGGCTGGTGTGGCTGTTCCAGGATTTTAGTAACGCGGATACCGCCCACGTACCGCAGCTGCTGTCGGATCATCCGAATAACCAGAATCGGATCGATGCGCTGGAACAGCACTTCGGCGACAACCCGTCGGTCTTCGGAAAGTTCAACCCGGACCCAAAATCGGCTACGCCGTTTACCGTGCCGCAGAAAGTCCCCGAAGTGTTCTTGCGTTGAACGGCGCGTGCGAGGAGATCGTTCGACGATGAACGCCCGTGGGGCGAGGCCTGCGCCTAGACATCACACATCACACAGGTTCAGAGCCGGGAAGACCGCGCTCTTTGTCATCAATGTTCCAGCCGCAAAGCGCGCATGACAACGAATCCTGTATAACCTCCTTTGTGCCGCATCGCGGACATGTCCTTTGATTCAAGCAATCGCACTCCCAGATTCGAACAACAGGGCTAAAGCTCTTTTGAACACCCCAGCCTTGGCACCGAGGACAGTAAGAAGGGAACGCCCGTAGAAACTCCGCGTGCTCCATTGATCTTTCCTCCATTAGCCTAGCCCATAGGCACAGTATTGGCCTTCGCAGAGACTTCGGCAAACCGTACGTCATCGCAGGCCGCCCGCCAGGGATTGGTCGCGCGTGCCCGTGAGCGTGAGCACGGGTTTTCTGAGTCCTGCCAAGCATGCGCGGCAAAGAGTGCGGCTGGCAAATCCGGACAAGGCTTTTTCGGTCGATGGCCTGGTCTTCGATATAATCGCACGGAATATCTGTGCTCAAGGCATCAGGAATCGCGCATGAAAGCCACCGTCAACGTAGACCGCATCGAGATCGACCAAGACTTATATGATTTCGTGGTGCGCGAGGCATTGCCGGGAACGGGCATCGATGCACGAGTCTTTTGGTCCGGGTTCTCGGGCTTGGTGCAGCGCTTTTCACCGCGAAACGCCGCGCTTCTCGGAAAGCGCGATCGCTTGCAGGCGTCGATCGACGCGTGGCACCGCGAACATCCCGGTGCGGATTTCGACGCGGCAGCCTACAAGGCCTTCCTCGTTGAAATCGGCTATCTGGTTCCGGAACTGTCCCCGTTCGCCGTGACCACGGCCAACGTCGACGACGAGATCGCGCACGTTGCGGGGCCCCAACTGGTCGTACCGGTGAGCAATGCACGCTATGCGCTGAACGCCGCCAACGCGCGCTGGGGCAGTCTGTTTGATGCGCTGTACGGCACGGATGCGATCCCCGACGACGGCGGCGCGGCGCGCGGCGGCGGCTACAATCCGCGGCGCGGCGCAAAAGTCATCGAATTCGCGCGCAACTTTTTGGATGCAAGCTTTCCGCTCACCGCCGGTGCACATCGCGAAGCGCTGGGATATCGGATATCAGAGGATGGCCTCGAGATAAAACTCCGCTCCGGCACCACGGCTGCGCTCGAGGCGCCGGCCGCCTTGGCGGGGTTTCAAGGCGATGCCGATTCACCTTCGGTCATTTTGCTGAAACATCACGGACTGC
>Ga0326728_10008698_pt1 | contig 24997 bp, 21 predicted proteins | sample MB3enrmetagenome_FD_207602 | JGI IMG/M metagenome (GOLD analysis project Ga0326728, IMG submission 207602) | Lab enriched peat soil microbial communities from McLean, Ithaca, NY, United States - MB31MN | ecosystem: Environmental > Terrestrial > Soil > Wetlands > Peat | place: USA: New York... | reverse complement strand
ACACTGGTTGGATTCCGGCTTAAAACATGCCGGACCCTCACTACGTATCGGGTCCCCCGCTACATGCGCAGACGTCGGGTGATGCGTTTAGTCCGCGCCCGATCATTTAGTGAGGGCGGACCCTCACTACGTATCGGGTCCCCCGCTACATGCGTAGACGTCGGGTGATGCGTTTAGTCCGCGCCCGATCTTTTAGTGAGGGCGGAATGACGATAAAAGACTTCAGACTGTAAAAGACTTTTGCAAGAGGCTCCCAAGTTTCTGAATAAACGGCAGTAAATATTGGTCTATCTTTCTGATAGGTTTAACCAGCAATGTCCAGGGATGAGGGGTCAGGCGGTTTACTTTCCAGGCCTGCCGGTCCATCCGGTTGGCCAGTAGCCGGTTTTTCAAAGACCGGTTGCTGACGCCGCCGCAGCGCATGTTGACAAGAACTTCAGGGATGTAGACAGCATTGATTCGATGTTTAAGGAGAAACCTGAGCATAAGCTCGTAGTCCGCGGCCGAGCCAAGACCGAGATCGAAACCGCCATATCGCTCGTAGACTTTTCTTCTGACAAAAAAAGTCGGGTGCGGAGGCATCCAGCCACGGTAGAAGCCTCCGGCTCTGTACTTTCGAGACCGCCACACGCGGACCACGCGCCTGGTATCGCAACTGGCGACATAATTCAGGTCGCTGTAGGAAGCATCCACTATCTGATTTGCAAACTCTTGAGCGACCCTGGCTATGACCCTGTCGTGCGCATAAAAATCGTCAGCATTCAAAGTGCCAATTACGTCACCCGTGGCAAAGCGGATGCCCTTATTCATGGCGTCATAGATGCCCAGGTCCGGTTCTGAAATTACGACGGAGAGATTTGAGCGGTATTCCTCGATAATTTCCAGGGTGCCGTCAGTTGAGCCGCCGTCTATGATCACATGCTCGACGGGGTAAGATTGGCCCTGTACACTTTCGATACAATCCCGGATTGTCTCAGAGCCGTTGCGAACGGCGGTCACAACCGAAACTTCGGGCTTGTCGGCGATGGTTTTCAATTGTTGCCTTTTCAGGAAGTTCTGCGCCGCAGTGCCGTATTTTGCTGTTATTCGCCGTTTTACCTATTCCGCCGACCGAGGCATGTCTATCGGATGTGCCACGTCGTTGAAAATATTTCCTCGCTGCAGCACCCCAATGCACCCTCCATCGACCTTTAGACCGACATCCGCATGCTCGACTATGTTGTTTTCTATTATCACGTCTTTGACCCCGGGTGCTGACGGATTTATGCCGGTCACTTGCATGTGAGCATTGGAATGGAGATGATTGCGGCGGTGTATGGTCCCGAGCGCCAGAGGAGTTGCGTTCGGGGGCCTTTGCATTCCCTCAGTGGCAAGGAATGCTTCGCACGATTGAGGCGCATCATTCGCGCGATAAACGTTACCCTCGATGATTTCGTTTTCCAGAAACTGGCAGAACCAACTTGGTTGGAAGTGCCCATACCAGCGTCCCGAGTTGCAGTACCCGCCTGTACGCAAGGACTTGTTGCCCATTGCAACATGGCCAATTGACGTGCCATAATAAAAAATAGCTACGCCGGCATCCAGAAATTCATTATCCACGAATAAATAATTCTGCTGCATCATAGTTATAGTGATGATCGATGACTCGTTTGGGAGGACTTTCCATGGGCGGTCCAAGTGCACAATATCACCTTCCAAATGGTCGATCTGGGCAAACTGACCCATGCCTTTGCCTCCCAGAATGAAAACGCCCGCGCCTTTCCAGCAGTTATGATAATCAGGTTTCCCAACTGGTGCTCCGGAAAGTGAGAAACCAGTTTCAGAAACATTCTTAACCGAGCCATAGTAAAAGCCATAGCCAGCGTCAGAGGTCATCGCTTCACGATTCCACCCGAACATCAGACTTAGTCTATTGCGTGCGAAAAAGATATTCTGTGAATATCCAACATCGCCGAGGGCGTTGATGCCGCCACCTGTTGCCATCAGGTCGGCGCCGGTGATTTTGTTGTCTTCGAATATCAGCCCGTCTGCCCCGGTTAGAGAGTACCAGCCCCAGCGGCCGTTATAGAACTGGTTTCGCGCAACGTAAGCGCTCTTGGGTTTAAACAGATAAATCGACCTTCCCGAGCCGTACACATCGCAATCCGTTAGGACCAGATTAACGCCCCCGAGACGAATAGTGTCGAATCCACCGGTAGAAGCTTTCAAGCTGTTTCGAAATAGCTGGTCGACCTCTTCCGGTTTTAGGCGCCCCATGTATTCATCAGCCCGAATTGTTACTCGCTGGATACGGATGTTTCCAGGTTCTCCCGCGCTTGTCGGGCTGATGTCACCGGCCAGAACATGCTGGTGGCGGCTCGCATAGAAGGTCAGATCTTCGATGGCAAAATGGTTGCTGCCCTGGATCAGGCACGGCGGCGGCTGGTCGATATCTTGCCAGATGATGCTAACCAGATCTCGCCGTTCACCCCGAAGCGTAACGCACCTGGGGATGATCAGCGGCTCAGTCATCAGGTAGCGCCCCCTGGGGAAGAAGACCACCCCTCCATTGTTGTCGCCGGCGGCCTTAACCGCCGCCAAAACGCCATGGGTGTCGTTCACCGCCCCGTTTCCGGAAGCCCCGAAATCACGGACATTGAAAATCTTATCCGGCCATCTTTCAGGTATCTTGAGCTCAAGCGTGCCTGCCTGCACCCATGCGCTACCGTCACCCGAGCCGTTGTAAATCTGCAATTGGTATCTACCCGGAGTTATATCCGGTGGTAAATTAAACTGCGCCTCCCACAGCCCTGAAGATTTGGAATCAATCAGCCGTGGCGTGTTTTCTTCATCTGATTTCATCATTAGAACAGAGTGGCCTGTCTCATGTCCAAGACACCTCCCAAAGGCGCGTATCCATCCTCCGGGAGAGGCACGACTGCCTAAATCGCCCTGGGCCCAATAAATCGTGGGTGCATTGAGCGTATGAAGGACCGAAGAATTATCATCGCCTGTGATCCGGATAATATAGACACCTTCCTTCGACTCCTCCGGAATGACAAATTTGACCGACTGCTTTGATCCTTGTGTGACCTCCGCAGGTTTCCAAACTGGAAAGCTCGCGGAGTCCAAAGTCTTCGGAGGTTCGGAAATATCTTGAAGGCGTGCAATTTCGATTTTGGGATGATCGCCGAAATCATCCCCGGCCAGATAGGCCGCCTCTCCAGGTTTAACCGGGTCGCTGGCCCAGAAAACCTGCGGAGAACTGAAGGCTGCGGACGGCGCCATAACAATTATAATTGGGCATAGATACACCGCTATGGTGGTCACTGAGAAGTGTAAAAATTGACGAAACGTCAGTTTGAAAAATTTAAGATCAGATTGGTAAATTTTTTTCATTGCGTTCCATTTCATACATTTTTAGTACAATCATGTATTCGTAAAGGGACTGAAGGGTGCAGTAAATAAAACCAGGGTGGCCATCCAAAAATCCTAGTCTCAGAAAATACAGATAACAAAATTTCAAGAGAGAGCGTAAAGGCATTTTGAAGGAAAGATTCTTTAAGGCTTTTCTCCTTATAGCTGCATCGCCGCTTAGCAAAGCCGAGAGGCTGAAATGACAGTCGTTCTTCAGTTTCATGCCTTCCATCGCTTCCAACAACGAATATTTGTTATGCTTATCAAACCACTCTGACAGACCTTTGCTGAAGTTAAAATGAATGAACATTTTCTCAAGATAACCATATTTCCCATCTACAATCGGCGTCGGGTTTACCAATCGCTCAAAGCGAATCCGGGAAGGCTTAAAGAAACGCATGATAAATCCAGGAGGATAGCAGTGCGCGATCCATTTGCCCATAAAATAATTCTTTCGGCCGCAATAGAACGCAACCCGATCCTCATTCTGATCGGCAGCAATAGCACAAATCTCCTGGCGCAAGTCTTCGGTCATCCGCTCGTCAGCGTCAAGATAAAACACCCACTTATGTTTAAACCTGATATTAGCCATGGCCCAGTTTTGATGTGATGCCCAATTATCAAACTTTCGCTGAATAACCCGGGCGCCGAACTCCTGTGCCACTGATGGAGTCCTGTCTGTGCTAAATGAGTCCAGGACAACAATATCATCGCACCAGCTCACTGATCCAAGGCAACTTGGCAAATTAGAGTCTTCGTTCAGGGTCAGAATCAGCACTGAAATCATTGAGGCTTCAGCTTCCTTTTTTTTATTTCTCTTGCCGGATTACCTGCAACAACGCTCCAGGGTTCAACATCTTTGAAGACGCATGATCTCACCCCGACAACAGCACCACACCCTATCGTTACACCCGGACCAATGAACACATCGGTGGTAACCCATGCGCCTTCCTCTATGCAAATGGGCGCCGTAATAAGGGGCATGTGAGGATTTTCAATGTCGTGACTGGCAGTGCAAAGGTAACTGTATTGACTGACGGTCGCGTGATGACCTATTCTTATCTTGTCCACTGAATAGCAATCCACGTAGTGGCTGATGCAGCTATGGTCACCCATTTCAAGGTTCCACGGGGCCCAGGTCCGGGCTGACGGATATGGATGGGCACCCTTGCCGATCTTCGCTCCGAACAGTCTCAATAAAAATCTTCGCCATCCGTGGAGAATATTAGGACTCGGGCGATACAGTAAGAGCCATACAACAGACCAGCATATGCGTCCGATCTTATTCCTGAAGGAAAAAGGGCTCGGGCAAATTGAGAGGTCAACTTTCAAATCAGATTGCATGCGTTATCAATCCGTTATCACGCATGCTGGCGGAGGGCCCCCACCAAGAATCCACTCATAAACTTCTACCATCTGCCCGGCAGTGTTAGACATGGAGAAAAGTTCCTCGACTAGTTTACGGCCCCGCGATCCCATCGCTAACAGAGTTACAGCATCTAACGAAGTCGCTTGCCTCAACGCTTCAATCAGAGGCTCAACTCCTATGTCAATCCACCAACCGCACTTATGTTCAACCAAGACTTCCCAAGGGGAACCTTTCGTCGTGATGACAGGTATTCCATACGCCAGTGCCTCCGCAACCACAATACCAAAATTTTCACTGAATGTTGGCAGAACAAAGAGGTCAGCTCTAGAGTAAAGATCGGCCTTAGCAGCACCATCGACGAAGCCGACGAACGTAAAGACATCGCTCAATTTCGACTCGGCTATTGCCCGTTCAATTTTTTGCCTGTGATTCCCCTCATTGGGACCGGCAATAATGATCCTCCAATTCTTCGGCCGCACCACGCTCCAGCCCTCCACCAAGTTTAACAAGCCCTTTTTCGGATGGAGGCGGGACAGAAACAAGGCTGTCTTAATTCCATCTCTGTCGTTAAGCTTCGCTGGATATGACGGTAACTCTATCCCGTTAGGGATTACGGCAATAGGTTGTGATAGCCCGGCGGCTCTGAGGTGGCGGGCCTCCTGACAAGATGTGGCGTGCAGAAGGTGGGCCGACATCAAATCATGCTTTTGATAAAAACGCCAAGCCAAATTCTTTCCCCAGGCTCGCTGAGAGAGAGCCCATGGTTCGAGCATTCCGTGTGGGCTGACCACGAATGGGACTCCAAGGCTCCTGGCGGCACTTGCAGATGAGCGGTTGCTTGCCAACCAAATACCATTATCATGGATGACATGAACCCCCTGCTCACGACACAGGTCAATTACCATTTTCTCGAAGCCGGGCGCATAAAGAATCCGTAGCCGTTCAATGGGAAATGCCTTAACTAAATGGAGAGAAACCTGCTCAGTAACAGGAAGAGCCGATTCGTCACCTGGTGCGCCGCATTGCTGAGTCACAAGAGAAACCTTGGTTCCCTTGGTTGCAAGCTTGCCACATAGATCCGCTAAAGCCCTTGATGTGCCTCCAAAACGGGGGGCTAGACTCGCAATGGTGTGTAATACATGCAACATGTAGTTATGGACCTCGCGATCCCCTTCAGAATCGATGCAAAATTTCTGATTTAGGGACCTGATGAGCAGCCCGCACTAGTGAATCTTTATTTGAGTGAAGCTAGCTATTCACCATTATTAATGTTGGAAAGACGGCTTCGAAGAAGACGGGCCGGATTTCCACCTACGACTTGCCAGGCACCTACGGGCCTTATTACTACACTGCCGGCAGCTACGACACTGTTGTCCCCGATATCTGCTAGTACAACACTGTGGGCTCCTATCCAGCATCCGGAACCGATGCGGATTTGCTCCTGTCGGCCATCCTGTTGTCGGATAGGGATATCCGTCCGCTCGATTCCGTGCTGACGAGCCCCGCTCGGTATTATGACATGGTCAGAAATCAGCGTATCATCCCCAATGACTATATCGCCCAGGGAACAGTGCTGGCCAATATAAATCCGAGATCCCAATTGTGCTGCGCTCGTTGAGAGAACCGTCCCGAAGCCGATCGAGACTTGTACGCCAAAGTTGGAAAGCACTCTACCCCACAACACTCGCCGCCGGAGTATGCCCAAAATGCCGGGCCAGCGAGAAGCCCTCTCAGACATACCTATACTTGCTGTGGAATCGCCTGCGATCAGTTTTTCGAAATGAAAAAGCAGGTAGGCTGGAAGGATGCTAACCTCTATTGGTAATGCCGCTAGTGCGCGAAGCACAGTCCGTCCATTCACGCAATTCCCCCGACAACAGTGTTTCTACTTCTCATTGCCTCCCAAAGATATCCGTCTCGCTGTCGTATAATTTCTTCGACCTTAAATCTGGCCGCGACACGGCGGCCATTCTTCACCAAGTCGAGCCTTTCATACGGGGAGGCCATGAGATAGCGAATCGCATTGGCTATTTCGTCAACATCACCAACCGCAACCATCTTTAAGGCCCGTTCCTCGGCAAAGGCCATGATCCAACTGGTACAATTTGTCGCGACGACAGGCACGCCTGCGCTCATCGCCTCAAGAACCAGGTTCGGCAATCCCTCCCAATGAGATGGATGAACGACGAGACCTGCCCGCCTCAGCCATGGAGCCGCATTTTCGACCCATCCTGGGAAGATGACGCGCTCGGCGATGCCGCAACATTGCGCCATGGACTCCAAGTATGCTTTGAGGGGACCTTCGCCAAGGATGAATAACCTCCCATTGACATTTTTGCTGACTCGGCTAAATGCCATTATTAGCTCTTCGAGCCCCTTGCCCTCCACTAATCGCGAGGCGGCCAAAATGTCTTCAGGATCAACAGGGGGTACGTGAAGCTCCACGCCTTCGTCGAAATGTGGAGAAGGAGGCACCGGATTCCCGACAACGTGGACTCTATTCGGCGCTACTCCAAACCCGTCCACCATCTCGCGCTTACAAGATTCGGAGTTGCAAAGAGTGACCTCCGCGCGTTTGTGCATCAATCGCTGGCAATGAAGCCAGAATCGGCCAATAACATCCGGCTTAAAGGAATAGGCTGCAATAGGTTGTGTATTCTCGCCGAGTACAAGAGCAGGTCTTTGCCTTAATAGACGAGACGCACAGTATGCAACAATATTTGGACATCTGCTGATTGAATAAATCAGATTGATTCGATTCAACTTCAAAATTCGCCAAAGGCGATAAAGGACCAGTAGATAGTCGGATACCCCATTATATCCGAGCCCCACACAATCGAGACCAGGAGGCACATATTGACTTTCAATATTACCAAGAACGATGGCAATGCGGTATTCGGCTTGTTGGCAGAGATAGGGGGCGATCCTTGCAAAATGATGTTGCGCCCCGCCTCCGGTAAAGCCGGTTCCCACAAAAGCAACCCTCATTTTCATCGGGCGACCTGAGCCGGCGAACTTGTGCCATCTTTAGAGAAGAGTTCCTTTACTGGACGCGCGAGGCCGGAAACTCGGCAGGCGAACACTTCAAGGCTCTCATAATACGGTATTTCAATACGGTTTAATGCATATAGAGAGCCAATGTGATCGTTAAGCCCCCAATCCTGCGAAACTGCAGCTTCATAGCCCGCTGCCTCCACTTCTTGCGCTACCAAAAGGTTCCACGTACCGTTAGGGTAGGCAAAAAATTGGCAAGGTCTGTTGAGCATTTTCTCGATGCGATGTTTCGATTCGCGCAATTCCTGCTGAATAATTTCTCGCGGCATGTAGGGAAGAATGCTGTGGAAAGCGGTGTGAGAGCCTATTTCAATCCCTTCTTTTGCCATCTCCTCAATCTGTGCCCAGGAAAGAGCGCATGGTCTATTTCCGGAATCTGTGTCATCGAGGTTGATTCGCCGGAGCTTTTGGAGGGCGAGCATCCTCTCGGACGGGGTCAATCGGCTTAAAATGTTTAATTCTCTCCGACGAATGCTGTCTTTGTTCCAAAGGCTCTTAAGTTCAACCTGCGTTCCTGTAATAGGTCTAAAATATTGCAATGCAGACAGGATGCCTGAAATCTCTGTTGGCCAGGGAAGCCTTCCGGTGTCTACAAAATCGGTTGCGACGAAAATAGTGGCAGGAAGTGACCGTTTCGACAATTCCGGGAAGGCAAGGCTGTAACACTCTTCGAATCCATCATCAATTGTGATGACGGCTATCGGCCGGGGGTCATAATCTTTATCAGTAGTTCGACCGGTTATTAGATCGGCTGCTAACGACAGCGGCACCACCCGATAATTTGTGCTAAGAAAGTCAAGCTGTCGCGCAAACATTGCTATCGGGAGTTTCATAAAAAGATCACGTTTGGCATCATTTCCAAAGCTATGATATGTAAGTATTCGAATACCCTCCGATCGATGGCTTCGGTACCATTCTTCCACTTTGCTGTGAAATGCGCTTCGGCAGATCCCTTCTTTTATTTGCTCCCTAATCGTTCTAATCATATTGCAAAGCATGGTGTGCGTTAGGCCTGACGTCCCTTGGAAACAAAGAGCTCCCGAAGAGACGTCTTCGGGGCCCATGTATTGGTGATTGAGAGTCTAATCCATAATTCCAGGCATAGAATAACCCAAAGGCGGGTAGAATGGTCGATTATGCCGTCACGGTGTTCGAATAAAGCCCTACGAATAGGATCGAGGCGGACCAAACCAAGACGTGCCAGTTCGGATTCTTGCAGCAAAATCTCCAGTGCTGAGCCCAAAACATCTCGCCACCATTTCGCGGCGGGGATAGAGAAACCGACCTTCGGCCGCTTAATGATCTCTGGGGGAAGAAGCTTTCTTCCCAGATTTCTAGCAAGCCACTTCGTAACCCCGAAACGAATCTTAAAGTGCTTTGGCATGCGCCAAATGAACTCCAATAAAGGACGGTGAAGAAATGGCGCCCTTACTTCTAGGGAAGCCGCCATACTGGCTACATCCAGTTTCGTCAAAAAATCATACGGCAGTTGAATCTTGTAGTCATCATAGATAACTCCATGCAGGGGATGAAGCCCCAAATCTTCCGACTTATTTTCCTTGATTCGCTGATGGAGAATTTCCGGGAAATGCCTAATTACACCGGAGTCAACCAGCTCATCACCTGCTACAGAAGACAGGAACCGCAGCCATGAAATATCGTTATAGTATGGGACATTCCCATTCGGGTTGAGAGACAATTCGATTGTTCTTCGAAGTTGCTCTGCACCCCTTGGTAAGCGTCCGCACGTTGCGGCGAGAAGAAAGTCGTTTATGTCTTCGCGAAACACAGGGGGAAAAGACCGCTCCAGAAGTTCGGCCCAAAAACCCCACTGAGCCTTTCTGTACCCTCCAAGCGCTTCATCGCCGCCATCACCTGAAAGACATACGGTCACGTGTTGGCGAGCAAGTTTGGAAACGAAATACGTAGGTATGCAGGAAGAATCGCCGAAGGGTTGCCCATATTGTCCAACAAGGCCGGGCAATACATCCAGGACATCTTCGACACCAATTAGCTGATCATGATGAATACAGCCGAACCGCTCCGCAACCTTACGGGCGAAAGGCCGTTCGTCGATATCCGCCCCCTGAAATCCGATGCAGAAAGTGTGTGTGCATACCGAGTGTCTGCTCGCAAAAGACATGATCAGAGAAGAATCCAGTCCCCCACTTAAAAAGCCGCCGACAGGAACATCAGCTATCATTTGCGCGTCGACGGCCTTCTTTAACTCGTGTTCGAAAAGTTCTTCCGCCGCTGAATCAGAAACTTTCTCCTCTCGTCTGGGCAACGGGAAGTCCCAGTATTTTTTCTCCTGTATGGTTCCGTCTGATGTGGCATATACGTAGTGACCGGGCCTTAACTGGTTGATACCTTTGAAAATTGTTTCCGGACCGGGAATATAGGTCATTACCAGAAAGCATGCAGCGGATCCTGGATCTATCGCCGGTGTTTGCCCCAGGTAAGTACGTATCGCGTTTAACGTAGACGCAAATGTCAGACCTTGCTCGTTAGATGTGTAAAAGAGAGGCTTCTCACCTAATCGATCTCGTGCCAGCAATAGTGATTTTTCTCTGCTGTCCCAGATGGCGAAGCTGAACATACCGTCTATGCGTGCCAGGAGATCTATACCCCATTCTTCGTATCCATGTATGAGAACCTCGGTATCAGTCCTTGAAGTGAAAGTGTGACCTGCCTCAGTGAGAAGTCCTCGCAGCACGCCAAAGTTGTAGATTTCACCATTAAAAACGACCCAAAATGTGCCATCCTCATTGCGCATCGGGCATCTGCCTGCCGGGCTCAAATCCAATATGCTAAGGCGGGTGTGCGCTAACCCAACACAGCTATCGACAAATAGGCCGGAATCATCTGGGCCGCGATCTTTCATCGTCTCGATCATCCGCTGGAGCCCTTGTCGAGATGGGGGGGGGGCCCCTCTGCTCAAAAATCCGCCTATACCGCACATTACGAATAGCTCTGCATTGGTTAAGAGGGAGGAGACTTTAATCACTTGCTCTTTCGGCCGGGGAAGAGGCCTGCCGTGAATCTAATGCTATCCAGAAGGTTACTCAAACTGGCTTCATAAGAGAATGCAAGTGCCGCTTTCTGTGCCTCGCTGCCGATCATATATCTCATCACAGGGTCCATGGTAAAAAATCTTCTCAGTGCATCCACGTAATCATCCGGGGTTTCACCCGGTACGACGAAACCGTTCTGATTGTGTTTCACCAGCCCGCCCGCAGCGGCAATTCGCACATTGAGGATGCAGGGACGACAACACAGCATAGCCTCATTGACAGATCTCGCCCATGTTTCGTAACGGGATGTGAAGAGGACCACGTCCGAAGCCGAATAGAACCGAGGGGTCGATTTTGAGGGGCAGAAGCCGGCAAAAAAAACCCTGTCATCGCATCCCACGGCAGTCACGCGATCACGCAACACACGCATCATTTTTCCATTACCTAGAATTATCAGCCGCGCTAGAGAGTCCTCTGCGGCGTATCTTCGGAAAACTTCGAGGGCAATATCCGGCCCTTTGACCCAGCTAAGCTGGCCAATGTAGAGGATGATGCGCGATGTGTCCGGCCACCCGGTTTCAGTTAGGAATCGCCTGCGCCCCGGCCCGTTCGTGATCTCGCTGCGTAATCGAAAGTGTTCGGAATCCACAGAATAGGGAACAAAGAACATCCTGCGACCGGGTATCCAGGCGCGACGCAGTACCTCTTGAGAGTAAGTCCCGCCAAAATGGTGCGCCCGGAACAGGTGGAACACGAAAGGTCTGAACAGGCGGGTGAGCTGCCGCAACCGACTTCTCCGTGGATCGAGAAAAGTGTTCAAAGTGCCGCGAAACAGGAGCGGTATTCCTCTTAATCGATATTCAACGGCCAGCCGCAACGCACCGGGCCATAAATAACCATAGATCATTACCGCATCTGGTTTCCAGCCCCTGACCTTATATAGCATGTCGTGGATGGTGGAGCACTTCTCGGAATCGTATCCATCCAATATATCTTCGCCCCAATCAATTCCCTGGCAATAGTCGTGATCAAACTTTTTGTTCCTTTCGGGGGCCAACAAATAGTACACCCTGCTCTCAATATTAGGTTGTTGCTTCAGTAACCGAAACAGCGGTGCTTCGAAGTGCGAAATGCCCCACATGCAAGCAGCGAAACGGACAGTGTCACGCCTCACAAATTCTCCCTTGCTGCCGGCTTCTGCGGTTTTACAAACCTAGCAGCATAATCTGTTGCCAGAAGGGGGTGAGGGAAACTCCGGTCCAAAACGTAAGCTCCAAGATTGGCGCAGACTATCCCTACCATGGCCAAAGGCCGTAGCAAAGAGAGTCTGTCCAAGCCGCCCATTACGCAGGTATTCCATAGCTGTGCAAAACGCGTAAATAATCCACCGATTCTGACGACCTCGAAATCGATAAAACCTGCCCCGTTTGCCAACCAGCGAATACCCTCCGGCATGATACGGAAGTAATCGTGCGGGGGGTCGTGTTCCGGGTAGCAGGTCGTCTCGAACACGATGACTTGCCCCGCTGGTTTTACAACGCGGCAGAGCTCTAAAAAAAAACCGCACTGATCAGGAATGTCTCCCAGTACCTGTGAAAGGATGACGCAACCGATGCTGCTGTCCTGCACAGGAATAGTGGTACCGTCAACCACTATGCATCCCGCTCCTCTGTCGACGACGTCCATGCGAATGTAGCTGGAGGCTGAGGTGAAAAGATGCCTGAACGGGCTCTCACCACAGCCATAGTCAAGAACACTTCCATCCGCGCTTGCCGCCCATTCCCCCAAAACCTGCAGCAGTTGCTTGCCAACGGCCCAGTTGTTACCGCTTAGATTAGTAAACTGCCGCAGACGGGCGTTCAAACATTTGGTCACTTCCGTATGCCCCGCACGAGATGAGACTCTTGCATCCCTTCAAGAAAGGCGGCCACTCGGCGGCCTTGGTTACGGTAATCGAACACATCCTCCGCTAAGCGTCTTCCGGCACCGCCAACCTGTTCCGCTCTTTCCCGATCATTGAGAACTTTTTCAATCGTGTCTGCAAGGGCCTCAGCCGACAGATTTCGCGTAAAATAAGCTGTCTCCTGATCAAGAAGATAACCAGGCAGTTCACCGATCGGTGAAGCAATGACGGGCCGTCCCATGGCAAGAAACTCCCCAAGCTTCGTTGGAAAACGCGAACGGGAAATATCGTTATCCTGTAGCAATACGAGGCACGCCGCAGCATCAGCGTATGCCTGCCGCAACTCGCCTTCCGGAAGAAAGCCAAATATCCTGACCACGTCAGCCGCAAAAGTTCGGGCCACGTAAGCTTGAAGCTTACGCAACTGGTCTGGCGGCCCAATGCCACCCAGTATTCTTATCTCAAAGTTGACATTCCCCCTGCTGCGAAGCAAGCAGGCAGCGTCGACAATATTCTTTGTGATGAGGGTGTAGTCAAGCGATCCGCACCAGAGGATCGAGGGTCTGCCGCCGGGCCGAGACTGCAGGGGCTGAAACGATATTGTGTCCACCATGATAGGGACTTGAAGGTGAGGGATATGACAATCATGGGCGTACTCATATTCTTCAATCTGGTTCTTCAGAAAATTTGAGATCGGAAGGACGGCGTCCACGCACGGCATGCCCTCTACCATGAAGCGCCGCGCTGTCTTAATGTTGAGCCCGAGATAGGTGGCTTTTGCAAGCGGCCATTCGCAAAGTTCGAGCACGACTTTTATATGAACCTGTCGGCACATCATCGAGAAGATCTTGATGAAACGAAGGTCATTTGTATACAGGAGTGCATATTCGAGACCTTCATGTTTCATCAGTCTCAAGCGGCGGGCGGCCTGCATGATCCCAATGGCTTCATCTAAGCGTCGGCCGATCCAGGACCGAGGGATAACCGTCCTGCCACCGGTGTATTCAAAGCAGATGCCCTCATGCTCGCCTCGCACATCCTCATTGCGCATTTGCCCCGCGCGTTCCGTACCACGTACCACGAGAATACCTGTAGATACACCGGCCTCCGAAAGTCCGCGAGCGTAAAGCTTCACACGCGAGGTTCCTGCCATCCCAGATGGGAAGCTTGCGCTTTCCGTCAACACCACACACCTTGGGATAGCCTCCCCCGGTTTTCTGACCATGAGTATTCTACTTCCCTACAGCTCGCACAAAGCGCGCAGGATTGCCGGCCCATATCTCGTCGGCAGGGACCGATCTGGTGAGAACTGAACCTGCCCCGACGATAGCCCGGTCACCAATGCTTACCCCCTTAAGGATAAGGCTGTGTCCCCCAACGAAGGCACCTGCTCCGATATCAACCGGCTTCGTTAGGGGCGGGTCAGATCTTGACACACGTTTTCGCAAATCCAGGGGATGAAAGTTGCTGTCGTAGACTCGAGTGCCTCCCCCCAGGAATGCTGATGGCCCAATGGAGATCCTTTCATATGCAATAATGGTACAGTTGCTTAGACCAGCCCCATCTTGCACCTCCAAAAAACCTGCATCACCGACGAAAATCGATGTGGGAACATAGGCACCCACAGGGTTGTCATAATGGCCTGACCGGATAACCACATTTCTACCGATTTTGACCCTCGATCTTGGGTGAAGGCAAAGTCGAAGCCATCCGGTGACCAATAGGCCGGATTGTATCTCGACCCCGTTAAAACGCAATCTCACACGTGCAATAGTAGTGAACAAGCGAAAACGTACAGTTCTAATCAGTCTGGCCGCATAGCTAACAATCCAGCGGCGGAATAGCCCTCTACGAATGCATGAAGATCCTAGTTCAGTTGTCATTGGCTACCGCTCGAAACGTGGCCAGAAATGATTCTTCTATAAGTGTGCGTTAAAACGTCCCAGTTACTTATTCCGGCGCCAAGAGGGTGCCCAACCAGGGTCGTGTGGTTAGCTGAGCCGGAGAAGAGAACCACGCTAATAGCTCTTTTCAGGCTGGACTTTGATGTTGAACCTGCAGCTACTCTTGTGAGTTTGTTTCCCGCATTGCCGACCATTGTTTGCAGACGGCCGTATAAATATCAATAGTCTGCATAGCAATCGTTGTCGGGTTATGGCGTATAAATGCAACCTCCCTAGCACGTTGTGCTATACGCAGGGCAAGTTTTTCATTGAGGAAGAGTTCTCGGATGCACTCGGCAAGGACCGCCTCATCGCCTTGAGGAAAGCAGAGAGCAGAATCACCATCTTGAACCATACTAGGGTTCCCGCCGACGAAACTGGCCGCTATCGGCACCCCCGCGAGCATAGCTTCCGCCAGAGCATTCGAGCTGTTTTCAATAAAAGATGGCAGGACAAAAACGGCCGCTCGCCCCAATTCTTCGGAGAGCGTATGGGCATTCAATGGCCCAAGATGGCATAGTCTAGAATCGAGATTATGGTCTTCTATTATCTTGCAAAGATGTCTTTCGAAGCCTGTGATCCAAAAGCCGCGGCGAAAAGGGCGTCCCGCCAAGTAGAGTCGAAGTTCCGGAAAATCGCGACAGAGAATCCCCGCAGCCTTGAGCAGAACATGAAGCCCTTTCAGTGGCTCCGGCTGGGCAGAGCTGAAAATGCTAAATGGGCGCACAGTAATAACATCTCTTTGAATGGAGAAAAATTCAGGGCGCATGATTTCATCGCAATGGAAGTAAACTGCATTAGCGTTCAAAGCGTAGACATGTGCACGGTCCCACTTCGTTCGACCGATAAAGAACTTTGCGTCCTGAATGATCCCCATTTCAGTTAGTGAGGCCCGGTGTCGTTTCCGTTGGCGTTTAATCATCCCGTCATTGCGAACCCAGTCCCTGATTGAGTAGAGTTTTAATGCCTCCATGTCGCTCAGTCCACCAAGGTCGTGGCGATAATATACGTGAAGGAGGCCCTGGATAGAAATCACGGTGGGCAAATCGTAAACGCCGCCCGTGGAGAAAAGTCCCCAATTTTGTTCTGTGCCATGGACATGCACCAAATCAGGTTGGAATTCCTCAAGAATCCTGAGCAACTCGCTGCATGCCCTATCGGTCGGTGGCTCATGGCGTTGCTCAATTCGTCCAATGGGAATAGTCCATTCCGGACCAAGGGGTCCGTCAACTTTATAGCATAATTGCGAAGCGGTGCCGTAGCAGACAAACCCCAGTTCGACATCGCCAGTTTCTTTCAGTGCCAGGGCCAAGGTTGACATCCAATGGCCGTTCGCGGTTTCTCCCTGTCTGGGGAGAGGGCAATTAGCGAACCACAGGGCCCTCATTAGCATCCCCTCAATTGTGTGCGCCACCTGGCCCCTCGCAGGGGCAAATGGTGCTCATTCAAATACAGATCGCGGGTATGCATAGACCCTCGCCTTTTCAGAAAATCCTTTGGAACCTGCCTCCGCTGGGGGCTGCCCGTGGTCCAGTCCGGTTTCATCGATAACGAAGTCCCCCGCACCCGAGAGGCAGGCGCCGATAGCTATCCACAATAAAATAAAATCCATGTTAACACCTGGATTGCCATAAGTAATCATCCAGATAAGGTGTTCTAGAATGTACAACCCCAAGTAAAAGGACATTGATCCAGTGTCTGCCCGCAGGCCTTTCCATAATGCAGTGAATGCAAGGATAATAAAAATCACGAGCGATACCAACCCTCCTCGCAGTATAAATTGAAAGAACCCGCCTTCAATGTCGGAACGACAAATATTGAAGATACCGCTCCAGTATGTACCATCCCAGCTTCCCTGGAATAGCTCTATAGCTGATAAAGAGTCTAACATTTCAAGGATATTGGCGCTTCTGGAGTCATACATGCCTGTAATCTTATACATAGAAAGGCCAGCGCTGACACTTGCATCAGGATTTAGTCCAATGAAGCCGTAGGTACCAATAATAATAAATACAATAACCAAGCAGATGCCTAGAAATTTCGGATAACTAACCTTTCCTCGAAAAGTGTCAATACCCTGAATCACGACATAGAAAAAGAGATAGACCGCGCACCGTACGAGGCCATTACGCAGCCCGAGGAGAAATTGTCCCACCCCGTAAATGCCGAAAGCAAAACACCAAAAACTATGCACCCTCCAAGAGGCCCGGTGACTTATGAGAAACATAATACCTGTACCGTAAATCAAGCTGGTCTCTGAAAAGGACGCCCAAAGTGCCCTGTCATAGTCTAATGTGAATGCCAGCGCCATTATCACGGCCCCCAGGGCCGTTTGCGTGCGGATTACCCGGAAGGTGGTTTCAAGCGATGAACGGGAGAGACCAATTATAAAGGCAAGGGGCATAAGCCAGATCCCGTTTGTGTTGTTGGCAACCCACTGGTATGCGAAATTTCTGAAATCATGAAAGTCGAGTATTCGCAGAGCGGAATAGGTCCCCCAGATCATCATGGAAATCCAGATCTGTCGAGAAATTGAAGGAAGTCTCTGCAAGGCACCACTCTGCCACTGTTTCCTTGCTGCAAGAAATAAGAAAACATACGAGGAAAGAATCAGGACATAGCTGACTAAGTGCACTGGAGTAAACCCAGGCTCGACCGGCACTACAAAACCGAGGAAAAATTCAAAAGCAAAAATAGACCACAGCGATAACCACACGAGGCGATTTTTCGAACCATCTAAAGCGCGTGAACCGACCGATTCAGGAGCTGAATAGGATATTTCCTGCACGATTTGAGCGACACGTTCAGGAGTATGAGTGGTGTATCGCAACACTAATGGTTCATTCACCTTGGCACACCTCTTAACCTATACCGTTACTCGCTTCCCGGCGCAGGGTTTGAGTTATCATCTCGTTCCATCCCTTCGTTCCGGCATAATTTGATAGCAGTAAATCCGGCGGTTGATCGGGCAGCGATCACTTATCGCCTGAAAATCCACGCGTGAGCCAGAGCGTCTATCCAGAACAGTTGTCGAACGGGACTAACATAGTGGCGAGCAACCCAGTTCCGAAATCTGGGGTATGTACCCGGGCGAATCAAGCGATCTTTATCGGTTGTAAAGATCGCAATTTCCTCGGCTGGCCAATGATCGCCCAAATAATTGCCCGCCAAGGCAAGAATAGTCTGCTCGGAAAAATTGTGCGGGAACTGGGCCACCCGCGTTACCGCCTCATGAATTAACGGGACTTCCAGGGCTGGACCGTCTACAAAAACGATTCCGGCATTAAGCGGAGGACGCTTTAAGATATCCCGGCAATTTAAGTGCTCAAGTAATGAGAAGTCATAAGAATAAACATCGTCCACCGACATGCGTATCGTAATTGCAGCCGAAGATGATGGCAACGATGGTTCGGAAAACCAAAGTACGTCGGTGTCGCTGTATAATGTCGGTCCAATTTCAGCGCTCGCGAGGATGCAAGCCAATTTTTTGCCAAACAGCTCTCTCTGGGCATAAGTCAAAATATCAGAGTGCCCCTTTTTCGCCAAAGAGTGAGCGTATACCTCCCAGGATTGGATTTCCATCTCCCCCGGCCACCAGGGTACGGCTTTCTTGACATCTCTGGAGTCAATAGTGCCATCCATACACACGCACAATCGGGGCAACTGTGTCCAGGACCAGTACACGGAGAGTAAGGACTGTCTCAAGAGATCCAGTGTGTTTTGCCCGCACATCGTAAGCAGCCGAAGGGCTGCCGCTGGTTTGGGCATCACATTCCCGATCGGCCAACGGCAGACGATTGCTTGCGACAATCTGACCACAGCCAAACGCATGTAAAACCGGCTCAGGTACCTAAAGATACTCATCGTCTCACCTTGTTATGATACGCATTTTAATGGGCTGGCAAAACTGGCCGGAGTGCGCCCAAGTATGTTACGCAGATACATCACCTGGATAATCATGAGGATAAAATCCCCCAGAGCGAACGCCGCCGCCATACCCAGCGCACCGAAGGGCAAAAACATCAGGAACAATAAGAAGAGGGACATGCTCTTGAATCCGGCAAGAACCACTCCTGCTTTGGGAGATCCCATGACCCACACTGCCTGTCCAGTCACCATGTTCGGTGGGACCGTTAGGGCACGGACGCACATTAGCAATAAGACCCACGTCCCTGTGGAGAAGCCATTTCCATACATCCGCATGGCCGGGCCGGCGAAAAGTCCCACCGGCACTGTTACCAGGACCGTTAGAACCAGCAAGACCCCTGTATTTTGAATCATAAACCTCTTACACCGCGCGAAGCAGTTCTCTCCCCAGAGATTTGAGAGCATGGGGAAGGTGAGTCCTGAGACCATGTTCGGCAGATAGAGCATGATGACAAACCACTGCTTGGCCGCCGAAAATAACCCTAACTGGTCATATCCGCCCGGCTGATTCACGAGGATGGCATTCATGGCCCATTCCACAGGCCCGAGCATGATGCTGCTAACAAACACAGGAAGTGAGAAACGCCATAAAACTGGGAACTCGGTCTTCCACCCGGTAAGACTCAGCGCGATCTTCCAGCGTCGGCACTCGGTCTGCATGACCAGCATCGAAATTAGGCATGTTAGCACGCCTACGCACACCGATGCAGCGACCGCACCCGTGAGACCCAAGAAGTACACACCGGTTACTGTGGCGGGCAAGTTGATAAGGCCTCGGATAATATTCACTTTTGCGATGGCCTTGAAAGACTCCAATCCGCTCAGCACACCCATCTGTGCGCCACTGAGGGCGTTGACCAGCAGCAATCCGCAACCCAACCGCAACTGGGGCGCCAGATCTGGTGCGTTCATCGTGTGCAGAGCCAACCAATTTGCTGCGGCCGCTCCCGTCAAGGTAAGTACGGTGGCAACCCCTATAGCCATGACCGAAGTGAGCGTAATAATTCTACCCGCCCGTGCCGGATCGGTTTTTCGAAACAGCGCCACATGCCTGGTCGCCGTCATGCCAAGCCCCAGTCCGGCAAATACACCAAACATAGCTATGGTGCTTTGGATCATGCCAAACTCGCCGAACCCGGTCTTGCCCAGGAGACGGGCAGTAACCACCCCAGCCACAAAGCCCATTGTCTGAGAAATCCCGGCACCCAGCAAAGACCATATGGCCCCATTGGCAAAGCGGGCGCGGACCGACCCTCCACGGAGCATGGCCAACAATCGATCGAGGAACGGGATGCAGGCGATACGGTCATCCAGCCAAGAGGTTTGGGCTGACGTTTTGCCAAACATAGCTCTTTAAACCCAAATCCTAGTTGTATTTACGATCAGGAATACCATCTTGTATGATACACCTTTCCGCCACGGGTTCATTTAGGTCTACAGGTTATTACCGTGGATCATACGCTTCGGCGAAGATTCTATTCTGGCTCCCAATGCCTCAATATTCTTAACGTAGAGTGTATTGCTTGATTCCGCGTTTCTGCTGCCGAGTGGAGAGAGAACTCTTGTCATGGGGTCGTAGGCACAAGGTGTGAAACCGAAATGGACCATATTTGAGTGCAGTTTGGCTTCGTCGATTCTGTATCGATTGCCGCCGCCGTCGGTTTCCATCAGTACAGCAAGAAGTTTGTCAGACTGGAGGGTTTCTGTTGCTCCCTTGAATACCTCGCTTTCATAGCCTTCGACATCAATTTTGATGATGGTCGGGTCCCGCCCGGCCAGGACTGCGTCCAAGGTGTCCACGGTGACCGAGATCGCATCCGAAGAGTTATTCTCATCGCCAGACAGAACATGATTCAAAGTATCGAGGGCTTCGGAGAAACGAAGGGTGCCCGAGTGGGCGCCGATGGCAATGCATTTCGTGACCACAAGAGACTCAAGGTTGTTGAGACGGATATTATCCAAGAGGTGATTAAACGTGCAGGGAACCGGTTCAACAGCGATGACCGAAGCCCCACACACACCAGCAGCTAAAATCGTATACGAACCAATATTGGCGCCAATATCTATGAAGAGGTCCCCAGGGCGAAGGGCATGAAGAACGACGCCCATGTCCGCAAATTCATGCAGGCCGCAGTAGATATTTCCCGTTGCGCCAGCCATGCCCGGCGTTGTCAGAAGTCTTGTACCCTGGACGAAGGGGACAGCCACCGCGCCGGGGACGATACGGCTTCCAATCTGCCAGCGCAGGAATGCAAATAACGCCGGGAGGGGGTGATTTCGATTAAGCGGATGCTGGGCAATGAACCGCAGTGTTCTCAGCAGACTTCGCAATCTGAGGCCTCATTTTGGAACCTGGAAGTGAGAAGCAATTGCAACCGGGAGTCGTGCATGGCTATCGTGCAGGTGAAGATTCCGCCATCCTAGGGTTTTTTGGCTGGTTCTACGTCCGTGAGGCAAAGATTAACTTATCATAAATCAGCCATTCAGATGGTGTACTGCCAAGGCTCTAGATACCAGGTAGTCCGTTAATCGGTTTCGGCGGTCGGATGACTGAAAGCTAACGGCTGATCACAATCCATGAAAAACGGCTGAGGACTGCTCACGAATACTTTCCCATCACGAGGCCATCAGAGCAGTGAGCAGTGAGCAGAAACTAGTCGTGAGTCGTGGGTCGCGAGTCGTTAGAGGACTCAAGACTGGAGACCGAAGACTGGCGACTGTCCATTGCCCAGGAGTACCTGCCCACGACCAAGCCAATTAAGACGCTGAACATAATTCCATTCGAAGTAATCTGAATATTGAAGTCGCTTACGCTGTGGACCAGGATAGCGGTAATGCCTCCAAGTGCGCCTAGCACCGCGCCGGCATGAAGACGGCTGGGGGTTATCTGATAGGAGTGAAGGCCTGTCTTGAAAATTATGATCAAACCCCAGATTAGGGGTATCAAAACCGGGAGGCCCATTTCCGTTATGATCTGGAGCCAGTCATTGTGGGCTTCCCGCCACCGATCGATGAGCCCCGCCGGCCTCACCGTCGTGAATGACCATGGGAAGGTGCCGAGGCCCGTGCCCAGCAAAGGGTGATTTTTAATTATTTCCACGCTTCCGTCCCAGGCGACCGTTCGAGCGGTGAAGGATGGGTCACCGGGGATCGACTTCAAGGTTTCCATCCTCGCGATCATGGGGTTAGAACCGAGCAGCGTGATGCCTGTCACGAGCAAAAGAGCGAAAGCGGCTACGCTAATCTTGAGCCTGCTTATTCCTCTTCTTGACATAAACAAAACCAGCATGAGCCCGACACCAACGATACTCCCTATCCATGCTCCCCGTGACATGCTTAAACAGAGCACAACCAGGACCAGGAAAAGAGCGCCGACCCAGATCAATACTCTTTCGGTAGTTCGCTGGAAGACCACGCCCAGGCCAAGCATGAAAATCATTGCCAGATATCCTGCAAGATGATTGTAGTTTACAAAGGTGGAGGTCAGGCTCTGAGGGGAGTCGCCCTTCCAAAATGACGGAAAAGGCGCTCCGCTGTACTTCACCAGCCCCAGGAAAGAGACGACCAGCCCCATGGCTACGATTGCCTGAGCCATGCGCCGTGTCTGGCGCCTGGATTCGGTCATCTCCAGGGTTAAATAAAACACCGCCGTGTAAAGAAAGAGGCGCAACAAAGCCCATAGAGTTGCATCCCTGTACATCGAGCTAAACCAGGAGACCGCCGCAAGAGCGATCAGAATCGCAATAGGAAGATCGAGCACCGATCGCGGAAGCAATGTCTCGCCCAGCCAGAACCGCCGTACCAGCATGGCGGCAAAGGCTAAAAGCGCCAGCCATAAAGAGATGCAGAAAGCCCATTGCGGCGCCGCCCCAAAGGCAAGAGGGGTGAAGACGAGAAGCAAGAGAAATGCTGCCTCACCGCAGAGGCGCAGAGCACGCAGAGCACGCAGAGGCTGTTGGATTTCAAGGATTGTGCTGCTCACTGCTCACCGCTCACTGTTCACTGTTCACTGTTCCCGTTCCCCGTTCACTGTTGCTCCGTGACCATAGACTGTTGTTCGGGAGAAGGACCCTGCTGGCTATGCTCGATGAACATATACACGAGCAGTAGTACCAAGAGGGCTCCGATTGCTATCAGGGCTAGTTGGGGCAGCCTTTCAGCATTCTTTGGCTTCAAAAGCCATGTTTTGTTCAAGATTTGCACAAATTTGGATTTGCATGTCTTGCAATAGTAGTTCTTGCTGCCGGGTAGAAAATACATCCAGGTATCGCGCTTCTTGCGCCGTATGGATTCGTTATCGCAAATCGGGCAAACGCCGTCATGATGCAACGTGGGCACCGAGATCCGTGGAGGGCGGGCCGGTCTTCTTGTGGTAGTCTTTCTGGTTCCCATTCGATTTTATCGCAAGAAAGATAATGACTATATCACCGCCGAGACGCAGAGGACGCAGAGGAGAGCCCGCCATAGCGCGAGCTATCGGCCTTGCGCGTTTCAGCGCATGGCCGAAACTTAGCCGCTCTTCTCAGTGTTTCCTCCGTGCTCTCTGTGGTCTCTGTGGTGGATGCATCTGCTATTTGTTTTGCGCCATCTGCGACCTCAAGGCTTGCAGCTCTTTGGCGATGTCGGCATTGCCCGGATCGAGTTCAAGCGCCGCGAGGTAGAAGCGCTCGGCTGCCGAATAATCCTTCAGCATTTTGTAGGCCAGGGCGATCTGGCGATTGAAGCCGGCACTCTTTGGATCAATCTGTCTTCCAGATTCCCACGCCTGGATGGCCGCCGTATAGTCGCCCAACGACCAGTAAAGCCAGGCTTGCGTGTCGAAATAGCCGGCATTGGGCCGTGGAGCATTTTGGATGGCCTCTCCGATGGCTTCAAGGGCGGCAATATATCGCCGTTGTTCCTGAAGAGAGCGGGCAAACAAGTAATGGAGGTAGCCGTCTTTAGGGGCGAGCAGACTGGCGCGGTGGCTTTCCAGCTCCGCCTTATCCCAGTCTTTGCGCTTCATCGCAATTTCCGCCAGGTAACGATGAGGTGCGGCCGTTTCCTTGTTCTTGAGCGCTTGGTGAAAACAGGCTTCGGCGGAGTCGAGATCTTCGGCGATGAAGAAGTAAGCCTTGCCGCGAATCAACTGCAAGGACGAAAGCACTGCCGGATCGAAAGCAGCGGTTTCTTTTGCCAGATCGAGATAGAGGCCGGCTGCGCCCGTTTTTTCAAAACGTGGTATGAGGCCATCCAGGGTTTCGACACGGTCCTTTGAAAGTTTGAGTCCCTGGAGGAAAGCCTTTTTAGCCTCTGCCGGATGCCCCGCCTTTAACTCCCACATCCCGAGTTGGAAATAGGTCTGCGCGGAAACCGGTGTCCGTGCTCCTGTTTGCCGGATAAGTTGGTCAGTGTAGGCCGCGGCTTCATCCCATTTTTTTGATTCGGCGGAAAGACCGGCCAGAATGAAAAGTGCCGACTCATCCGTGAGTGGATTGTTTGCCGCCATTTTAAGACCTTCTATGAAGTGGGCCTGCAAGTCGTCGGTCCATCTTGGATGCTCTTTAAAATCGTACCATCCGCCGGGGTAGACCGTGGCAAGGCGGGTAAGGGCGGTGAGTCGTGAGTCGTGAGTAGTGAGTGAGGACTGAGGACTGAGTGAGTCCTGAGTCGTGAGTCGTGAGTCGTGAGACAAGGGCAAAGGCTGAGGCGATGAAAGATAATAGTCTACCAGCGCGTAAAGAAATTGACCGTTATTGGGGTCGGTTGCGAGCGCCTTCTGGAAATAGGATTCCACCCTTTTGAACTCGTTTTCGTGCCCTTTGAACCTGCTAAGCCACCAGCAGGTTTGCGCCAGGCCAAGCCATGCATTTCCTTCGAGAGGGTTCAGTTCGGTTGCCTTTTCAAACGCCTGCTTTCCATTCAGGAGATCGGCCAGAGCGGAGTCGTTGGTCTTGGCCAGGCCGGCCAGTGCATACAGGGAATCGCCAAGATGCATTTGATATTCGAAATTCTTCCCGGCCAGACGGACGCTTTTGGCGAAATAGGATTCGGCTGATTCATATTGCTTCGATTCGAGCCTTTGCCGCCCGAAGGAGTCGTAAATATCGGCAGCAGTGAACGTAAAGAGCCGAACGCTTGCCCACGCAACGAAAAGGAGAATTGCGATTCCACCGCAGAGACGCAGAGGGCGCTGAGATAAATTCCAAGAATTCAAGATACGACCAATCAAAGAATTAAAAGCGATTCACCACGGAACGGTTCACCACAGAGGGCACTGAGTAGTTTTCAGTTTTTAGTTCAACGTAAAAACCCACGCCCTGTGGGCGTGGTAATGTGGACTGGCTGCGCCGGTCCCGAATGGGTTCGGCCTTTAGGCCGCTGTCCATAAACACAGGGAACGGAAAGACCC
>Ga0326728_10008697_pt1 | contig 24999 bp, 19 predicted proteins | sample MB3enrmetagenome_FD_207602 | JGI IMG/M metagenome (GOLD analysis project Ga0326728, IMG submission 207602) | Lab enriched peat soil microbial communities from McLean, Ithaca, NY, United States - MB31MN | ecosystem: Environmental > Terrestrial > Soil > Wetlands > Peat | place: USA: New York... | reverse complement strand
CCCCAGGCTCAGGAGCTGATTTCCTGGCGCATCTCGCAGAAGTATTATTTTGACCCCACGTTCGGCGGTGTCCTGGGACCGAACAACCCCATTGTTTGGGAGCCGACGCTCTCGCTCACGGGATTTCACTTCATTCCCGGCAGGCGTTTGTCGCCGGTCGTCTCCGACCTGAAGATCGCTCCCTTCTCGTTTTACGACACCGAGCTGAAACTTGATTTAAGCCCGAACGGTCAAGGTATTCTTGACGCTGGCATTACCTCTCATGTCAGGCACGGCGTTTATGGGCTGGCCTTTACTGACTTCTACATCAATAAAGACACCTATATTGGCCTCCTGAGCGGAACTGCCAGTTCCTCTTCAACGACAACCACCACTCCTACGACCTCCTACCACCTCTTGAACCTCCTCGCGACCTATGGGGACTTCAACCGCAAAGGGGTGAGTGGCGCGTTCGGGGTGGACTACAACCTTGTTCAGAAGATTGCGGCTGGCGCAGTCGGCCAACTCAGCTATAATTTTGGATGCTTCGGGATAAATGTTGAGTATCAGCGGTTTTCATTAACGGCCTTGAGGGTAGAAAACGTTTTCCGGGTGGCAATCTCGTTAGCCAACATCGGGACGTTCGGAGACTTTAAACCGCGTGACAGACTGTATTAGCTGAAGTGGCTAGTGGTTAGTGGCTCGGCTCCCCTAGCCCCTAGCCACTAGCAAGGTGCGGGAAAGCCCCTCCAAGGTGTCATTCCGAGCGAAGCGAGGAATCTCGCTCTGAGTATTCTCAAGGCAGTGCGAGATTCCTCGTCGTCCCGATCAGATCGGGACTCCTCGGAATGACAGGCCAAACGGGTTTCTCCGCAGCCTGCTAGCCACTAGCAACTTGAATACAAGGAGCACGCCATGTCATTCCCAATCCATCGACCGCGCAGGTTGCGGCGCACCGAGACCCTGCGCAGCCTGGTGCGCGAGAACCAGCTCAACGTCCGGTCTCTTGTGTACCCGCTCTTTGTTTGTCCCGGATCGAAGGTTAAGGACGAAATCAAGTCCATGCCGGGAAACTACCGCTGGTCGGTCGATCTGCTGGTGGACGAATGCAAGTCGGCGCATGACCTGGGCGTTCCTGCCGTACTCCTGTTCGGCATTCCGGAAAGCAAGGACGAAGTGGGCTCAGGCGCCTACGACCCCAATGGGATCGTGCAGCGGGCGGTGCGGGCGATCAAGAGAGAATTGCCGGATTTGCTGGTGATATGCGACGTGTGCCTGGACGAATATACCAGTCACGGTCACTGCGGCCTGATCGAGAACGGCGAAGTGGACAACGATTCCACGCTGCCACTTCTGGCAAAGACAGCCCTGACCCAGGTCGAGGCCGGCGCCGACATCGTCGCACCCTCCGATATGATGGACGGGCGCGTGGGGCGCATTCGCCAGGAGTTGGACGCCAGCGGTTTTACCCAGACACCCATTCTGGCTTATTCAGCCAAATACGCTTCGGCGTTCTACGGACCCTTTCGGGAGGCCGCCGACTCGGCGCCAAAGTTTGGGGACCGCAAGGCCTACCAAATGGATCCCGCCAACCAACGCGAAGCCATGCGCGAGATTGCCCTGGATGTCGAGGAAGGCGCGGACATCATCATGGTGAAACCCGCGCTTCCTTACCTCGATATTATCGCACTCGCCCGCCGTGAGTTCGATGTCCCCATCGCCGCCTACCAGGTGAGCGGCGAATTCTCCCTCATCGAGGCCGCGGCCAGGATGGGATGGATCGACCGCGAACGCACAGTCATAGAAACCCTCACCTCAATCCGAAGGGCCGGCGCGGATATCATCCTGACCTACTATGCCAAAGAGGTCGCCCGCTTGCTGGGCGGCTAGCGCGGACTTTTCATCACGGGTCTGTAAGGGCGTGTCCCGCAGGGCGGGACCCGCTGTCACCGGCTCTTCATGATTATTCCCCGCCTCACTCTCATATGATATGAAGTAACACAGCAAGGTGGTATTCCACTGGGTAGCGGGTCTGTAGCTGCCTTGACACAAAATGGGAACTGTGGATAAGATGGCTCTCGATCAGAAGTTCCGAGAGCATGTGGAATGCTAGGACCGCTCCAAAAGGAGGAGTGATGATGCTTCGACGAGCCATGTTGGCAGGAGGGCTGATCCTGGCGGCGGCAGTAGTGGCTGCGGCGGCGGAGGTGGACGGACGCTGGGAGGGCACTATGAGCGGGCCGAACGGTGACTTTACGCTCACCTTCCAATTTAAAGCCGAAGGGACCACACTGACAGGGTCGGTTGAAACGCCCAACGGCGAGCAGCCCATTAGTGACGGGAAGGTGGAGGACAACAAGATCTCTTTCAAAACCCACTTCGACGACAACGTGATCGATCACGAGGGGACGATCTCCGGGGACACGATCCAGTTGAAAGTCACCGGGCCCTGGGGCGAATTAGAAATGACACTCAAGCGTGTCGCCGAGAAAAAGAGCAAGTAGGGCAGAGTCTCTGAATAACGAGACGGTGCGCTACCCGCCTGGCGATGCTAAATCGCCTCGTGGCGATGTGAAATCGCCGCTACATCTGGTCCGTCAGCCGACGGATAAAATCGGCGCTACATCAAACTGACCCATCACCGGTGGCCGGCGCGCGCTTATTTTTGGGCGTCAGCAAGCTCCCGAATCCAGATATTTCGAAAGCGGACCGGGTGGTTGTGGTCTTGCAGTTTCAGAGGCAATTTGGTTGGGGTTTGCCTGTAGGGCTGATGCTCGCCGTCTGTCAGGCCGAGGACGGTGACGTGGTCCTGGACCAGCACGCCGTTGTGCAGCACCGTAAAAGTTGCAGGACGGACGACTTTCCCTGCTGCGTCAAATCGCGGACCATGGAAAATAATGTCGTAGCTCTGCCACTGGCCGGGAGGTCGGCAGGCATTGACCAAGGGCGCATACTGGCCGTAGATTGACGCGGCCTGCCCGTCCGGATAGGTTTCGCTCTGATAGGAGTCAAGTACCTGGACCTCATAGAGGCTCATCAGGTAAACCCCACTATTGCCGCGATCCTGATCTTTGCCGTGAGGCGGGTTGGGGGCTGCATATTCCACGTGGAGCTGGCAGTCGCCAAAGGCCTGCGTGGTTTTGATGTCGCCCGTGCGCGGAACGACCTCGAAATAACCGTCTCCAACTTTCCATTTGGCAGGCCCGCCTTTGACCGATTCCCAGCCAGCCAGATCTTTGCCATTGAAAAGAATAATCGCGTCGGACGGAGGCTTTCCCGGTTGGGCTTGCGTACTTGCCTCTCCCGGCGTGATGACGGGCGGTTGTGGCGCGTTTCGATCATGTTGCACTCCCCATGGTGGAACCACGCTAGAGGAAGCCTGCTGTTGAACCGCGCCAGCGGAAGCCTGGTGAGAACAGCTCATCACACTCATTAGAGTTAAAATCAGGGCCACTGCTGTAACAACAAAACACGCATTGGCAGGAACCTTGTTTCGCATCGAGTTCCTCCTCGAATTCAGAATCCCCGCAGGTTGGTGCTCAGCCGTCTCGGCAGGCCTTCTTTCGGGGTCCGTTTCAAAACCACGTATTCAATGCCGTGCTCTTTGCAAAAGGCGCGCTTTTCCGGCACATCACCATCTTCGTTTACCGCGTATATGTCCGGCTTGATGAGGGCAACCTCCGGTTCGGCATCCATCCAGCCGTGCCCCGAGGATATCAGGGCCAGCTTGACGAAGCGCACGGACTGAACCATATAGCGGCGCTCGTCCTGGGAAAACATCGGGTGACCTTCACCCTTCAGCAGCTTGATGTTGGCGTCATGCCCCACCACCACGTAGAGGTCGCCCAACCCGGAGACTTCCTCGAAAAACCTTACGTGGCCCGAGTGAAACCAATCGAAGCAACCAGTCACAATCACGCGCTTGGCTGACGACCGCTCACCCTTGGGATCGAACGCCAACGCCGGGAAGCCTCCCAGGTCTTTCTTCTTGAAAACACGATATTCAACACCGTGTGACTCGGCGTAGGCCCGCTTCCGGGGGTTGTCGCTCGCTTCCTCCACACCCCAGATTTCAGGATTGATTCCGCCGACCTGTGGTATGGAGTCTTGGTCCACCTGCCCCGTCACCAGCCTTACCTCGTTGACATACCTATCAGACTGGAGCAGATATAACCGCTCCTCCTGAGGAAATTTCGGGGGGTGGCCTTCCAGGGCACGCACTGTCTCGTCCGACCAAAGGAGAACGCGCACACCTCCGAGCTTCGAAGCCTCCTCGAGAAAGCGAACGTGCTGGGACTTGAAATCGTCAAAGCCACCGGTCACCACAACTGTTCTTGCGTCAGTCATTCTTCTTTGAGTACCTGACCTTCACACGGATTCCCCCGGGCACCGCCTCGTCCGACACAACGTAGAGATATCCGCCACCACACCCGGAGTACATGGCGCCGGCATAGCGGGATTGGTAGTAACCCAGGATTCCCTCCAAGTCCACAGTCACGGCCGGGTGCCTGACGGTGTGGGGCAGAATCGTCTCCCAGCACTTCATGCATTCATTCATGGAGGCGCCCAGGGCCTTGCGGTCTTTCGTGGCAATGGCATCGAAGCATTGCTTGCCGGTCTCGCCCAGCCTCTGGATCCAATTCGGATCGAGGTTCTTTCGTCCCAGGGGGTTGTATCCGTCCGGACGCTGCGCCACCGGCACCATGTGAATCACTTCCTCGAGCCAATGGGCAACCTCAGGATCGTTGTTGGACTCGACGTGCGCAGGGAAGTAACCGCCCTCGAAGCTGTAGTCATAATCTAACCGGTTCACTCCCGGGTAAATCAAGCCCGCCATGTCCTGCGAACCGGAGGGCTCCGGCTTGCCCTTGTTTTCTGCCTTATAAAGCTCCCGCACAAGTTCCTGGGGATCTCTATTCGGCAGTTTGCCGTTCCACAGCTTCCACGCCGCCTCGCGCGTACTAGTGGCCATTCCGCAGCGGTCCATATATCGGCAGGTGGGCTCCAAACAAACCACCACCATGGAGCCTGGCGGGGTGGGATTAAGCTTTGATACGAACGGTTGATCGATCCAACCGCCGGCAAACGCCATGCGATAGGGAAGTTCGCTGATCAGCGAGGTGATTTCAGTGGCCTGTTGCACGTGGCCTCCACACTTTGAAACTGACTCCCCTCCTCGGCGGAGGAGGGGGCAGGGGGCGGTGGGCCCTTGCGTAAGCGTGCCGGCAAACCACCCCTGACCCCTCCTTAACAAAGAGGGGAATTACCCGGGGCATTTTCGTGCACAGCGGAGAGCCCACGGATCATGGAATTTGCGCTCAACATGACAGGCTCGCGCTAGACGCCGGCCGCTTTATAGTTTTCTCGCACCGTGACTTTGCCGGCCTTCCGATCCTGATACTGCTGTTCGATCCAGGCATAGGTCTTCGCCAATCCCTTGCGGAAGGGAGTAGTGGGCTCCCAGTTCAGGATCCGCTTAATCATAGTGTTGTCACTGTTCCGGCCGGCGACTCCCTTGGGCGCATTCAAATCATATTTGCGCTGGAGCTTTATCCCGCCAATCTCTTCCGCGATGCTGACCAGCTCGTTGACCGAAATGAGCTCGCTGGAACCGAGGTTGATGGGTGTTGCGATCAGATCCTCGCAGTGTGCGATCATGTCAATGCCCTGGGTGCAGTCATCGATATACATGAAGCTGCGGGTCTGTGTGCCATCACCCCAGACGACAATTTCCTTCTTGCCGGTATCCTTGGCTTCGATGACCTTCCGGCAAATGGCCGCCGGAGCCTTTTCTCGCCCACCGTCCCATGTGCCGTTGGGACCGTAGACGTTGTGGAAGCGGGCGATGAAGGTCTTCAAGCCGCGCTCCGCCCAGTATTCCTGGCAGAACATCTCGGACATGAGTTTTTCCCAGCCGTAGCCCCTCTCCGCCATGGCGGGGTAAGCGTCCGACTCTTTCAGCGCCCGGCAGTGCGGATCTGTCTGCAGCTCGGTGTTGTAGGCGCAGGCAGACGAGGAGAAGAAATACCTTTGCACGCCCGCCCGATAGGCCGCCTCGATGAGGTTGGTGTTAATCAGGATGCTGCGCAGGCATTCGATCCTGAACTTCTCGATGAAGCCCATGCCCCCCATGTCCGCAGCCAGATTGTAAACCTCGACGGCACCCTCGCACGCCCTTACACAATTCTCCCGCTCGCTCAGGTCCAGGCAGAGGCTTTCAACACCCGGCACTCTCTGGTACCAGTCCGGCAAAGGTTTCTTATCAATGGCGCGGATTCTGGTAAACCCGCGGGCGTGAAAGTAGCGGGCAAGCGCCCCCGCGATAAAGCCGCCCGCTCCACCGATAACAATCAAATCGTCTTTCTTCGTGGTCTGTTGCGTACTCATTTCCATCCCTCCTTAGGCATTGCCGCGCCCGTCATTCTGAGCCCTTGTGTTGAAAGCGTGTATGGCGAGAAAGTTTGCCGAATTGTTTCCTTGACGAGGAGCGTCCAGTTGCCGCATTCAGAAGATGGTACTGCGAGGAAGATGGGATTTCAAGCCATGATTTACACCGCAACGGCGGCATGGACGCGCGATGCCTTCCACAAATCCAGATAGGGCCTGAGGTCGTTGATCAAGGCCCGGAACTGGTCGAGGGTAAGAGATTGCGCGCCGTCGCTGAAGGCTTTTTCGGGAAAAGGATGCACTTCGATGAGCAGGCCGTCCGCGCCTACGGCCACCGCCGCGCGCGCCAGCGCCGGCACCAAGCTGCGCTTGCCGGTGGCGTGGCTGGGATCGAGGATGACGGGCAAATGGGTTAGCTCGTTGAGCAGGGGCACGGCGGCGATATCGCAAGTATTGCGCGTGGCGGTCTCGAAGGTCCGGATGCCACGCTCGCAGAGCATGATGTTGGGGTTCCCGTGGGCGGTAATGTACTCGGCGGACATGAGGAGTTCCATGATGGTAGAGCTCATGCCGCGTTTCAGGAGAACCGGCCGGCGACATTCACCCAGCGCCTTGAGCAACCTGAAATTCTGCATGTTGCGCGCGCCGACCTGCACGATGTTCGAATGCTCGGCAACCACCTCCACGTCCTGCTCGCTCATCACCTCGGTGACGATGGCCAAGCCGGTAGCCTGCCGCGCCTTGGCCAGGAGTTTCAACCCCTCGAGCTCCAGGCCCTGGAAGTCGTAAGGGGAGGTTCGGGGCTTGAAGGCGCCGCCCCGGAGAATCTTGGCCCCGGTAGCCGCCACGGCCTCGGCTGTTTCCATGATTTGCTTTTCGCTTTCCACCGAACACGGACCGGCCATGATGGCGAATTCGCTGCCGCCCACTTCCACGCCATTCACAGGGATGGTGGTACGCTCCTTTTTGAATTCCCGGCTCACGAACTTGTAAGGCGCGGATATGCGGACCGCGCTCTCGACGCCGGGCGCGGCCTCCAGGGACTCGAGGCAGGCGGTGACGTCTCCGATCCCCACGGCCCCGATCACCACCCGCTCCTCGCCCTGGATAGAGTGTACTTTGTAGCCAAACTCCCTGATGCGCTCACAAACGTGCTCAATCTCCTCTTTGGTGGCATGAAGTCTCATGGAAATAATCACCGCCAGCCTCCTTAAAATGAAAAACCCACTCTTCCGAGTGGGTTGGCTTATTACGATTTGTTTCCGGGTTCAGGCCAACACCACTCTACCCACTGGGGCTAAAGCCCCAAAAGCGGTAGCTAAACCAGTTGGTGTAAGCGCTGAACATCGGCCAGGAGTATATCGTAGGTTCACACCAGGCGCAAGATAAATTTCTGCCGATTAATTTCCGCAGGGTTTTCTGGTAGGATTCTAGCCGCTGGAGTCTGTGCAACTTGTCGCACCCATTTCCAGTCGGTCCACTTTTGACCTTGGACCTTCGACTCTTGACTCGTGTCGAGCGACAACGAGAATACTAAATACGTCTCGTCAGGATTCCACCATGCGAATAACCATCACCACTGTTCTTGCTTTTCTTCTTTGGGCTCCGGCGCGCGCCGCCCAGACTTTGCAAGTGTATTTCATCGATGTGGAGGGCGGCCAGGCCACGCTCTTCGTCCCAGCCGAGGGGGAAACGATGCTGGTGGACGCCGGCTGGCCGGATGCCGGTGGCCGCGACGCCGACCGCATCGTCTCCGCCGCCAAACTGGCGGGGGTGAAACAGATCGATTACCTGGTGGTGACGCACTACCACGCCGACCACGTGGGTGGCGTGCCGCAACTCGCCGCTCGGATCCCCATCCGCACCTTCGTGGACCACGGGCCGAGTGTTGAAACCAGTATGGAAGCTGATATGCTTTTTTCGGCGTATTCGAGAGTGCGCGACAAAGCCAAACATCTTCTGGCGAAACCAGGTGACTGGATCCCCATCCAGGGGATCAACGTTCAGGTCCTGACCGCCGCCGGCAATGAAGTTTCAGAGCCCTTAGCGGGAGTGGATGCGCTCAACCCGCTATGTGCCGGAATGAAACGAAAGGCCAATGACGTTTCAGAGAATGCCCAGTCGGTTGGAATGCTCATCACCTATGGCAAGTTCCGCATGGTTGATCTGGGGGATTTGACCTGGAACAAGGAACTTGGACTGGCTTGTCCGTTTAATGTGGTCGGAACAGTCGATGTGTATCTGAGCACCCATCACGGCATGGATCTCTCCGGTGCACCCCCTCTCGTACATGCTTTGCATCCCCTGGTGGCCATTATGAACAACGGCGCAAGGAAGGGTGGCTCACCCGAAGCGTGGCAAACCATGCGCACTTCGCCTGGCCTAGAGGACATCTGGCAATTGCATTATGCGCTGGAAGCAGGCAAGGAGAACAACGCGCCCGAGGCCTTCATCGCCAACTTGGAAGAACATTGCCAGGGGAATTGGATCAGGCTTTCTGCGGAACCGGACGGCCAGTTCACCGTGACCAACGGCCGAAACGGAATGACGAAAGCCTATAAGCCGGCTGCCCACTAAAAGCCTTGCGGAGATCGCCATCAAAAAGATGATGGACAAGATCAAGCTGTTGACCTGTGGGAGGAGTGTGAGGTCAAGATGAGCAATCAAATCAGGCCTAATTCAAATCCGCGCCGAAGACAACGGCTCGCGAGCTTGGTCTTGGCCGCCGCGTGTCTGCTGCTGGCAACCGGGCTTCAGGCCCAGGCGCCCCCAGAAGAAAAAGGACCGGATCTTCTCCGCCAATTGAGCGACTCCTTCGAGGCGCTGGCCAGGCGAGTCTCGCCAGCTGTCGTGCAGATTCTTGTAACGGGGTTCGGACCTGTAGAAGAGCAGGAGGGAACCAATACCGCCCTGCTCGGCAAGCAGCACATCACCGGCTCGGGCGTGATCGTTGACGCGAGTGGGTACATCATCACCAATGCTCATGTGGTGGAAGCGGCGCAACGGGTTCGGGTAATCATACCCTCGCGAACGGCCAGCGGGTCACCTCGCTCGACGACCAGGCCTCCTGCTCCCGCTATTGATGCGCGCATCATCGGTTTGGATAAAGACATCGACCTCGCACTTCTGAAAGTTGAGGCTGAGGGATTACGGGCGCTCCCACTGGGTAACTATGCCGCGCTCCGGAAAGGTCAGGTGGTTCTGGCTTTTGGCAGCCCCGAGGGGCTAGAGAACTCCGTGACTATGGGGGTGGTCAGCTCCGTCGCCCGCCAACCCGATCCCGACCGCCCGATGGTGTATATCCAGACGGACGCTCCCATCAACCCTGGCAACAGCGGCGGCCCGCTCGTGGACGTGGAGGGAAACATCGTGGGGATCAACACCTTCATTCTGACGAAGGGTGGGGGAAGCGAAGGCTTGGGTTTTGCTATTCCGAGCTCCGTGGTGAAGTTCGCCTACCCACAACTGCGCAAGTATGGGCACGTGCATCGCGGCGAGATCGGCATCAACGTTCAGACCGTCACCCCTGCACTGGCTGCGGGGCTGGGACTCGGGCAGGATCATGGTGTCATCGTGTCGGACATGGCACCAGGAGGCCCAGCGGACTTAGCAGGCCTGAGAATCCAGGACGTGATCGGGGCGGTGGACGGCAGATCAGTGGAAAGTCTGCCTCAGTTTGCCGCCATCATGTATCTGCGCCAGGGTGGCGAAACCGTGAAGTTCGACGTCATCCGAGGCTCGGAAAGACTTACCTTGCAAATCCAGGTCGCTGAGCGCCGAGACGAAGTTCACCGGGTGGCGGACCTGGACCCCGAAGGGAATTTGATAGGCAAACTGGGAATCGTGGGGGTCGCAATCAACAAGAATATTTCCGATGCGCTGCCGGGACTTCGCGTGGCCTCTGGGGTCATCGTGGCCGCCCGAGCCGCCTACGCCGCCGCCGTGGAGACCGGCCTTCAATCCGGAGATGTTATCCACGCGCTGAACGGCATCGACATTATCAGTCTCGACGGCCTTCGCCAGGCCCTGGACAAGCTGAAAACTGGCGACGCCGTCGTCCTGCAGATCGAACGCCAGGGTAAGTTAATGTACCTGGCGTTCGATATGGAATTATGACTTCCGCTTCGGCGAGTTACCTCGTATCCCAACGCCTTAAGCGCTCTTACGAAACCACCTCCCGAAAGGTCTCGAGGCAACCTCATACGGCGAAGGCGGGACGGAACGGGGACGACGCGCCGCCCCGACAGGCTTCAAGCACATCATCATGCACCCCACTCCGGTCGGCGACCTGACTTTCGTAAAGGCTTCGCACAAGTCTCCCTACGGCGAGATTGTGAGCGATTGGAAGCGTGACGGGGATCGCTTTATATGGAGTGTTACCGTGCCCGTCAACACCACGGCAACGGTGTACGTCCCGGCCAACGCTGCGGCATCCGTAAAGGAAAGTGACAGACCGGCGGGCGAAACCCCGGGCGTTAAATACCTTCGCGCGGAGGCGGGCACGGTGGTTTACGAAATCGGTTCGGGAAGTTATCACTTTGTCTCGAGCATGACGCACTGACGTTTCGAGGCCCGACACGGCCTGCTCAGCGCGGCACGGCCGCAACCAAAACGAGACTCTCCGTGCCCCCCGTGCTTCCCAAGCCTTAGCACAGAGCACACGGAGCGGCTGAGTGAACTTTGTGTTGACGCTCTTCCGGCCACGAAGGACACGGAGGGGCTAATGGCACGAGGAGAAATCTGCGCGGCGCGAGAAGAAGCTAACGGTTAGCGCTACGGCAAGGCTTGTGGCGCCGCAAAGGAGCGTGCAATGAAGGATTCAAGGTTCACGGGGACGAAGACTAACATCTGGCTTGCCATCTGCTGGGGAGCAGCAATAGTAGTCGCTATTGCTATCCTCATCTGGCCTTCGAGAATTTCAAGAAGCCCTTTGCAAAAAGGGGAGAGCACCTTATCCGCCGCAATCCTCAAAACCTTTGGAACCACCGGTAAGGAAGGACTGCTTTACCCTGACCGCGAGGTAGTGCTCTTCCAGCATGAAGGCGCCGGATGTTTGACGCATATGTGGTTTGGCGGCGACTGGCCGGGATATGACCGCACCCGAATTCGCTTCTATGTCGATGGAGAAGCCAAACCCTCGATTGATATGGAGCTTTTTCTTGGCCACGGAATCGGCTGGGGCGATCCCTCCGCCCCCTGGGGTTCCGAGCGCCTGGGAAAGACTGGCCATCCCAGCGGTCTCTATAATACTTACCGAATCCCCTTTGGTAAGAGCATCCGAGTTACCGGGCAACTCGGCGCGGGCATCGAGAAACCCCAAGTGTTCTGGTGGATCATTCGGGGAGTCGGGAACCTCCCGCTTTTCCTTGGGAATATCCGCCTGCCGGATAATGCACGGCTGCGGCTCCAAGTACGCGACAATGTCGAGTTAGAGCCTCTCCAGATTTTCGACATCTGCCAATCATCGCGCGCCGGCGCCCTTTACCAAGTGACCCTGGCAGTCGCCAGCAAGAATTTCAACTTTCTCGAGGCCGTCCTTAGGGCGTATATGAATGGCGCAACAGAGCCCCTTTTGCTCTCCTCGGGAACTGAGGACTACTTCCTTGGCACCTATTACTTCAACCGTGGCATGTACCACTTCCCTATCGCCGGCCTGACGCACAAAGAGCAAAACGCCGACGGCACTTGCCGTTTTTCTGCCTACCGTTTTCATGAGCAGGACCCGATTATCTTTCAACAGGGGCTTCGTCTGGCCTGGCGAAACGGCGAAGAAAAAGACGGGAAGGCTTATGGAATGCCGCAGCGCAGCCGGGCCACGAGCTATGTCTGGCTCTATGAATGGTGAGCGACCTTGTTAACATGCTCAAGGTAACTGCGCTTCATACCGTTTCCTCCGTCCGGGTGCTTAGGGCTTTTGCGGCGGCAGCAACCCCTGCGCGGCCAGTACCTCTTCAAGCTTGGCGCGGTTTTCGGATTTCATGGGGACCATGGGCAGGCGGTAAATTTCCTCAATCATGCCCATCATGGCGAGTGCGGCCTTGACGGGAATGGGATTGGTCTCGATGAAATTCACTTGCATCAGGGGCAACAGGCTGAAGTGGAGTTGGCGCGCTGCCTCGAGTTTTCCCTCCAGAAGCAGGTGCGCAAGTCTGGTCATCTCGCCCGGGATTTCGTTGGAGATGACGGAGATGATACCCACGCCACCCAGCGCCATGAGCGGGAAGGTGAACGAGTCGTCGCCGGAAAGCACGCGGAAGCCCGGCGGGACGGCGGCCAGGACTTCCATTTGTTGCACGATGCTGCCGGAGGCCTCCTTGATGCCGATGATGTTTGGGATTCTCGCGAGGCGGGCCACGGTGGGGGGCTCGATATTCGACGAGGTGCGTGCCGGAACGTTGTAAACAATGATCGGAAGATCGGTAGATTCCGCCAGGGCCTGAAAGTGCCGGTAAAGTCCTTCCTGGGTGGGCTTGTTGTAGTAAGGGGCTACGGAAAGAATTCCCTGCACGTCCAGCCCGCGCACCTCGGCGGCAAGATCGACCACTTTGCGGGTGTTGTTTCCGCCCACTCCCGCAATCACGGGAACCCTCCCCGCCACTTCCTGGACCACGGCGCGGACGACGGCCAAGTACTCAGCGTGCTCGAGCGTGGGGGTTTCTCCCGTTGTACCGCAGGGGACAAGGAAGTCGATGCCGGCGCGGAGTTGAAACTGAACCAAACGCCGCAGCGCGTCAAGGTCCAGGGAACCATCCTTTCTGAAGGGGGTCACCAGCGCCGTGCCGCAACCACGAATGTCAACGCTCATAAGACCTCCACTGGGGACTGGGTGCTAGGGGCTAGGGGCTGGGGGCTGGGGCAGGGTCGGTCCCAGCGCCAGTTTGCAAGACGTCTGTGAAGTTGAAGAGACCTTTCCTGCCGACGATCCAGCGTGCCGCGTACAGGGCGCCTTCAGCGAATCCCTGGCGACCGCGCGCCGTGTGACGGAGGATAATTGTATCCGCCTCGGAGTCGAAGCCCAACTCGTGCGTGCCGGGGGTGTAACCCGCGCGCACACTGGTCACGGGAATCTCGCGGCTTTTGAATTCGGGTTGAATCCGACGCTTGATTTCGAGCGCCGTGCCGGAGGGCGCATCCTTCTTGAACTTATGATGAGCTTCGGCGAGGTAAGGGTCGTACATCGCGAAGGGAGCAAAGATTTCTGCCGCCGCGCGGGCCAGCCGGTAGAACAAATTCACGCCGATGGAAAAATTCGCGGCGTAAACCATGCCGACGTCGGCGCTTTCGATGATCCTCTGCACTTCCTCCAGCCGGTTATGCCAACCCGTAGTCCCCACCACGAGATTCACACCCAGCGCCGCGACCCGGCGAATGTTCTCGAAAGCCGCGTCCGGTGTCGTGAAGTCTACGCAGACGTCGATACCCTGGAGTTTCTCGCGCGTGATGCCCCGGCCTTGCGCGTTGACGTCAATATCCATCACCGAGCGCACTTCGAAGCCCCTCTGCGGCGCGAGCTGCGCCAGCGTCTTGCCCATTTTCCCGTAGCCCAGCAGTGCCAGGTTTATACGCCTCGCACCGGGGGATTCAGAGGAAGCGTTACTCACGTTTCACCATGTAGGGAATAGGGAACAGGGAATACCGGGCACCCCTGTTCCCTGTTCCCTGTTCTCTGTTCTGTTCCCTGTAACCTGTTCCCTGTTCCCTAATCGAGATACCCCTCGGACTTCATCAATTCCGCATTCAATAGAGCCGCACCGGCAGCGCCGCGTATGGTGTTGTGGCTGAGGGCGGTGTACTTGAACTGAAGCACTGGGCATAGCCGCACGCGACCCACCACGGTGGCCATGCCGTGCTCGACCGCGAGGTCAAATTTGGGCTGCGGGCGGTCCCGCTCTTCGCGAACGATAATGGGATGCTTGGGGGCAAACGGCAAACCTCGCTCCTGGGGCAGCGAGCGAAATTTCCGCCAGACTTCAATTAATTCCTCCACCGACGCCTTGGACTTTAAAGAAATCGATATCGACTCGGTGTGGCCGTCCTCGACCGGCACGCGGTTGCAGTGGGCGCTCACCACGAAGTCGCCGGGCTTGACCGTTTCACCGACGAATTTCCCCAGCAGCTTGCGCGTCTCGCGCTCCACCTTTTCCTCTTCCCCCGAAATATAGGGGATCACGTTGCCGAGAATATCCAGCGTGGGCACGCCCGGATAACCAGCGCCGGATACCGCCTGCATGCTGGTCATCAGCACCTTCTCGAGGCCGAAAGCCTTCTCTAGCGGAGCTAACGACATCACCAGACCGACCGCCGTGCAGTTCGGGTTGGTGACGATCATGCCCTTCCACCCGCGCCGTTTTCTCTGGATTCGCACCAGGGCCAGATGGTCGGGGTTCACTTCCGGAATCAACAAGGGGACATCCGGTTCCATGCGGTGGTTGCTGGAATTGGAGACCACCACGTGGCCGGCCTGCGCAAATTCCCTTTCGACTTCACCCGCAACCTTGGAATCTAGCGAGGAGAAGACCAACTGCGGCGCGTGGCCCGGTATGCACTCATGCACTGCAAGCTCGCCGGCGGCTTTGGGCAGGGGTTCGCGCAAGCGCCAGTTGCAAGCCTCAGCATAAGTTCTCCCTGCCGACCGTTCCGAGGCTGCCAGCCACCGGGCTTCAAACCAAGGATGGTGTTCGAGCAAATTCACAAAGCGCTGGCCAACCATTCCCGTCGCGCCCAGAATGCCGACTTCAATCTTTTTCATGGTTAATATACAAGTGCCTTTCTGCCCCCAACAAGTCGAGAATCAAGAGTCGGGAGTAAACCCTTCCGCCTGTCTGCTCTCCAGAGACTTTAGGCAATCGTGTCATTCCGAGTGGAACGAGGAATCTCGCTCTGCTTCGGCTGGACCGCGAAGGAAAGATCAGAGCAAGATTCCTCGTTCCACTCGGAATGACAGCCTAGCCTCCCGGACCAGCTCGATTCTGGTTGGCCCCACCTGGGTGTTAACTCTCGACTTTCGACTCTCGACTCTCGACTGTCTTTTTCAGCTCACGGACAAGCCGGCAATAAAGGTCGACGGCTTTGACCAACTCAGCTTTTGGAACGCACTCATGCTCGGTGTGGGCTACCAGGATTGAACCCGGCCCCAGCAACACGGGCCGGCCCCATCGGGTCAAGGCCGGCAAGTCGGTGGTGAAGGACACCACGTCGCTCTCGTAGCCGTCCAGCTTCTCCATGCGCAGGGGCGGCGTATCGCGGACGAACTCAAACTCACAACGCCCGCCGAGCAACTCCGAAATCCTACGCCGCAGCTCATCCGAGCCGTTGACGGTCCGAATCAGGATCTGGGCCGCGGCCTGGTCCGGCACAACGTTTGCAGCCCTCCCCCCGGAGATGACCCCGATGTTCAGCGTGGCAGGGCCCAGCAAGGGATCATGGGGCAACGCAACCTTCCGCAAATCAACCAGCACATCGAGCAACTTATCAATGGCGGATTCACCGAGGTGCGGGTAAGCCGAGTGCGCCATCTTACCTTTGCATCGAATGTCCAGCCGCAGGTTACCTTTCGATCCCACCGCCAGTTTATTTTCTGTGGGCTCACCATTAATAATGTAGCGGGAGCCGGGTGGATGAAGGTTCGCCTCTCGCGCGCCGTCGCTCGTGGTTTCCTCTCCGACCAGGTAGAGCAGGCCGAAGTCAGTCACCCCTTCGCTCATCAGCCGTTCAGCCGCCACGATCTGCGCGGCCAGGATCCCCTTGGCATCACATGCTCCGCGCCCATAAATGAACTCGTCGTCCTCGCGGGCGAGAAGGAAAGGAGGGACGGTGTCGATATGCGTGCTCAAAACAACGTCCGGCTTTCCTGCATTTGCGAAGACGTTGGAGCGGTCTCGTGAGACCGGCTGGAGCTCCACTTGGAAGTTTCTCGCCACAAGATAGCCACGCAGGAACTCGGCGCAGGCGCGCTCGTGGCCCGTCACGGATTCGATGTTGATTAAGGCCTTGGCGAGCTCAAAAATCTCCATCAGATTTGTCTTCCACTTGGTTGATCGGGACGCCACTTCAGGTCTCAAGTTGGTCAGGAGGCGCCCGCAAATCGCCCCTCCGCTAGACCTTAGCTCACAAATGAAAAGAGCGTCAAGGCCATTCGCAACGAGGGCAGTACAGGAAGTAGGGCAGAAAGGCGTCTGGGATGCGCAGCGCGAATTCGGCTGGCAAGCGAATTGCACAATGCATGAAGGGTGCTGTGAAATTCCACCATGATTGCACAGGGCCTCGGACAAATGGTACTAGCCTCAGAACAAAAGAGGGTCTTTTCATCACTGTCGGCGCTGCTGGTCGTATGAGGTGCTGTGAAATTCCACCATGAACGCGCGAGGCTTCGGAATAATAGTATGAGTCTCATAGGCCAAGAGCGTCTTTTGGTCGCTATCGGCACCGCTGGCCTCGCCGCTGCTGTCCTCTTTGCCGTGTCCCTGCAAGCCCAGCAACCCAAGCCCTTGCCGGGAAGCGAGCCGTGCATGGGCTGCCACGCAACCGGCCCCCGCACAGGCAAGCGGCAGCCGGGAATGCCACCCCCCTTCAACGAGGCTACCCTGCGGGCCTCGCCGCACGCGACACTTGAGTGCACAAGTTGCCACGCTGATCTGGCAGGAAAGGAGTTCCCCCATCCCGAAAAGCTCCAGCCGGTTGACTGCGGCACGTGCCACGTCGATGAAACAAAGCAGCATGCCGAAAGCCTGCACGGGAAGGCGGCGCGGCGCGGTGACCCGCTGGCCCCTCGCTGCACGGATTGTCACGGAACTCACAACATCCTGCGGCCTTCCGATCCCGGTTCTCCCACCGCGATCACCCAGATCCCCTTCTTATGCGGCCGCTGTCACCACGAAGGCACCCCGGTCCAGCTTACTCATAACATCCCTCAGGACAAGATCCTGGAGAATTATACCGAAAGCATCCACGGCGAGGGCTTGTTCCGCCGTGGCCTGATCGTCACGGCGGTTTGCACCAGTTGCCATACTGCGCACTTCGTTTTGCCGCACACCGACCCCCGGTCTTCGATTTCCAAACAGAACATCACCCGGACCTGCACCAAGTGCCATGCGCAGATCGAAATCGTGCATCGCAAAGTCATCCGCGGCGAGTTGTGGGAGAAGCGGCCGGGCCTCATCCCCGCCTGCGTGGACTGCCACGAGCCTCACAAGATCCGGCGAGTCTTTTATGCGCAAGGGATGTCAGACCGCGACTGCCAGCGCTGCCATGGCAACGCGGAGTTGAGAACTGCCAGTGGTGGCCGCGTGCGCTCCCTATTCGTCAATGAGCAGGAACTCTCCACCTCGCGGCATGCTCGGGTCGCTTGTGTGCAATGCCATACCGGCGGCGACCCATCCCTGCTCCGACCGTGCGCCACTATAACAGCCCGGGTTGATTGCTCGACTTGCCACGCCAGTGCCGTCGAACAGTTTCAGCAGAGCGTTCATGGACAGTTGTTGGCCAAGGGCAGCCCGGATGGGCCCGCCTGCGCGGACTGTCATGGCACGCATGCCGTCCTGAGCCGGAACAATTCCCGCTCGCCGACCTTTTCCCGCAATGTCCCCGCTCTGTGCGGCAAGTGCCATCGCACGGGGCAGCAAGCGGCGGTCCGTTATAAGGGGACGCAAACCAACGTGGTGGAAAACTACGAGGAGAGCATCCACGGCAAGGGTTTGCTGCAAAGTGGCCTGACCGTGACCGCGAACTGTGCCGACTGCCATACGCCTCATGATGAGTTGCCCCGTCGCGATCCACGCTCCAGCGTGAATCCCAAGAATGTGGCCACCACCTGCGGCCGGTGCCACCAGGGGATCTACGAGGCTTTCAACGCCAGCGTCCATTCGGCAGCGGTGACCAAAACGGCCAAGCCTCTGCCGGTGTGCAGCGACTGCCACTCCGCGCACACCATCAAGCGGACCGACCTCTCGGACTTCCGTCTCCACATCATGGAGCAATGCGGTCGTTGTCATGAGGCCATTGCCAAAACCTACTTCGAGACCTACCACGGCAAGGTCTCCAAGCTGGGTTACGTAAAGACCGCCAAGTGCTACGACTGTCACGGAGCTCATGACATCCGCACGGTCACCGACCCCGCCTCCCGGCTCAGCCGAGCGAATGTGGTGAAGACATGCGGCCAGTGCCATCCAGGCTCCAACCGCCGCTTTGCGGGATATCTCACCCACGCCACTCACCACGATCCCAAAAAGTATCCCTTCCTATTTCTCACCTTCTGGGGAATGACCTCGCTGCTGATGGGCACGCTGGTCGTGGCCGGCGTGCATACGGTGGCATGGCTGCCGCGCTCGCTGAAGTACAGCCGGGAATTGAAGGCCAACGGTAATGCGACCGGCACGGCCTACGTCCGTCGCTTCCGGCCCTTTGACCGCAATCTGCATCTCATGGTGGTCGCCAGTTTCTTGGGTCTGGCCCTGACGGGCATGATGCTGAAGTTCTCTTATACGCGCTGGGCGCAGGTGTTGTCACACTTGCTGGGAGGGTTCGAGGCCGCCGGGGTCATCCACCGCTTCTGCGCTGTGCTCACCTTCACCTATTTCGGCTTGCACCTCTGGGATGCGGCCCGCCAGCGCCGGGCGAGCGGCAAAAGCTGGCGGCAGTTCATCTTCAACTCCGAGAGCATGGTGTTCAATCGGAACGACTGGCGGCAATTCATCGCTTCGCTCAAATGGTTTGTGGGCAGAGGGCCGCGCCCCGACTACGGTCGCTGGACGTACTGGGAGAAATTTGATTACTTCGCGGTGTTTTGGGGCGTGGCGGTCATCGGCACCACTGGGTTGTTACTCTGGTTCCCGGAATTCTTCACCCGGCTGCTGCCCGGTTCGTTCATCAACGTGGCAACCATCATTCACAGTGACGAGGCGCTGCTGGCCGTGGGATTCATCTTCACCGTGCACTTCTTCAACACGCACTTCCGGCCGGAGAGATTTCCCATCGATACGGTCGTGTTCACAGGCGGCGAGCCGCTGGAAAAGTTCAAGCTCGACCGGCCGCGCGAGTACCGGGAACTGCTCGAGCAGGGTGAACTGGAAAAACGTTTGATGCCTGCTCCGCCGCCGGTGGTCGTTCAGTTTTGGCGACGTTTCGGCTTCACGGCCCTGACCATCGGGCTCGGCATCATCGCGCTCATCCTCTATGCCGAGATCTTTGCCTACAAATAAGGCAGATGGTCTCGGTGCCCATTGCATTCGGTGAAGGGGTGCATTTTCGGCGTAGGTCGTTTGATGCAAGTCGGGCCTGTGGGCGCAGCAGGGCGACAGTTCGGTCAAAATGTCATTGTGGTCATCTCGGCGGCAAATCCTGGCCCACCGCTCGTCACTCCTGTACCCAAACCAAATCCGAAGGAAGCCGGCTATCTGGCCAGGTGACCCTTGGCTTCCCCGGCAGTGGCGTCATTTGCTAGACAGGCATGGGCGCTACAAGGGTCTGTGTGAAAACTTGACATGTAGCGGCGGTCTATGACCGCCGCCTTGGAAATGAAGGGCTTCGGCGCTCATAGAGCGCTGCTACGGCGCGTCAGTCAAGATTTTCACAAAGACTCTACAAGGCCCCGTCATTGACGCGAAAAGCTTGCCCTGAGCTTGCCGAAGGGTGGGAATCGCAGACCTTTCGCGGTCGTTCCCGCCGGCTGGCGCAGACCCCCTTCTTGGAGGTCTGCGACTTCCCGAGGGGAAGTTGTCGAGTGGTCAGTCAGGCCGAGATGGGTCCTATTCCTTGTGCATGGCTTTTGGCGTTCCTTCGGGAGATCGCAAACGGTAAAAACCACCGTCTGCGCCAGCCCGCCGAATTCGGGCTTAAGCTCTCTGGGCTGGAGGTCGACGTCGAAGAAACCTCGCCGGATTGAGACGGGATCACAGACAGTTGCCTACGAACAGGCGACCATTCGCGACTTGATCGGGACGGTCGACACTGCGGCGTTGGGCGCGGGTAAGGCGGGCGCTTCAACTTCCCAGATGGGGACTTCTGGACCGGAATAGCTTCCGAGTGCCCCGTAGTCCGCCCGGAATGTTGAATTGTCAGCGGACTCCTCGACAAACACTGCTCAACCAGCGAGGATCTGTTGAAAGAGCATGAGCCGTACGTATTGGCGTTTTGTGCGAGATACTCGTTCACCTCGCGCTACGTCATGTTCGTTGTCGAGGATATGATGATCGACGACGAGCGCAATGATGCGTTCGCATATAAAGCGCGCGTGCTGATGGGGGCGGAGTCAAGATTCTCCATCAAGAGTTTCAGATCAAAGCTTCGCCTAAGAAGGGAAGAGGTCTATCTACTCAGCCCGTCTGGGCCGGCGCTCTCCTTGAATCCCATAGTCATTTACAGAGTGTGTAACAGCTGCTCCCTTGGCCGCGTTTACATGTTGGACTCAATCAACGGTGCGCGCCTGTCGTATGACTCATACTGTAACCACAGATTGGACCTGAAAATACACGGTCTGCAGAATAGGTATCCATATCTGGTGGCACCCGCTGAGCAGTCTGGATGAGAGCTACCTGGCGGGGCGGCAGTTTTCTGGCGTCATCGATCTGCCGATTATCGATTCGATTGGGCGAGGTCTTGTTCGCAGCTGCTGGTGGTTAATAGGTGCGAATCCCGCTGGTGGATTTGGGAACATCCACTTGGCCTACCGGTACAAATGCCGTGCAAATTCGCAGGAGATGAACTTGTCCTCGATGCCCCGCCATTGACGCCGCGGGGTCCGCTTCGGTGACCAACGCCTGGATCGTCGGCTACTCGGAAGTCGGTCCACACGTTCGCGGGTAACTCATGTCCTGTCGCTTAGCGTTTATTGATGACTCCGCAGGGGCAATCCGAAGTTCTGGCCGGGGGAGGGCGAGCTCGGAAGCGCCTGCTCCTTAGGTTAATGCTTATGTGGGGGGGGCCTGCACCATACGGTACAGGGCTTGCCCTGGACCTGGCCAAGGCACGCCTTGGCCTGGATTTCTCACCACGTTTGGACGCTCTTAAGGGACTTCGGGAAGGGCGGGGCTTCAGCCCCGCCGAAATCGCGGCTCCGGCCCTCTGCTGGTCCCGTGCCCCGCGCAGTCCCGCAGGCGCGGGACTGCGCGGGGCACGGGACACTGGAATAATCAGGAAGGCCTTCGTAACGGCGGGGCTGAAGCCCCGCCCTTCCAGACCTGGGGTGAGAGATACGGGTTGGCCCTACGGCGCTGTGGGCGAAGATCGGTTCTTGCTCGCGGCCTTTGGGTAGTGGGTCAGTTTGATGGAGTAGCGGCGAGTTTACCTCGCCAAATGGCGGCGTAAAGCCGCCTCTACATCCCGCCGCGGCGGGACCCGCTACCGGGCTTTGACTCCGGAGCAGCTTGGGGCGCGGCTTCTTCCTCTTCTTCTCTCACCTCGTGTTCAGGCGCGCGGCCGCTCACGAAGGTCCACTTCAGCGGGTAAACGTCCGGATCAAAGATGACGGCGTAGAAGTGCCAGATGACGATGGCGAGCGTGGCCAAGATGGCCTCGTAGTAGTGGACGGCGGTGGCGATGTCGAGCCAGACCTTGGAGAGGTATTCAAGCACGAAGTTGTGCGCCCAAAGGAAAATGCCCGTGACCGCCATGACCACGGTCCCCCAGACCAGCGCCCAGTACTCGAGCTTTTCCGCGTAATTGAATTTGGCGTAGAGCGGAGCCTCCCGGCGGTACCCCAAGTTATAGCCCACGGTCTGGACCGCCTCGCGCACGTCTCGGACCTTGGGCAACATGGCGCGCAGGTCGCGCCGCCCCACTGGCGTGAAGACGAGATAGAGAAGGTGATAGAAGCCCGCGCCGATCAACACCACCCCCGCGATGCGATGCACGAGGCCGCGTATCGGCAAGCCCTTCTCCCACCTCACCAGCGGCGCCGCCCAGAAGCTTTCCGGGAACTTCAACATGAAGCCCGTAATCACCAACGTAATGAAGCTCGTCAGCAGCAGCGCGTGCTGAACCCGCTCGCTCAGGGTAAAGCGGAGAGGTGTTCGGAGCGCGCGGTACCGGGCGACGTGGCGGCGCAACTTACGCAGCCAGTCCAGAAGATTGTGGAGCAGCATGAACCCTACGACGGCGGGAATGGTGAAGAGATAAAACAGCCGCACGTAATAAAGCCAGCGATTTTCGGCCGCCGAGGTCGGCAGCACGTGGACCGGCCCCAGCGCAAACTCTTTGCCCGCGTCCGGGTGACACTTCCCGCAGGTCTGGCGCAGATTGGCCTTGGCGATGGTGGAACGGGGATCGGTGGAGGGCAGAATGTTGTGTACACCGTGGCAGGACGCGCAATTGGCAACCGTCTGGGAACCGGCCTGCGCCGCCAAGCCATGGTAGCTGTTTTCATAGCTTGACACGCGGCCCGCGGGGAGGGCAAAGCGCGCATTCAACCGCTGGTCCGCGTGGCAGTGCGAGCAGGTTACGCGGGAAATGTTGGCCACATAAACCGGAGAGTTGGGGTCGTTCGGAGCCAGGATTCGATGCTCACCGTGGCAGTCGGTACAGGTGGGAGCAGAATCAACGCCCGCCGCCACGGCGCGGCCGTGAATGCTGTCCTTGTATTGACCAAAAACCTGCGTGTGGCACTTGCCGCACGTCGAGGCTACCCGGAGTTTGAAAATCGGCGAGCGCGGGTCATCCCCCGCAAGGATGTCGTGGACGCCGTGGCAGTCATTGCACACCGCGGCATTCATCTTGCCGGCCTGGATGGCGCGCCCGTGCACGCTCGACTCGTAGGCTTCCACGGGCTTGGCCACCGCGAACAGGTATTTGGCTGCCAACGCGGGGTTCGAGTGACATTGCCCGCAGGTCCGAGGCAGGTTCAGCTTGCTGACCGGCGAGTTTGGGGCGCTGGCGGCCACCACCTGGTGCGCGGGCCTGTGGCAGCTCTGGCAGGTCGGAGCATCCCCGTTCAGGTGAGCGGACGCGCGGCCGTGAACGCTCGTGGCGAATTTCTTGACCTCATCTGCATGGCAAGTGGCGCAGAAGGCGGCGCCACGGGTGGCGGGATCCACTATCTCGTGGCCGTTGCCGTGGCAAGCCATGCAGGTTTCGGAATTATCCGGCTTTCCGAGCGCCGCGTGAGCGCTGGCCGCCAACTCCCCGGAGGCTTTTCCGTGGCAGGCAAGGCAAGAGGCCGATGCGCTCTTTGCCGTGTGCGGGAACTTGGCTGCCCCGGCGTGGCAATCCACGCAACGAACGTCTTTGTGGACGCTATGCGCGAGCGCCTCCGCCTTGACGGTGATGGGCTTACCTTGCGAGCTCGTCAAACCGGTGGAGGGTCCGTGGCAGGAAAGACAATCGTCTGAAGCCCGAAGGCAACTGCTGCCTCCAAGGAATAGAATGACCGAACCGAGAACGACCAACCTGCCCAGACTCATTTCAAGTGCCTTTCCGTGCAATAATTCCACCGCCAAACTATGTTTTGACCCCACATCAACCGACGGGTAGCGTCCCGAGTCAGAAGTTCGCTTACAAAGTCTTCCTCATGCGGGCGGTCTTTTCGCAGGCCCGTTAGGGGCGGAAGATTGTAGCCCACGGCGCAAGCCCTGGGGGAGGAGCCCTCACCCCGCCTTCGGCACCCCTCTCCCGCTCGGGCGGGAGAGGGGACGGGGGTGAGGGAGGGCTCGCCGACCCACGGCTTGCGCCGTGGGCTACATTCTTTCGCCCGCTCCGCGGGCTGACTTCATCAACGAACTCCTGACTCAGGACACTAGCGATGAAACATCAAACTGCGAATTTCCACCCATAAATGCGAGCTACGTGGGACACTTTGGAACTCCGCGGACGTCTTCCAGATACTTAGGGACATAGTGTTGCAGTTATCATGCCGTTGTAGCATGGTTTTTCAACACTTGAAGGATGACAAGATGTCGACGTGTCGCAGTCATTCCCGCGAAAAGCCTGCCCTGAGCCTGCCGAAGGGCGGGAATCCAGTCCGAGGACAGCGGATTCCGGAAGGTTTGCGAGGTGGATTCCCGCTTTCGCGGGGAATGACTGGCGTTTAGTGCGGGATGCCATTCCAAATGACACCAGCACTCGACTGGGATGCGCAGGACGTGCTTTGCCCCATTATTGCGAGACTCGGAAGCTGAACACGGCATCCGAGCCGATCTTGCTTCCAGCGGCAGGCGATTGCGTGAAGATGATGCCCCGAGGGCCACTTTCTGTAGTAATGGAAGTAACACCAGCCACTTTGAAGCCTGACTTCTCGAGGCTGCGACGGACTTCCGCAATGGGTTGACCGACCAATTTCGGGCACAGGTAGGCTTCAGGCGCTTCCCCGACAGAGACCAGGATGTCCACGGCGGGGGTCCTTACCTCGGCGCTTTCCGGTAGCGGATCCTGTGCCACGACTAGATCGGGTTCAGACTGGGGCCAATGAATTCCCACGATATCGCCCAGCGTGAGGTTGCGCTGAATGGCCGTGATCCTTGCGGCTCGAACACTGGTCCCGACGAGGTTGGGGATGACGACCCGGGGGGGGCCCAGGCTCACCAGGACATGCACATGCTGGCCGATCTTGATGCGGGTTCCTGGGGGAGGCATCTGGGAGACTATCGCCTGGGCGGGGTATTGGGTGTTGAAGAGCTTATCTTCAACTTTCATTTCAAGACCTAATCC
>Ga0326728_10008696_pt1 | contig 25009 bp, 22 predicted proteins | sample MB3enrmetagenome_FD_207602 | JGI IMG/M metagenome (GOLD analysis project Ga0326728, IMG submission 207602) | Lab enriched peat soil microbial communities from McLean, Ithaca, NY, United States - MB31MN | ecosystem: Environmental > Terrestrial > Soil > Wetlands > Peat | place: USA: New York... | reverse complement strand
TGCGCGCAGTAGCGGTGATGGCATTCGGCCCGGTCGGCTTCGGCTGACCGGGCCTTCGATTTTTGGAGAGAGAGTCCATGGAGCCCTGGCAGGAGCCAATTCGAATTCCCGTCACAGACGTTTTCGATCTGCACAGCATTCCGCCGCGGGAGGTGAAAGAGGTAGTGGAGGAATACCTGCGAGAAGCGCACCGGCTGGGGTTCAAGGCGCTGCGGATCATCCACGGACGCGGTATAGGAGTGCAACGCGAGATGGTACGAGCGGTTCTGGCACGCACCGGGTTCGTGGCCGATTTCCGGGACGCACCCGCCGAAGCCGGGGGGTGGGGCGCCACCATCGTGACGCTTCAGAATTCCAGCCGCGCCTGAAATGCAATCATGCGAGGCGAACTGTCGCCGCCCAGTCCGACGCCCAGCAGTCCCGTGGGCGGCGAGGTCGGGTAGCTGAGCGCTCCGAACCCGGTCTGGGTGGAAGGTTTGCCCGGAATTCCCGCGTATCCCAAGACCGGAAGCCCGAAATTGGTGTGATTGAACACGTTGAAGAACTGGCCGTCGATGCGCAGTTTCAGGTGTTCGGCCAACTGAAACCACTTGGTGAGATAGAGGTCGCTCCAGACGAAATCAGGACCGCGCAGCGCGTTCCGGCCGAGATCGCCGAACTGGCAATTCTTGGGACTGTCGCCGCCGGCACAGGCCCCCGTGCTGGGATCGACAGCCGAAACAAACGCGTCGGGGTTGAGCCACTGGATGGTTCCCGGCTGAGTCACGCCGGGGATGGGATCATGTTCGTACAGCGGCACCCCCGGAATTACACTGGCGTACTGCGGGCCGCTACCCTGGACGATGCCGTTTCCGTTGGCGGAATAGGGCGCGCTCAGGACCGAAAACGGCAGGCCGCTGTGCCAGAAGGCGGTGCCCGAGACCTGCCATCCGTTGAGCGCTCCGGCCAGCATGTGGTTACGGAATTTGATGGGCAACTGATAAACGTACTGGGCGGTGAAGTTCTGCCGCACGTCGTAATCGCAGGGACCGTATTGGCGGCCCAGTTCACCCGGCAGCGGTGAAAGAATGGCTCCCGCGGCAAAGGGCAGAAATCCGCCGTTGGAGACGGTGTCCATGCAGCGGCTCCAGGAGTAGTTGGCCTGGACCTGAAGGCCGTGCCCCAGCCGCTTGTCGGCGGTTAGCTGGAGACCGTTGTAGTGGCTGTTGGCGCCCGTGCTCAATTGTGTGACCGGCCCGAAACGCGGATCTTTGGGCTGGCCGTATGGAAACGGCGCAAAGCAGCCGGGGCAGACCGTTTGATACCCGTTGACCTGGGTCTCATAGGGCTGGTTGACCGCGCGCGTGCCTACATACTGAGCGCGCAGATTGAGCGCATTGCCGAGCTGCCGCTCGACGGCCAGGCTCCACTGCATAAAATAAGGCGCATGGAGCTTGCCGTCCGGGACCGCAGTGATGGCAATGGGCGGCAGGCAGGCGCCCGGATTTGCGAGTGCGGAGGCGCAGGAAAGCTGGCCCTGGGCGAAACCGGAATTGAACAATTGGTTGGCGGCGACAGTGGCGTCCACCGCGCTGTTGGGTGCGCCGGGCGCAATGGCCGTTCCGCCGACGTTGCCCAGCAGCCCTCCTGTAAACGTCTTCGAGTATGGTGGATTCGAGCCGACGGGATCGACGACGCTGCCCGGCAAGAGGTCGCTGAACAGGCCAAACCCGCTGCGCAGCACGGTCTGGGGCCCGATCTGCCACGCGATGGCGGTTCTGGGCTGGAGGATGGCGGCGGGCGTAGCCGCGAAAACGGTCGCCTGCCCGGTCTGGATGACCTGGCTCAGCGGCTGATTGACATCGTGGGAAATGGAATCGAACGACCCGGCGAGGCGCGCTACGGCGTCATGCGGATTGAGCGGATTGGAATTATATGTATCGCGCAAGCCGAAGGTCCAGGTGAGGGTGCGCGTGACCTTCCACGTGTCCTGCGCATAAAAATCCAGATTCAGGAAGTTGTAGGGCTGCGAATTGGCCAGCGGAAAGGTTTTGGAGGCCGTGGATGCGACACCGTAGATGAATTGCGGCAGGGTGGTGTAGGTGACCAGGGGGACTACGCCCTCACCGAAATCATAGTCGTTCAGGCGGAAGATCCGGCTGTTGGTTCCGAAGCGGAATTCGTGCGATCCCACGGTCCAGGCGAGATTGTCGTTGATGAAGAAACGCGTGGCGCGCCGCCCCTGCACCCAGGTATTGTCGAGCCCGCCGAGCGGGGTGAACGGCGCACTGGCGCCGCTGCCCTGGAGGACGATGGGAAACGCCGCCAGCGTGGTTTGCAGATCGGCTGGCCCGAACAAGCTTGCATACCACGAGAACGCGGGGTTGAAGTAGTTCACCAGACGTCCGGAAAACACATGCGTGTAGCCCGATGCGAATGAGTATAGGGGCTGCGGAGAGGCGGCGTTGAACAGAGGATTGATGGGATCGGTGTAAGCAGCCTGAAGTCCGGTGTCGGACTGAAACCGGAACCAGGTGATGTTGTTGGGGTCGAGGTTGTAGTCGATGCGAGCCGTTTGCACCTGCTCGCCGTCGTCGCTGGAACGCGAAACGCTCTGGCGGTTGGCGCAACCGTTGCCATTGGGCGGATAGCCGCCCGCCGCGCTGCCATCGTTATTGAATGGGCAGCCGAGGACCGCGAGCGGCGTCCCCGCAGTATTGCCGTACAGGGAAAAGAGGTTCTTATAAAACGGCACGAGCTGGGGGGCCGGCTGATAAGCCGATCCGGTGATGGAATCCACACCGCCGCGCGGCAATTGCTGGAGGACGTAGCTCTCGAATGCCGGCGTGGGCACGGTGGTGGCAGTGACGATGGGGAGCGCGATCCGCATCCATTCGGAATCGAAGAAGAAGAACAGCTTGTCGTGGAGAATCGGGCCGCCGAGACTGCCACCGAAATGGTTCACGGTGGAACGCGGCTGGTGGTTTCCGGCGGTGGCGTTGGTAAAGAAATCGGCGGCATTGAACCGGGAGCCGTTCCACAGCTCGTACAAGTTTCCGTGAAAGCCGTTGGTGCCGGATTTGGTGACATAGTTGACCTGGGAAGCGCCGTATCGGCCCTGATCGACCGCGTAGGAAACCGTGTTGACGGTCACTTCGGCGATGGAATTCAATCCCAGCACCAGGTTGGTGGAGAGTCCGCTATTCAGGTTAGTCAGCGGATCGTTGCTCTCCAGGCCATCGACAATGTAGCCGTTCGAAAGCGATGGCAAGCCGTTGAACTGCACGTTGCCATAACCGTTCGACCCGCCGACGAAATCGTTGCTGCTGCCGGCGGTGTTGATGAGAGCGCCGGCGGCGAATTGCAGCGGATAGGTCATGTCGCCGCCCGGATTGGGAAGATCTTCGAGGGCTCGGGCAGTCAGGGTGGTCGAGGTGTTGGGGTTCTCGGGGTTGATCAGGGGCACCTGCTCGCGGACCAGGATGCTTTCGCTGGCGGATGCGATGTTGAGCTTGAAATCGACGGTTTGTTTTTGTCCAAGGCCCGCGGACACGGAGCCGTTCTGCCGATCTACAAAGCCTTCCGCTTCAGCCTTCACCGAGTACATGCCGGGCTTGAGCTGCGGAAAGGCAAATCGACCGGAGTCGTCGGTTTGCACGGACCGTTTGAAACCATTCTCCGTGCTGGTGACGGTCACGGTGGCGCCGGGGATGGCGGCGCCGGTCTGGTCGGCAACCGATCCTACAATGGCGCTGGTGGTCTCGCCCTGAGCCATAACCGGAACCGACGACGCGAGCATGGAGACCAGGAATGCAAGCATCGGCAGGGGGATGCTTCGCCATGTCACGAATTTAGTCATGCCTAAATAATAACGGATGGTTGCCGGCTTGTCAATAGAATTTTTGATGGGGGCGGTTGCGGGCGCGCAGCAGCGGGAGTACGCTTGAATTTAGTGAGCCCTAGAATTCGCGGGCCGCACAGCACGGAGCCGGTAGACGATTATCTAAAGGCGATGCTGGAGCTGGGCGGCGCCGAAGAGGAAGCGGCGACCAGCAACGCCCTGGCCCGGCATCTTGGCGTCCGCGCCGCATCGGTCACTGGAATGCTGCAAAAGCTGGCCGCGCAAAAGCCGCCCCTGGTGAAATACGAAAAGCACCACGGCGCGCGTCTGACGGCCACGGGGAAGAAACGCGCCCTGGAGGTCCTTCGCCACCACCGTTTGCTGGAGCGGTTCCTGCACGATTTCCTGGACTACTCGTGGGACGAGGTCCACGATGAGGCGGAGCGGCTGGAGCACTTCATCTCGGAGCGGTTTGAAGACCGGATCGCCGCCAAGCTGGGGGACCCGGAAAGCGATCCGCATGGGCACCCGATCCCCGAGCGAAGCGGGGCGTTCCCGGCTCGGGAAGAAGTGCTGTTATCAAAATGCGCGTGCGGCATCCCGGCCGTGATCAGCAGCGTGTCGGACCGCGACCCCGCGGCTTTGCGTGAGATGACACGGCTGGGAACGCGGAACGCTTCGCTGCGGGTGCGGGTTGGCGATGGCAAGGATGCAGTCCGCTTGAGCCAGACTCTGGCCTCCGGGATCTCGGTAATCGCCGGGCCGGAGGGGGCCCGGGGTTTAACGCTGCGCTAAAGCCGCTGCTTCCCAGCGCACGGCAACCTTCCTGATGCGCTCGACCGCCTCCATAAGGTTGGCGAGCGAATTGGCGTAGCTGAAGCGAATGTAGCCGTCGCCGTACTCACCGAAGCTGCCGCCTTGCAGGCAGGACACGCCGGCTTCCTCCAGCAGGTAGTCGGCCAGTTCTTTGGAGGGGATGCCGGTGGCGGTGACGTTGGCAAAGGCGTAGAAAGCGCCGCCTGGAATGGCGCAGCGGAATCCCGGAACCTGGTTGAGCCCCGGGCAGAATGCGTCGCGGCGGCGGCGGAATTCAGCCACCATGGCGGCCACGCAATCCTGCGGTCCGGTGAGCGCGGCGATGCCGGCGCGCTGCGTGAAACTGGCGGTGCAGGAGTTGGAATTCACCATGAGCTTGGTGACCGCGCCCACCAGCCACTCGGGCATGACGCCGTAGCCCATGCGCCAGCCGGTCATGGCGTAGGTCTTGGAGAAGCCATCGAGGATGATGGTCTTCTCGAGCATGCCGGGGAAACTCGAGATGGACACAGGCGCCTCGTCGCAGTAGTGGGTCTGGGAATAGATCTCGTCGCTCAACACCATCACGTCGCGCTCGCAAAGCATGTGGGCCATGGCGGCGATGTCGGCGCGCGGGATCACGCCCCCGGTGGGATTCTGGGGCGAATTCAGGATGACCAGCTTGGTGCGGTCCGAGAGCCGGTCGCGAAAGAGATTGAGGTCGAAGGAAAAGCCGCGGCTCTCTTCGAGAGGCATGGGCACGGGCCGGGCGCCCAGGAAGCGGATCATGGATTCGTAAATGGGGAAGCCGGGATTGGGGTAGATGACCTCGTCGCCGGGTTCGAGCAAGGCCATCATGGGGAAGAAGATGATGGGCTTACCGCCGGGCACCACCGATACGTGCTGCGGGCCGACGGAAATTCCGCGCGACTGGGAAACGCGGTGGGCGATCACCTCGCGCAGCTCGGGAAAGCCCTGCGAGGGACCGTAATGGGTCCAGCCCTGGTCGAGCGCCTGCTTGGCGGCTTGGACGATGTGGGGGGGAGTAGGGAAATCGGGTTCGCCGATCTCCAGGTGGATGATGCTGCGGCCCTGCGCTTCGAGCGCGCGGGCTCGTACCAGGACATCGAAGGCGGATTCGACTCCGAGGCGGCTCATTCGATCAGCAAGTTTCATGATGGTCTCCGGCAGACGGGACCGCGGACCTCCAATTACCAAGCTTATCAGGCTTGGGCGGGCGCGATAGAATGACATTAGCGGACCAGTCCGCTTTAGATTCCACGTTTTGCGGGTTCCAGCGTCATCTAGTTGAGAACCTGTGGAAACCGTCGTTTGCAGCCCGATGAGCGAAGCCGTCGAGCCCGGCCTGGAACTCCTGGAACGGCAGAGTCGCTTTGTTTCAGAGCACTTACGGCGGATTTTCATCCAGATTTACCGGATTGTGGGAAACGTGGCAGATGCCCAGGACCTGACCCAGGAAGCGTTCATCAAGGCGCTACAGCGGCAGGAGCAGCTCAAGGACGAGCAGAAGGCGGCTCACTGGCTGTCGCGGATCGCCACTAATACGGCCATTGACTTTCTGCGCCGCAGCGGGCGGGCCACGTTTTGCGAGCTGGATGAAGCTCCGGTGAGCCAATTGGAAAGCCCGGAACAGGCCGTGCTGCGGTCGGAGGAGAGGAATTACCTGGAAGATGGCTTGCGGCTGCTGAGCCCGCGGGAACGGGCGGCGCTGATGCTGAGGGACGTGGAAGGGCTGCCGGCGGAAGAGGTGGCCAGGCGGCTGAACTGCTCGAAGGCCACGGTGCGCTCGCACATAGCCAACGCGCGCACCAAGTTCCGGCGCTATGTGGAAAGAAGGAAGCGGTAGAAAGATGAAACATCCCGATGGGGCGACACTGGCATTACACGCGGGTGGGGACCTGGGGGCGATGGCCCGCTGGAGGACCCAGCGCCACCTGGCGAAATGCGGGGATTGCCGCGATGAGGTGGCACGGTTCCGTGGAGTGCGGGCGATTCTGCCGGAGCTGGCCGAGACCCCCGAGATTTCCTGGAACCGGCTGGCGGCGGAGATGAAGGCCAACATCCGGCTGGGACTGGCGGCCGGCGAGTGCGTGCGGACGGGCCCGACGCCGTGGCGCGAAACACCGCTGTTCACGCGCGCCCGTGCGGCGGTGGCCTTCGCCAGCGTGGTGGTGCTGCTGTTGGCAGGCCTGGTACTGGAACATCCGGGGCCGGGCGCGCCCCGCTACGATGGCGTGGTGGTGCAGACGACGGCCAATGGAATTCAGGTGAGAGAGGGAGGGCAGGCGCTGCGGCTGCTGCACTCCGGCGCCCAAAACGTGCAGTACTCGGTGGGCGCGCAAGGCTCCATGAGGGCTCGGTACGTGGATCCCGAAACGGGCTACGTGACGATCAATAACGTTTATGCGGATTGAAAATCAAATGCGGCTGGCGGTACTGGGATTCCTGGGCGCGGCGACGGTGCTGGCGCAGGATGTTCCGATCGATCCGCGCAGCTCCATCAGTATCAACTTCGCCAAGGATTCGCCGGTGGCGGTGCTGAACGTGGCGACGGGGGAATCGCGCGCTACGGCTCGGGGCGCGGCCCTGGTGCTGGACCTGCACATGTCGCTGACGCTGCGCAACCAGAGCGCCAGCCGCATACACGGGGTGACGCTGCGGGTGGTGGCGCAGGAAGTGACGCTGGGCGGGAAAGGGTCGGTGGCGTATCCCAGCCTGAACGTGGGGCCGGGCGAAGCCTTCCCGGTGCGAATCGACATGCAACTGGTGCGGCCCACGCAGGCGGCGGCCGGGCCGCTGGTGGAAGTGAACCTGGACGGGGTGCTGTTCCAGGACCTTTCCTTCTACGGCCCCGACCGGCTGAACTCGCGGCGCACCATGACGGCGTGGGAAATGGAGGCGCAGCGCGATCGCGAGCATTTTAAGCGGGTGCTGGCGCAGAACGGGGCGGACGGGCTGCGCCACGAGCTGATTGAGAGCCTGGCGCGCCAGGCCGAGCGCCCGCAACTGGATGTGCGAGTGGCGCGAGGCGGGCCGGCGGTTTCCTCGGCGGCGGCTCCGGCGGAACGTACGGAGCAGTTCGCGTTTCTGAAGTTCCCGGATGCGCCGGTGGAGCCGGTGGAGGGATGGGCGCAATTGGCTGGAAACGAAGTGCGCGCGCCGCGCATCGAGGTGCGGAACAAATCGGGCAAGGCCATCAAGTACGTTGAGTTGGGCTGGCTGGTGAGCGATCAGAAGGGCCAGCAATACATGGCGGCATCGTTGCCGGCCGCCGATCCGGCGCTCTACCTGCCGCCGGGGCGCACGGCGCGCGTGTTGCAGGAGACGGCGCTCAGATTCTCGCGCAGCGGGCAACCGGTCGCGATCCAGGGCATGACGGGGTTCGTGAGCGAGGTGGAATTCGCAGATGGGAAAGTTTGGGTGCCCAACCGGCAGAACCTGGAGAACGCCCTGCTGCTGAAGGTGCTGCCGCCTTCCAACGAAGAGCAGCGGCTTTCGGACCTCTACCGCGCCAAGGGAATCGGCGCGCTGATCGAAGAGCTGAAGAAGTTCTAGGGCAAGCCGGGAAGCGTTTTTGCGGTAACATAACCTCGTTGATCGATCGCCTGTTCAAATCCCGGTTTGTTTACTGGATCTTCCGATGCCGCACATTCCATTGATTGTGGGGCTGGGCCTGGCCTTATGCCAGGGCGCGTTGGCGCAAAACCCGCCCGTTGCTTCCCAGGACGCTCCCCTGCGACTGACTTTCGAAGAGGCCATGGAGCGCGCCCGCGCCAACAGCCCGCAGATCCTCTCGGCCAACCTGGCGGCGCTGATGGCGCGCGAGGATACGGCGCAGGCCAAGGCCGCACTGCTGCCCAACGTGAGCTCGTTCAACCAGTTCATCTACACCCAGCCCAACGGCACGCCTACGGGGGCGTTCGTGTCCAACGACGGCGTGCACGTGTACAACAACCAGGCCATCGTGCACGGCGATATTCTGGACCTTTCCAAGCGCGCCGACTACCGCAAGATGCAACTGGCGGAAGCCGTGGCGCGCGCCAGGGCGGAAATCGCGGCGCGGGGCCTGGTGGCCACGGTGACGGAGAACTATTACGGCATGGTGTCGGCCATGCGCCGGCACGCCAATGCGGAGCAGAGCCAGCGCGAAGCGGGACAGTTCCTGGACATCACGCGGAAGCAGGAAAGGGGCGGCGAGGTGGCGCACTCGGACGCGGTGAAAGCCGAGATCCAGTTCGTCGGGCGGCAGCGCGACACCCAGGAAGCGCAGCTTGGGCTGGACAAGGCGCGCATCGGCCTGGCGGTCCTGCTGTTCCCGGATTTCCGCCAGGATTTTACGGTGGTGGACGACCTGGATACGCCCCGCCCGCTGCCGGTCTTCAGGGAAATTCAGGCGCTGGCGGGGGAAAAAAGCCCGGACATACGGGCGGCCCTGGCCACGGTGGAGCAGCAGAAGTGGGAAATCAAATCGTCGCGCGCGGCGCTGCTGCCTTCGCTATCGGCGGATTACTTTTTCGGCCTCAATGCGAACCAGTTCGCCATCAATAATCCGGAAGGCTACCGGAACCTGGCGTCGGTGTTCCAGGCGCAGTTGAACATTCCGATCTGGACGTGGGGCGCGGCGCGCAGCCGGGTAAAACAGTCGGAGATGCGCCTGGAGCAGGCCAAGAACGACCTGAGCCTGACGTATCGCCAGCTTCTTGCCAACCTGAACTCGTTCTACCTGGAGGCGGTGACGGCCAATTCGCAGATCGGTTCCCTGCGCCATTCCCTGGAACTTTCCGCGGAGAGCCTGAAGCTGACGCTGCTGCGCTATGAGGCGGGCGAGGTTTCGGTGCTGGAAGTGGTGGATGCGCAGACCACGCTGGCGGAGGCGCGCAACGAGTACGACGACGGCATGGTGCGCTACCGGGTGGCGCTGGCGAACCTGCAAACACTCACGGGGGCGTTTTAGCCAATGCAGAAAATCACAATCCTTCTGATCACCTCCTGCCTGGCGGCCCTGCCGGGCTGTTCGAAGAAAGAGGAAAACGAAGCCGAAGCGCCCGCGCCGGTGCAGGTGACGGCGGTGACGCAGGATACCATCCGCCGGATTGTCAACGGGGATGGCATGCTTTACCCGCGGGACCAGGCCAGCGTGATGCCCAAGATCGCCTCGCCGGTGGAGAAGTTCTACGTGAACCGCGGCGACCACGTGAAGCAGGGGCAGTTGCTGGCGGTGCTCGAGAACCGCGACCTGACCGCCCAAACGGCCGAAGGCAAGGGCGCAATGGACCAGGCGGAATCCAATTTGCGAACGACCTCGGGCGCGTCGATTCCGGAGTCGGTGGTGAAGGCGCAAACCGATGTGGACGCGGACCGGGAAGCGATGGACGCCGCCAAGAAGGTGCTGGACAGCCGCGAGGAGTTGTTCAAGGAAGGGGCGCTGGCGCGGCGGCAGGTGGATGAAGCGCTGGTGAACTACACGCAGGCCAAGAGCCAGTTCGAAGCCGCCCAGGAGCATCTGAGGGTGCTCCAAGCGGTCGCCAAAGAGGAGCAGATCAAGACCGCCTCGGCGCAGGTGGATGCCGCCAAAGCGCATCATCAATCGCTGGAGGCGCAGCTCAGTTACGCGCAGATCCTCAGCCCCATCAGCGGGGTGATCGCCGACCGGCCGCTGTATGCCGGTGAAATGGCCACGCCGGGGACGCCGCTGGTGACGGTGATGGACATCTCGCGGGTGGTGGCCCGGGTGAGCGTGCCCGAGAGCCAGGCGGGCATGGTCAAAGTGGGGCACCCGGCCACCATCACGCAGGTGGATAGCGGGCAGGAAGTGCAGGGGAAAGTGATTGTGGTGAGCCCGGCCACGGACCCGGCCAGCACCACCGTGCAAGTGTGGGTGGAGGCCGAGAATCCGGGCGAGCGGCTCAAGCCGGGGGCCAGCGTGCATGCGGCGATCATCACGGAGATGTTCAAGGCCGCCACGGTGGTGCCGGTGGCCGCCATTCTGCCGGGAGAAGAGAAGGGCACGGCGGTGCTGACGGTGAGCGCGGATTCGACGGCGCATAAGAAGCAGGTCGAGCTGGGAGTCCGCGAAGGCGACAAGGTGCAAATCCTGAGCGGCGTCAGGCCGGGGGAAGAGGTAGTGGTGGTGGGCGGCCTGGGCGTGGACGATAAAGCCAAGGTAAAGGTGATCAGCACGGCCGTCGAAGAAGAAGCGGACGAAGACGAAAACCCCGCGCCACCGGACGCCAAAGAGAAATGAGCGACCTTTCGACACCTCCTCCGGCCACGGCGGCGGACGCGCCGCACTGGACCGCGCGCCACGGCAAGCCGATTGTGTTCGTCATCCTGACCATGGTTGCCGTGGGCATCTACCTGGCGCTGACCATCCCGGTGGCGGTTTTCCCGGACACCGATTTCCCGCGAATTCTGATCGGGGCCGACAACGGCGTGTTTCCCATCGACCAGATGCTGGTGACGGTGACGAAGCCGCTGGAAGAAGCGGTGAACACGGTGCCGGGGCTGGACTATGTGTGGTCGATTACCAGCCGCGGCACGGCCGAGATCGACCTGTTCTTCACCTGGAAAGTGGAGATGTACCGCACGCTGGAACTGGTGAACGCAGCCATGGCGCGCATACAGCCCACGCTGCCGCCCACGGCCAAGCTGGTGGCCAACCGGCTGACGTTCGCGGCCTTCCCCATCATGGGCTACAGCCTGACCTCGGACACGGTGCCGCAAACGCGCTTGTGGGAGATGGCCACTTACGACCTGAAACCGCGGCTGAACCGGCAGCCGGGGGTGTCGTCGATACTGGTGCAGGGCGGGCAGGTTCCGGAATTCCAGGTTCAGCCCGACCCCGCCAAGCTGGTGCAGACGGGCGCCACCATCTCCAACATCCTGGACGCCATCGGGCGCAGCAACATGATCGATTCGCCGGGCCTGATCGAGACCAACCACCAACTGGTGCTGAGCCTGGTGAGCGGGCAGGCGCGGACGCCGGAAGAGATTGCCAACATCGTGGTGAAAACCACGCCCGCCAACACGCCGGTGCGGATCGGCGACATTGCGACGGTCGCTCCTTCGGTGATGCCGGTGTACACGGTGGTGACGGCCAACGCCAAGCCCTCGGTGCTGCTCTCGGTGTTCCGCCAGCCGGACGGCAACACGGTGACGGTGGCCGACGCCATTCACAAGGAAATCGACGAGATCCGAAAGGAGCTGCCTAAAGGCATCGAGCTGCGGCCCTTCTACGATCAATCGGAGATGGTCGTCGACTCGATCAGCGCCGTGCGCGACGCGATCCTGATCGGGCTGGTGCTGGCATCCCTGATCATGGTGCTGTTCCTGCGGGACTGGGGGACATCGCTGGTGGCGGGGCTGGTGATTCCGGCCACCATCGCAGTGACCTTCATCGGCCTGCGGATCATGGGCGAGAGTTTCAACCTGATGACGCTGGGTGGACTGGCGGCGGCGGTGGGACTGGTGATCGACGACGCCATTGTGGTGGTGGAGAACATCGTGATGCATCGCGACCGGGGGCAGACGCGCGCCGAAGCCATCCGCAACGCGATTCGCGAGATCCGCGTGCCGCTGGTGGGATCGACCATCACGCCCATCGTGGTGTTCCTGCCGCTGATTTCCATCGCCGGAGTGACGGGCGTGTTCTTTCGCGCGCTGGCGGTGACGGTGGGGATGGCGCTGCTCACTTCGCTGGCGCTGGCGCTGACGTGGACTCCGACCCTGAGCCACTACTTCATTCGCAAGCGCACCGGCGGCCACACCGAGGACGAGGAGCGCCACAGCGTGCCGATGTGGCTGATGAATTCGTACGAGCGGGTGCTGAGGGTGGCGCTCGATCACCGGCTGGCGCTGGCGGGTTTCTGCATACTGCTGATCGGCGGCTCTTACCTTTGTTACCGCAATTGCGGGTCAGACCTGCTGCCGGCCATGGACGAAGGCGGGTTCATCATAGACTACATCATGCCGGCGGGGTCGTCGCTGGAAGAGACGAACCGCGTGGTCTCCCACGTGGAGCAGATCCTGCGGGCCGTCCCGGAGGTGGAAGGGACATCGCGGCGCACCGGCCTGCAACTGGGCCTGGCCACCGTCACCGAAGCCAACACCGGGGACATCTCGGTAAAGCTGAAACGCCAGCGCGGCCGCAGCACCGACGAGGTGATCAACGAGGTGCGCGGCAAGGTCACAAAGGCCGAACCGGTGCTGGATGTGGAGTTCATGCAGTTGCTGCAAGACATGATCGGCGACCTCACCAACGCGCCCGAACCGGTGGCCATCAAGCTCTTCTCGCAAGACCCCGACCTGCTGCGCGCGTGGGCGCCGAAGGTGGGCGACACCATCAAGAAGATTCCGGGAGTGGTGGACGTGCTGGACGGAATCGAGAACACCATCAGCGGCCCGGCCACGCTGTTCAACGTCGATCCATCGGTGACGGCGCGCGCGGGCTTTTCCCCCGAGGAAGTGGAACTGGACACCAGCGCCATTCTACAGGGTGAGCCGGCCACGCTGCCGGTGGTGCTGAACGACCGGGCTTACACCATTCGCGTGCGTTTTCCGGAGCAGACGCGGGCGTCGACGGAGGCCATACAGAACACGCTGCTGGTCAGCTCGACGGGGAAGACGGCGACGCTCGGCTCGCTGGCCAAAGTGGTGGAGATTCCCGGCCAGACCGAAATCCGGCGGGAGAACCTGCAACGCGATGTCACGGTGACGGCGCGGTTCGAAGGCATGAACCTGGGCGACGGCATGGCCAAGGTGCAGCAGGCCATCGCCGAGGCCAACGTGCCGCCCAGCATCCGGGTGCAGTACGGCGGCCAGTACGAGGAGCAGCAGAAATCGTTCAGGGACCTGGCGTTTGTGCTGCTGCTGGCGATCGTGCTGGTGTTCATCGTTCTGCTGTTCGAATTCGGCGATTTCGCCGCGCCCATCGCGGTGCTGGCCTCGGCGCTGCTCTCGACCTGCGGCGTATTTCTGGCGCTGCTGATTACGGGAACTACGTTCAACCTGTCGTCTTTCATGGGACTGATCATGGTGATCGGGATCGTCGCCAAGAACGGCATATTGCTGCTGGACGCGGACCAGAAGTTCCGGGCGGCGGGCATTCCGGCGGAAGAGAGCATGATGCGCGCCGGGGAGCGGCGGCTGCGTCCCATTATGATGACGGCGCTGGCGACCGTGGCCGGCATGCTGCCGCTGGCGCTGGCCCTGGGCGCCGGCTCTCAAATGCTACAACCCCTGGCCATCGCGGTGATTGGTGGAATCCTGGCCTCGATGGTCCTATCACTGGTGGTAACACCGGCCGTTCGCTATTACATCGGAGGCCGGGACTGACTTAAGAGGAGTAACACAATGAAGAAGCTTCTGACAGCAGGTCTCATTATCGCCACGGCGTTTGGCGCGGAAGGTTACAAGGTTCTCAGTAAGATCAAAATCGGCGGCACGGGTGGATGGGACTATGTAGCTTTCGACAACACCAACCGCCGGATTTACGCCTCGCACGGCACGGCGGTCGAAGTAATCGATCCCGATGCCGGCAAGGTGGTGGGACAGATTACACAACTGCACGGCGTTCACGGGATCGCCATCGCGCCGGAGCTCAACAAGGGATTCATCAGCAACGGGCAATCCAACAGCGTGACGGTCTTCGACCTTAAGACCCTCGCCAAGCTGGGCGAGCCGGCTACGGGCACTAACCCGGATGCCATATGTTACGAGCCGAAGACGCAGCGGGTATTCACGTTCAACGGGCGCTCCAACGATTCCACGGCCATCAACGCCAAGAACAACGAGATTGTGGCAACCTTCCCGCTGGAAGGGAAGCCGGAATTCTGCGCGGTGGATGGCGCTGGCAAGATCTACAACAACCTGGAAGATAAGAGCGAGGTAATCGAGATAGATGCCGCCAAGCCGGCGGTGACCCGGCGCATGTCACTGGCCCCCGCCGAGGGTCCCTCGGGCCTGGCGATTGACGTCAAGAACAGGAAGCTTTTCTCAGTGTGCGACAACAAGATGATGGCGGTGATAGACATCGCCACCATGAAGGTGATCGCCACGCCGGCCATCGGCAGCGGCCCGGATGCGGCGGGGTTCGACGCGGGCCTGGGCGTGGCGTTCAGCTCCAATGGCGAGGGAACTCTGACTGTTGTCAACTTAGTGAACGGCAAGTACCAGGCCGTGGATACCGTGACCACCGAACGCGGCGCACGCACCATGACGGTGGACCAGAAGCTACACCGCGTGTATCTGCTGGCGGCGGAGTACGGGCCAGCGCCGGAAGCGAAAGAAGGAAAGAAAGGCCGGCCGCCGGTGCTGCCGGATTCGTTCCACGTGCTGGTGGTGGGGAAGTGAGCCGGGGCAGCAGAGGGTTCACATGGCGCGGGAGACGATTTGCCGCAGCTCCTCGGGCGTGAGCACAATGGGATTGCCCTTCATGCTGCTGGCCTGAGCAGCGTTTTCGACCAGAAGGGGGATATCGGCGTCAGTGACGCCATAGGCGCGGAGCGGGGGAATCTCCAGCCGGTGGCAGATATCCGCGGTCCAACGCACGCCATCCTCGGCGGTGGCTTGCGGGCGGCCGGTGAGCAGGCGCGCGACTTCGCCGTAGCGGCCGAGCGCCTGGCTGGAGGGCGCACGCGCGCGGAGGGCCTGAATGTTGATTTCCATGGCGTGGGGAAGCAGGGCCGCGCAGGCCGCGCCGTGGGGAGCGGGGAACATGCCGCCGAGCGGGGCCGCAAAACCGTGCACCGCGCCCAGGCCGGCGTTGGCCAGCGCCAGTCCGCCCAGGAGGCTGGCCCAAGCCATATCGGTGCGGGCCTCGCGATTGCCTCCGTCTTCCCAGACACGCGGGAGAGCGCCGGCGGCGCGGCGGATGCCTTCGACGCAAAAGAGGTCCGTCATAGGATTGGCGCGGACCCCGACGTAAGGCTCGATCACCTGCGTCAGGGCATCGAGGCCGGTGGAGGCGGTGACGGCGCGGGGCAGGGCGAGGGTCAAGGCGGGGTCGACCACGGCCAGGCGGGGCAACATGGAACTGCCGCGCAGACTGGCTTTGACGCGGTGCTGGGGCGAAGCCAGGACGGCGTTGCGGGTGACTTCCGAACCCGTGCCGGCGGTGGTGGGGATGGCGATGAAGGGCGCTGAAACGCGCGCGAGCGGCTGGCCGCGGCCGACGACCTCGAGGTAGTCGAGCGGGTCGCCGGGGTTGGCCAGCATGGCGGCCAGCGCCTTGCCGGCGTCGATGGCGCTGCCGCCGCCCAGGGCGACGACCAGATCGCAGCTCTCCGCGCGCGCATATTGGGCGCCGCGGCGGACCAGCTCGATGGTGGGCTCGCCCGCCACCGGGAACGGCAGGCAGGCGACCCCGGCGGCTTCCAGGCCGGCCACGAGCGGCGCCGCGATCTCCGGCGGCACACCCGTGACCAACAGCGCGCGGCGACCCATGGCGGCGGCGGCCGCGGGCACCTCCCGCACCTTACCGTCACCGAAGAGAATGCGCGCCGCGGTCGAGAACTCGAACGCGATGGCCATTACCAATCCCGATCGGCCGGAAAGAGGTTGGCGTAGACCACGCGGCTGCGCGGCTCGGCCATCATGTCCGCCACTTTTTCGGCCCAGGCGTGGTAATGCGCGGTGGCCTTATGGTGGGTGGTGGCTTCGGTATCGCGGTAGGCCTCCAGCAGCACGAAGCGCGAGGGGTCGCCGGCCTGCTGGAGGACGTCGAAGCGGGCGATGCCCGGCTCCTTCACGCTGTGGGCGGCGTTTTCAACGCTGGCCAGCTTAAAGGCCTCGATGTGTTCCGGTTTGACATGCACGTGCACGTGAACGATCAGCATGGGATGGCTCCATCCAACTATGATAGGGGACAATGAGCCTCGATAGACCCATCCAAACCGTCACCGTCTACTGCGCCTCGAGCGAGAAGTCGCCGGCCGTGTACCTGGAAGCGGCGGAGCGCCTGGGGCGCACGCTGGCCGACGCGGGGCTGGCGATCGTGTACGGCGGCGGGTGGCAGGGGTCGATGGGACGGCTGGCGGCGGGAGCTCTGGGGGCGGGCGGCAAGGTGGTGGGCGTGCTGCCGCGCTTCATGGACGAACTGGAGTGGGGCCACCGCTCGCTCACCGAACTGCGCGTGGTGGACAGCATGCACGAGCGCAAACAGTTGATGCTGGAACTGGCGGACGCGGTGGTGGCGCTGCCGGGCGGATGCGGAACGCTGGAAGAATTGTTCGAAGCCATCACCTGGAAGCGGCTGGGCTTGTACCTCGGCCCCATCGTGCTGGTGAACGTCAACGGCTTCTTCGATGCCTGCATCGAGCTGCTCTCGCGGTCGGTGGACGAGCGGTTCATGGACGAGCGGCACCGGGCGATGTGGTCGGTAGTGAGAGAACCCGAGGCGGTGGTGGAGGCCATGAAAGCCGCGCCCGCATGGACGGCCGCGGCCCGCGACTTCGCGCAAGTGAAGTGACGCTACGCCGGGTAGTACCCTTCGCGGGTCTGCACGACCGTTCCTTTTTGTTTGGTGGTGACGTGGATGCGGCGATACCCGCGGTCGGTGTTCTGCTGGTCGGAGCTGTAACCGAGGTTGTACTGGCTGCGCAGATCCTCTTCAATGGCCTCGAAAACCTTGTTGAGGGGCCACTTGTGGGAGACCTCGAAGAAGCGGCCGCCGGTTTCCCGGGAGATCTGTTCCAGAATTTTCTTCCCATCGGGACGATTCATGGTCGGATATCGGTTGCCTCCTCCCATGCCTCCCCTGCGCCCCATGCGAGGGCCGCCGAAGCCGCCCATGTTGTTGCCATAGCCGTTGGGATCCTCGAACAGGATGGAGTAGACCAGGGTATCGGCCCGCTGCGCCGATTCGACGGCGCTGCCGAGCGTCTCCTTGCTGCCGGTATCGACGCCATCGGAGAGAAGAATCACCGCCTTCCGGCCCTTCTGCTTGCGCATGATCTCGTCGCCGGCCAGATAGACCGCGTCGTAAAGGTCAGTGCCGCCGCCGCGCCCGCGTCCCCCGCCCTGGCCGCCTTGCCCGCCGCCGGGATAAGGGTAATTGCCGCCTCCGCCCTGCTGCTGGCGCTGCAATTGGGGCTCGCCCAACTGGTTCAAAGCCTTCTCGAGCTTCTCGCGGGAGTTGGTGAGGTCTTCGAGCAGCTCGACCTCGAAATCGAAGTGGATGACGAAGGCCTGGTCCTTATCCGGCCGCAGCACCTGCTCGAAGAAGCTGATGCTGGCGCGGCGCTCGTCGGGAATCATGCGCCGCTCGCTGCCGCTGGTGTCGACCAGCAGGCCCAGGGTAAGGGGAAGGTCGATTTCGCGCGAGAAGTAACTGATGGTTTGGGGATGGCCGTCCTCGTCCAGGAGGAAGTCATCCTTGGTGAGGTCGCGGACGATTTGGCCGTTCTTGTCGCGGACGGTGGCGAGCACGTTGACCACCTTGACATCGGCGGAAAAGGTGGTGTTGGATTGCGGGACGGCTTGCTGGCCTCGCAGCAGACGGGCGGCCGGCAGCAGGGCGAATGCCGAGAGCAGACTCCGCCGCGAGAGATTGGCTTCAAATGGCATGGTGTTAGAGAGAGATGCACGGGGAAGGCAATTGGTTACCGGTGGTGGGACCTGCGGGCGGGCACGGGGCTTGACTCTCCGGTATAATAGAGGGCAGATGGTTTTCAGCCGCCCGCGGGAGCGGGTTGACGAAGCTTCGAACCACTCCGGTTTGACCGTCCCATCCTGTCGCCGTTTTTCCCGGCTTGGAGGTATCGAGCACCCACTCAATGAAAGCTAGCGTGCGTATCAGCCGAGGCGTCGAGAGCCTCTTTGGCACCCGCGATGAAAACATCCGGTTGTTTGAATCGGGGTTGAGCGTCCACACGCAACTGGTGGACAACAACCTGGAAATCGAAGGCGAAGCCGGGAACGTGGCGCGCGCGGAAAGCATCCTGGAAGACTACGCGGCGCTGGTGCGCGAAGGACACGTTTTCAATAACGGCGATCTGAACAGCTACCTGCGCGTGGTGACGCTGGATGCGGAAGTGTCGCTGCGCGCGCTGGTGGAGAGCGGGCGGCAGCGCAACTTCGGCAAGAAGGCGCTGGCGCCGAAATCGGTGAACCAGCGCCGCTACCTGGAGGCCATCGAGCGCAACGACATGGTCTTCGGCATCGGTCCGGCGGGCACCGGCAAGACCTACCTGGCGGTGGCCATGGCCATCTCGGCCCTGATGGCCAAGCGGGTGGCGCGCATCATCCTGACCCGGCCGGCGGTCGAGGCCGGCGAGCGGCTGGGCTTTCTGCCGGGCACTTTGCAGGAAAAAGTGGACCCCTATCTGCGCCCGCTCTACGACGCGCTGTACGACATGCTGGACAGCGACCGCGTGGAAAAGCTGCTGGAGCGCAACGTCATCGAAGTGGCCCCCATCGCCTTCATGCGGGGGCGCACGCTGAACGACAGCTTCATTATTCTGGACGAGGCGCAGAACAGCACGGCCGAGCAGATGAAGATGGTGCTGACTCGCCAGGGCTTCAATTCCAAAATGGTGGTAAATGGCGACGTGACGCAGATCGACCTGCCCACCGGCCGGCGGAGCGGGTTGCTGGAAGCGGTGGACGTGCTGAAGGGCGTGGAAGGCATCAGCTTCGTGCAGTTCGACGAGCGCGACGTGGTGCGACACAACCTGGTGCAGCGCATCGTCAAAGCCTACGAGCGTTACAACGAGACCGCCGGCGCGGGCCGGCAGCTTACGCTGAAGCTGGCCGAGCCGGACGCTCCCGCCCCCGAGACCGCTCCGGGAGCTTGAGCGCGCGCCATGTCCTCAGCACAAGGCAGTAGCGTTACGTTTCGGCGCGTCCCGGCGGATTTCGGACGCCGGGCGATGGAGCGATTCGCGCGCCGCCTGGAGGTGGAAGTGGCCAAAGGGCGCCCTTTCGACTGCCTGATCGCGGGGGATGCCGAGCTGCGCCGCCTGAACCGTGAATTTTTGGGCAGAGATTACACCACGGACGTGCTGTCGTTCCCGTGGGTAGCGCCGGCGATCTTGTCGCCGGTGACTTTGCGATCGCGGACAACCACCGGCGACAAGATCGCCGGCGCTACCGGCCCCCGGCTGGGCGACATCGCCATCTCTTTTCCGCGCGCCCGCGCGCAGGCCCGCGCCTTCGGCCATGACACCGGGCAGGAGATCCAGATCCTCATGCTGCACGGGCTGCTGCACCTGCTGGGCATGGATCATATGACCGACGGCGGCCGGATGGCGCGCGTGGAGAAGCGCTGGCGGGCGCGCCTGGGGCTTCCGAGCGGGCTCATCGAGCGGGTGCGATTATGACGCTGGCGGTGGCGCTGGCCACGCTCATCGCGGCGCCCTTGCTGGGCCTGGTGACCTTCGTGCAACTGCTGTACCTGGAGAGCCTGAGGCTGCGAACGCGCGACCTGCCCTCGCTCAAGTTCTTCAAAGAGACGCTGGAAGAAAGGCTGGGGCTGAAGACGGAAGACGGCGCCGGCGCATTCTCGCTGATTAAGCACACGCTGCTGGTGCTGCTGGGCATTTTCTACTTCGCGTGGTTCGCCGATGGCGAGCCGTGGCACGCGGGCGTCTTCTGGCAGGCCGCGCTGGCGGTGTGGCTGACCATGGTGGCGGTATCCTACGCGCTGCCGCAGTTTCTGTACCGCCGGACCACCGCCCAGTGGCTGGCGCCGCTGGTGCCGGCGCTGCGCACTATGGCGTGGATTGCCCGCCCGTGCGTGGCGGTGCTGGGGTTCTTCCAGTCGCTGGTGGATCTCACGGATGACGCCGCCGCGGCGGAAGAGGCGCCCACTTCCGCCGAAAACATCGAGGCGCTGATCTCGGCGGGCACCGAAGAGGGGCTCATTGAAGAAGAGGACCGGGAGCTGATCCAATCGGTGGTGGAGTTCGGCGACAAAGTGGTGCGGGAAGTGATGACGCCGCGGCCCAACATTGTGGCCATTTCCGCGGATGCCACGCTCGAACAACTGCGGCAACTGGTGATCAACGAGCAGTACTCGCGCATCCCGGTGTACGAGAGGAACATCGATCAGATCGTGGGCTTCGTCCACGTGCGCGACATGTTCGAGGTGGAAGAAGAGGAGCGCGAGCATCGCAGGGTGCGGGAACTGGTGCGCAACCTCATATTCGTCCCCGAGACCAAGCCGGTGAGCGACCTGATGCGCCAGATGCAGCAGGAAAACACGCACATGGTGATCGTGGTGGATGAGTACGGGAACACGGCCGGGCTGGCCACCATGGAGGACCTGCTGGAGGTGATCATCGGCGAGATCCGCGACGAGCACGAGCCCGACAGCGACGTCACCAAAGACGGCCGCGGCGGCTGCATCGTCTCGGGAAGTTTCGACCTGGATCGCGTGGGCGACCTGTTCCCCTCGTTCCACCGCGAGGAGGATATCGAATCGACCACCGTGGGCGGGCTGGTGAGCGAGTGGCTGGGACGCGTGCCCAAGGCCGGGGAGGCGGTGGACCGGGACGGAATCCGCATCGAGGTGCTGGCCAGCGACGAACTGCGCGTGGGCCAGGTTCGCATCGGCAAATCGCAGACGGTGACGCATGAATAACGGCTTCAGGTCGGGCTTTGTATCGCTGGTGGGACGGCCCAACACCGGAAAATCGACGCTGCTCAACGCCCTGGTGGGGCAGAAGATCGCCATTGTCGCGGACCAGCCGCAGACCACGCGCACCTCCATACAGGGGGTGGTGACGCGGCCGGAGGCGCAGATCGTGTTCGTCGACACGCCGGGCATCCACAAGGCCGATTCACCGCTCAACAAGCGCCTGATGGACACGGTTCGCGCGGCGCTGGAGGAGCGCGACCTGCTGCTGCTGGTGGTGGACGCCACGCGGCCGTTGGGCGAAGAGGACCGGCGCACGGTGGACCTGGTGCGCCAGAGCGGAACGCCGGTGGTGCTGGTGCTCAACAAGATCGACCTGCTGAAGGAGAAGGCCCGGCTGCTGCCGCTGATCTCGGAGTACAAGGAGATGCACGAATTCGCGGATTACGTTCCCGTCTCGGCGGTGAAGGGCGAGGGCCTCGAGGATCTGCGCCAGGTGATTCTGGCGCGGCTGCCGGAGGGGCCGGCGTACTTCCCCGAAGATTACGTCACCGACCAGCCGGAGCGGTACCTGGCCGCGGAGCTGATCCGCGAAAAGGTGCTGCACGCCACGCGAAAGGAAGTGCCGCACGCGGTGGCGGTGATGGTGGACAAATGGGAAGAGACGCCGGGCATCACGCGGATCTACGCCACCATACGGGTGGAGCGCGAGGGGCAGAAGGCCATTGTCATCGGGACCGGGGGCGCCATGCTCAAGAGGATCGGGACGCTGGCGCGCCAGGAGATGGAGCGGTTGTTGGGAGTGAGAATCTATCTCGACCTGCACGTGCGCGTGGAGCCGGGGTGGCGCGAAAAGCCCGCCTTCCTGAACGCGCTGGACTGGCGTACAATGACCGGTAAAGATGATTTCTAAAATTTGCGGTGCTCTTGTGGTTGTGCTCCTGCTGGCCGGCGCCTGCCTGGCGGCGGATAAACCCATTACCGACGACGCCCTTTACAACAACGTCCGCATCAAGCTGGCCGACGACCCGGTGGTGAAGGGCGGCGGGCTCCAAGTGGACGTGAAGCAGGGCGTGGTCACGCTGAGCGGCACGGTGGAGCTGGAGATTCAGAGGGAAAAAGCCGTCAAGGTGGCGAAGAAGGTGAAGGGCGTCAAAGAGGTAATCAATCACATCGAGCTGCAGAACAAAAGCGCAGGGAAATGAACCGCCCGGCCGGAACCTGTTTGGCCGCCGCCCTTTTCTCTCTCCTGGCTGGGGCGCAGGATTTCTCCGAAGTCACGTTCAGCAAGCTGGCGGACGGCTATCGCTTCACGGAAGGCCCCGCGTGGTCGAAAGACGGCTACCTGATTTTCAGCGACACCCCCAGCGACCGCCTTCTGAAATGGGCTCCGGGCCATGCCACGGAAGTGTTTCGCGCGGACGCCCATGGCCCGAGCGGCAACGCCTTCGACGCCGACGGCCGTCTGTACACGTGCGAGACGCGCTTGCGCCGCGTGACCCGCACCGATAAGAAGGGCAAGATTGAAGTGCTGGCGGACCAGTGGGAAGGCAAGCGGCTGAATGCGCCGAGCGGCGTGGTAGTGAGCCGAACGGAGCACGTCTATTTCACCGACCCCGCCTTCGGAGAACAATCGGACCACCGCGAGCTGGATTTTTACGGCGTCTATCACCTTCCGCCAAAGGGGCCCATGAAGCTGGTGGCCAGGCCCGCGGGGCGCCCGCACGGAATCGCGCTCTCGCCCAACGGCCGCACTCTGTACGTCTCCAATGCGGACGAGCACAACATCCGCGCGTACGACGTGGACCACAATGGCGACACCTCGGGCGAGCGCGTGCTGGTTTCGGGAATCGACGGCGTGCCGGGCGGCATCAGCGTGGACGAAAAGGGCAACCTGTACGTGGCCGCCAGGGGGATCGCGGTGTACAGCGCGGAGGGCCGGCTGGTGCACGTAATGGAGATGAAGGAGATGCCCTCCAACTGCGCGTTCGGGGAGGTGGATGGCAAATCGCTGTTGGTCACGGCGCGGGGAGTGGTGTACCGGGTAAGGGCGGAGGTGAAGGGGGCGGGGCCGTAGGGATGGCGGTCAGTCGGCCTTGCGCGGCTTGAGGCCGAATTCCATGTGCAGACGGATAGCGGGAATCCAGACCGGGCCGCGGTCGTGGTTGAAGGCCAGGTTGGCATCGTGCTGCAGATCGAAGGTGGCGTAAAGCCCGGGGAGCACGCGGGCGCTGTAGTAGGATTCCCACACGTACTCGGGGGAGTAGTTCAGGCGGCCATCGCCGATCAGAAAGTCCAACCCTCCGCGCGCGAGGTAAATCGCGTGCACGCCGGAGATGCCGCCAGCAGTGAGTGAGGTGGCCACCACATCGTTTTTCCGTTTCCAAGGTGTGCCTTTGACGGACATGCCGCCGCTCGCCAGCCGGTCGATGGCGGTGAAAGCGAAGCTTTCGGTCTTGCCGTCGTCCCAGCCAAGCCGCATGAAAAAGCCCACGTCGTGCGTCACCTCCTGCTCCAGGTTTACTCCCATTCCGTACTTCAGAGTTCCGGGGCGGCGGGTCGCCACTACATCCGGCGTCGCACCCGTCTCCGCTCCCAGGCGCAGAGCCGTGGCGTAGGTGCCGGCATCGGCGCGGTTGGCGTACCCCAACACGCGCAGCGCGCCGGCGTGATCGCCCAGCGAGTAGCGGCGCTCCGCTTCGAAGGCATGGCCGTGGTCGCGGAACAGGCGGCGGTCGAATTGCGGGCCGTTGGCCACCCGCGGCTCCGCCGCAATGCCGTAGCGGAACGCCCAGTGGCGCGTGTGCAGCTCCTGCACCAGGCCCCAGGTGTAGCCGTGCGTATCAGCCGGATAGTCCCAAGCGCCGTTGTACATCACGCCCCACGCCATGAACTGCTCGCGCGGGTCGTGAGTGTACTCGTTGTTATCGAAGTAGTCGGTGATCGCGAAGCGGCCCGCGTAAATGGAGTAGCGCGTCATCGGACGTTCGCCGGCTAGCTGGTTGACGTCGCTTTCCACCTGCTGCCGGCCGCTCCCGAAAGCAAAATCGTGGGCGAGGAAGAGGCGCGCGATATACGGCTTCGGCGTCGCGATGGTCACCCGCGGCATCTCGCCATTGGGCGCATCGGCGATTCCGTCCACACCGCTGAATCCTTTGCCTCCGGCGACCTCCGGATTGAAGATGAGCCAAGTGTTGGCACCGAGGCGCGCCGCGAAAAACAACGTCGTCGTCAGCGAGACGTCATGCTCAACATAGTCCTGAAGGCTCAGCGGGCCCGTGTATGGCGCGTAAAACGTGCCGTGCTCGTCGCCGATTGCGGTTGCCTGGTAATACAGGCTCCAGCTCTCGGGCGCACCCGCGTCGTTATCGGCCTGCATCACAACCCAGCCGGGGCCGAAGACCATCAGGAAGGCCAACGCCTGCGCCGCCCATTTGCGCGGCACCCGGATGGGCGCTGCCGCGGCACGCGATGGTTCCCGCAATTGAAGGCGCATCGACATCGGCAGTCTTTCCGATTGCCAGGCGGCCATGCAAACCCCGAACGCTCAGAGGCACACTTCCCCTCAGGCGGAGAAGGGATCTCCGATGATTCGCAGATCGCGATCATGGGTTGCTATGAAGAGTGGCTAGAATCGGAAGAGGCGCGGACGAAGGGAAACCCTAATCAGGCCAAGAGGCAGGAGGCCGCCAGGGACGGAGGCTCCGCCGACTCGGTTTCGACTTGCTGTTCGCGCAACTGACTGCCACCGCCGTCAGACAACAAATGGGCCTCCCTTCTGGCTTAAGTTGTGCGAGAAT
>Ga0326728_10008694_pt1 | contig 25011 bp, 20 predicted proteins | sample MB3enrmetagenome_FD_207602 | JGI IMG/M metagenome (GOLD analysis project Ga0326728, IMG submission 207602) | Lab enriched peat soil microbial communities from McLean, Ithaca, NY, United States - MB31MN | ecosystem: Environmental > Terrestrial > Soil > Wetlands > Peat | place: USA: New York... | reverse complement strand
TCCCCGCCTTGCTTCCTGTCAATTCTTCAAGTCTCTTGACGAACTGGGGATATCCCTTGATGGTCGGGAAGAAGGACATCCACTTCGTCTTTTCGATGTCACTGATGAACTTCTCCGGATGGCCGAACTTCTCGTGCTTTTTGGCTAGCCTCTCCCACAGCGCGAACAGGCCGCGGTCCTCGGTGGATCGATCGATGGGCGCGACAGTAGTATTGTCGCCGAACGTGCAGTTCTGGGTCATGGATCCGTTCGTCACGAACACCAGGTCCGTCTCTGCCACGGGAATAGTGGCTTCGACGCCCGCTTGTTTCATGTGAATGCTTTGCACCGTGTTGCATGCCGCATCAAGGTCAAGATCGGTGACCGAACAACCGCCCACGAGCTTCACGCCCCTCGCGGCAAGCCACTTCTCGATAGGCCTCACCATCGCGTCGTACTCGTTGTATTTGGTGTGGACAATGCCTTCAAGATATTCGGTGCGGTAATCGTTCGAAGCAAAACGGTTCATATAACGGCGGAGTTCCATGACGCTGTGCCATGGCTTGAATGCCAGCATGGTATGGAAGCACAGCCAGAAATTTCCCTTGAAGAGGGCTGAATCCTTCCCGAAATAATCTTCGATGCTCAGATCCTCGAACTCCTCTTCCGGTGACGTCAGAAGTTTGAGAATTTTTTCATTCACGTCATTTGGCAATTTGAAGTCGTGGATATTGCCGACGATATGACCCTGCTTTACGAGCGCCCGGGCCTCGGAGTGGATCGGCTCGTCCTTATTGAAGTCCACCACGTCGTCCAACACGGTGTGCCCAGGGCGTTCCAGGGACGGAATTTTGCTACACAGATACCAAAGGCATTCCATGTACGGTTCGAGTTCGCGTTCGCCCCGATTCTGATACCCTTTCTGGGTCTTTATTCCATCCATGCAGCCGCCGAAAATAGGCAACTTCTCCAGGATAGTGATGCTCTGCCCCGGCATGCCGGCATCGTCCGCAAGGAACACTGCCGCAGCAAGCCCCGCGATGCCGCCACCTACGATATACGCTTTGCGCTTCTCGATGTCCTCGGGCTTCGGTGCGCGATACATGGTTTTGTAGATATTCATGGTTATGCCTCTTTCTTCCTCCAAATCGGACGTGTGTTATCAATACGCTTTCGCTTAAAGCAATGTGAAGGCCAAACCTAAGCTCTTGAAAATATGTGAGATAAGGGATTAGAAGCTCACCATTCCTTCGCGAATTCGCGAACTTCGTGGATAGCAGGTGCAGGTAGGGAGCGTTTTTTCGTTTTGTCAATCCGGAGGAGGCGGTATAATCCGCGCACGTTGCGCCTGCGTCGCATGGTCTTATGCGACCGTTTTTTCTTCCTAAGCTGTCGCGTACTGCCAACTCGCCGGAACTTGACCGAAGCCGCGTCTGTGTGTTTGGCGCGAGTGGCCCGGAGGTTGTAGGTTACCCTGAGCCCAGCTAGAATAGGTGCGAGAGTTGGAGGTGTACATGAAAAAGCCCGTCCCGGTAGAATCTGCCTCTGCATTAATCGACGAGAAGATCAAGGAACTCGGGGACTGGCGCGGGAAGACGCTCGCGAAAGTGCGCGAAATCATACACGAGGCAGACCCTGAGATCGTCGAAGAGTGGAAGTGGGTGAAACCCACGAATCCCGGAACACCGGTCTGGTCCCACGGCGGCATCGTCTGCACGGGAGAGACGTACAAGAACGCCGTCAAGATGACATTTGCCAAGGGAGCTGCGCTCGAGGATCCTTCAGGTCTATTCAACTCCAGCCTCGGCGGGAATGCCAGGCGCGCCATCGACATCCACGAAGGCGACAAGATCGATGAGGCGGCCTTGAAGGATCTCATCCGCGCTGCCGTGGCGCTCAATCTCGAGGGCAAGAGCAAGCCGAAGCCCCGGCGAGCGAGCAGCAAGCGGGTGGCGCTGAGGCACGAGTGAAGTTCTCAGTCATCAGTTTTCAGTTATCAGTCAGAGCCCAGGCTGGCCATCCGCCCAGCCGGTGCTCGGCCTTAATCGGCGAGCGCCGAGAACTGATAACTGACGACTGAAAACTGGTAACTAAATGAGAACTCAGTTTTGGTCCTTCACTCTCGACTCCCAGTAAAGCTCGAGCGCGCGAAGCGTGTCCGTCAGCTCGTGGCGAGGCTCCCACCCTACCGCAGTTCTGGCCTTCGAATAATCGCCCCAAACTTCAGGCGCCTCTTGATTGCGGAGCAGAGACTCATCGACCGAGACCTGGACGGATTGCGAGATGAAGGAGAGGAGCGTCTGCAAGATGCTTTGGATCGAGACAGCACGGCCTGAACAGAGCTGATAAACTTCGCCGGGCGCGCCTTTTTCCAACAAATCGGAATAGCCGCGCACAATGTCCCGGACGTCACTGAAGTCTCGCGCCACATGGATATTTCCGGCCACGATGGTGGGCGGGCGCACGCCCAATTCGATTTCCACCACCTGCCGGGCGAAATTCGAGCAGACGAATTTTGATGATTGGCGCGGCCCGGTGTGATTAAAGGGCCGGACACGGACGATTGGCAACCCATAACTTCGGAAGAACTGCACGGCCAGCATCTCCGCCGCCGCCTTGCTGCCCGCGTAAGGGTTAACGGGGCGCAGCTCCATGTCCTCTTGCAGGGGCAACTTCTCCCTGGGAACGACTCCGTATACTTCGGCCGAGCTAACCAAAAGGAAGCGGCAGTCCATCCCCACCTCGCGCCACGCCGAGAGGAGGTTCAGGGTGCCCGTAAAGTTCACTTGATAGGTCAATGCGGGGTTCTCGAACGACTCCGCCGGCGAAGAAAAGGCGGCAAGGTGATAGATGCGCTGGGGCTTGAAGGACTCGAGCAGATCGCGCACGAGATCGGAGGCGCGCAGATCCGCGACCACAATCTGGAGCTCTTTTTCGATGTGCTGAATGTTGGCCCGGTTTTCATTGACGGCGAGGAGCGCGATGACCTCATCGCCTCTTCCCAGGAGGTAATCAGCGAGATGAGAGCCTGCAAAGCCCGCGCACCCTGTAATCAGCGTTTTCATCGCGAACGCCCTTTGTCCAGCCGCGCCAAATCCTCATCCACCATCATCTTCACCAGCCCTTCGAAGTTGACCTTGGGTTTCCAGCCTAATTCCTGCCGGGCTTTCGCGGAGTCTCCCAGCAGGTGGTATACCTCCGCCGGGCGCAGGAAAGCCGGGTCTGTTTCCACGTAATCGCGATAGTCCATGCCCAGGTGCGCGAAGGCAATTTCCAAAAGCTGGCGCACGGAGTGCGCAACACCGCTGGCGACGACGTAATCCTTTGGCTTTTCCTGCTGGAGCATCTGCCACATGGCCTCGACGTAGTCGCCGGCGAATCCCCAGTCGCGTTCGGCGTCAAGGTTTCCCATCTTGAGCTTTGCTTGCAGTCCCAATTTGATGCGAGCGGCGCCGTAACTCACCTTCCGGGTCACAAACTCGAGGCCGCGCCGCGGCGATTCGTGATTGAACAGTATTCCCGAGCAGGTGAAGAGGCCGTAGCTCTCGCGGTAATTGACGGTGATCCAATGGCCGTAGAGCTTCGCCACGCCATAAGGGCTGCGTGGATAAAAGGCTGTGTTTTCATTTTGCGGGCTTTCGCGCACCATCCCGAACATCTCGCTCGAAGAGGCCTGGTAGAACCGCATTTTGGGATTCACTAACCGGATGGCTTCGAGCATCCGCGTCACCCCCAGCGCCGTGAATTCGCCGGTCAGGGTGGGCTGATTCCACGAAGTAGGCACGAACGATTGTGAGGCTAAATTATAGACCTCCTGAGGTTCGGCCTGCTGAAGGGCGCTGATCAGGGAGTTCTGGTCAAGGAGATCCCCGGGTATCAATTCGATCCTGTCTTGCAGATGGTAGAGCCGCTCGAAGTTCACCGTGCTGCTGCGCCGGACTAAACCGCAAACGCGATAACCTGTGGAAAGCAGGAACTCAGCCAGGTAAGACCCGTCTTGCCCGGTAATGCCCGTGATTAGCGCGGTCTTGCTCATGCATCCTCCAAGGAGTCAGGAGAGAAAGCTGTCAGCTATCAGCTATCAGCCTTCAGCTCTCAGCTTTCGGTCCTCGTCTTTTCGCCTTGATACATTTCTAGTGTCCTGAGTCAGAAGTTCGCTAACAAAAGTCTTCCTCATGCGGGGAGCCTTTTCGCAGCCCCGTCAGGGGCGAAAGATAGTAGCCCAGGGCTTGCGCCCTGGGCTACATTCTTACGCCCGCTCCGCGGGCTGGCTTATTCAACGAACTTCTGACTCAGGACACTAACTGCTTATTTCCAAATTCCAGCATTTTATCGTCAATAAATGCACGCATCTCCGCTTTGAAACGTGGAACGTCGAAGCGTTCCGCGTGGCAGCGAATAAAAGCAGGTGAAAATCGGCTTTCATTTGACTCGAAGAAACGGATCGCCTCGGCCAGCGATTCGGCGGATTGTTCCCCGAAGAATACACCCGAAGAAGACTCGGGAACGAAGGAATTCGAAGGGAAACCACCCAGCACGGTTTCCAGCGCTCCACCCCGTCCAAAGGCAATCACGGGCCGGCCAAAGGACTGGGCTTCGACGGGGACGATGCCAAAGTCTTCCTCCCCAGGAAATAACAAGGCCCGACAGCGCGCGTAATTATCGCGCACTTCCTGGTCGGGCAAGTGCCCTAGGAACTTCACGGTCGGTCCCCCCAGACTGCGCAGGTGGCCGTATTCTTCACCGTCCCCGATAACCCGCAAAGGCCGTCCGAGGCGTTTGCATGCCTCGATGGCTAGATCGACACGTTTGTAATCCACCAGTTGGCTTACCACCAAGTAGTAGTCTTCCACTTCAGGCGAAATATATCCTGCTGAAACCGTCACGGGCGGATTGATAACCGTCGCCGAGCGGCGATAATGCTTGAAAATGCGGGATGCAACGTTTTGAGAATTCGCCACAAAATAGTCGACGCGGGCGGCGGCGGCAAAATCCCATAGGCGCATATAATGTGCTGCGAGAGAGAAAATAGAGCGCGAGACTATTCCCATTCCCTTCCGTGCGCGGTACTGATGATACATATCCCAAATGTAGCGCATGGGAGTGTGACAATAGCAGATGTGGCAGGTATGGGGTCGAGTCAGAACTCCTTTCGCCGCTCCGGACTCCGAACTGATCACCAGATCGTAATCGTCCAGCTTGAACTGCTCGAGCGCGAGCGGAAAGAGAGGCAGGAACTTCTGGTAGTGCCGCCTGATTCCCGGAATCTTTTGTAAGAATGAGGTGGTGAATTTGCGTGATCTCAGCGAGGGTGGAAGGGCATCGGGATCGAGGACCATGGTGAAGATATCGGCCTGGGGGAACATGCCGGCCAAGACTTCCACCACTCGTTCTCCGCCCCTGGGCCTCACAAACCAGTAATGAACTATGGCGACCCGGAGGGGCGTGGCCGCTACGACCGTCTGCGCAGCCTCATTGAGGTGTTGTTCTGTTGCCATTCAATATCTTGCGGGCGCACTGAACCACTGTCGGACCAAGTTGGATGGACGTGGTTTTCCGCAGTACCTCCATGGTGGAACAGTAAGCTTTCTTGAACCAAAGGGGCGTCCGAGGCTGGTGAACCTTGTCCTCCGATACGCCGGCCTCCTCTCGCACTACCTCAAATCCCGCTGAGGTCAACAACCGACGCAAGGTGGTTGCCGAGAAATGGTTCAAGTGCAAGTTGCCCTGGAGGCTGCTGCGTTTACCTCGAAGCACATCCTCACGTATGAACGCTTTCAGGAGCTGAAACTTCGTATTGGGCACGCGGACTACCAGATACCCACCCCCCTTGAGGAGCCGGTGTGCTTCCTCCACTGCTCTCCTCGGGTGGTCCAGGTGCTCTAGCACGTCCCACATCGTAATCACGTCAAAGAACCCCGCAGCATACCCGGCTGTCTCAAGGGTCCCACATACTACGTTTAGCCCTTTGCTGCGTGCGAAGGCGGCAGCATGCTCAGATAGCTCCACCCCAAACGCCTCCCAGCCAGCCCTTTTCGCAAGTTCCGGGAAATCTCCATTGCCGCACCCGACGTCCAAGATCCTTCCCGCACTCCCTAATTCACATATGATTTTAACGCCGCGCCGGAAGACAGGAAACCGATAGCACAACGAATCTCGCACTGATTCGGCACAATTGCCATAGTACTCTTGTGAATACAGCCTGTGAAGTTCTTCAGAGGTTGGCTGGGGATTAACATACAAGAATCTACAATCCGAACATTGGACCACGTCAGCGCCGCAATCTTCTTTGCGCTTGTGAAATTTCGTGCTACCACAGAGCGGGCAGGGTACAAGTTGAGGCATTCAGTCCTCCAGAAAGCCGCGTCAGTCTTGATTCGACCGATAACGGGTCGTGCGCCATTGAGGAGTCATTCCATTTCTGCCAGGGCCCCAAGCAAAGTTTGACGCTCCGGTGTGTTGGCCCTGGGTTTCTCTCCCCAATCGATCACCCTTGCAGCGCCTTACGATATATGTCAGCAGTCCGCCGGGCAGATTCGCGCCAGGAGAAAAGCTTGGCTCGCTCGAAGCCTTTGCAGCGCAGCGTTTCCTGAAGTACGCACGATCCCAGAACTCGTTCGAGGGCTGCGGCAAGGTCGTCAACACTCGAGGGTTCAAAGTACTCAGCGGCGTCCCCCGCGACTTCGGGCAGGGAAGCGGCCTGCGAGCACACTACAGGCGTTCCGCAGGCCATCGCCTCCAGAACTGGCAGCCCAAACCCCTCATTTAAGGAAGGCATCACCAGCATCTCCGCCGCCGCATACACCCATGGAAGGTCCTCGTAAGCCACATATGGAACAAAGAGAACGCGCTCAGCAATTCCCAAATTCTGGCACTCATTCATCAAGCCCGCCTTCCATTTTCGGTCATCACCAAGAATCAGCAATTGGTGATTAAAGTCTTGGTGGGTGCAGATTTGAGAGAACGCCTGGATAAGGGTCAAAACGTTCTTGTGCGGTTTCAGATTTCCGACAAACAGGATATAAGGCCGCCCAAGGCCCAGTAAGGAAGTGGCACGCACGAAAGCCTGCATGCGGTCGTGGGGATAGAAGTGAATGTCAACGCCCAGGTAGACCACAGTTACTTTTGAAGGTGAAACCCCAAGGTGTTCCACGATTTGTTGCTTTGTGAATTCTGAATCCGCGATGATTCGATCTGCTCTCCGCGCCACAAGGTTAAGCATCGGCCGGGCATAGTATCGCGCCGCAAGGGTTCGTTTGAAGGTTGGGTCTGTCACATGAGTAAGGTCGTGAATCGTCACTACCAAATCACCTCGGTACAACAGGGCTGCATTGTAGTGTGGGCTATGAAGCACCTCGGCGTGCCGGGCAAGCCGCGCTATTTCCCATTGTTCGCTCACGCTGTAAATAGGTGATTTGGCTAGCACGAATCGAAACCTATCCGCTGGTAAGCCGCGAAGGGCCTCCTGCCTGGGGCAAATGACTTCAAAGACGTATTCGGTCTCTATATTTGCAAGGTTTTCGAGTAAGTTTCTCAGATAAGTGCCGATGCCGGAATACCCGAGCATTCTGGCATCGATCGCAACTACTCTCTCCATCTTTCCGTCCTCGATCCTTCACCACAGCGCTGCACAGCGGCAACCACTTCCCCCGACGGGGAACAACGTCATTAGCCGTAGGTGAACTCTACGCGGAAGGGCTAGTGATACTGAATCCCTTCGGGACCCTCCTGTGCAAACCTTACTGACCGGGAAGGGGAGACGAGTCCGGGCGGTAGTTCCCTTCCAGTTTGACGGTTGACCTGGGATTGGCTTGGTCCAGCCGGGAAAATACCCCCGCTCCCATGAGGTTGTTGCGGATCAGAAAAACAGGCGTGACGGAGGGATTCTTGCTCCCGCCTCCCACCGTAATATCGATTGGGAAAGCGTGCAGACCAAGCAAGCGATTGCCTTCGATAGTTGTCAAGGGAGCGATGTCCGGATCGTCCTGAAACACGAAGATGGCCGCGCTTCCCGGCGGTTGAGGCACGTTTGATCGCACAGTATTGTTCGAGATGTCGCAGGAACCTGGGATGCCGGGCGCCAGGGAGTACGTGCGGGCCACCCTAATGGCCCCAGGCACACTGGAAGCAGCCACGTCAAAAAGGAAATCGTTTCCTGAAATTACCACGATGTGCTTCGGGTTGGCGTCGGATATGTTCAAGGTGACGTTTCGTAGCGTATTGTCTTTGAAAATGAATCTCTCGGGCAGCCCACTGACGGAGTTGATGAAGCAGGGAGTGGCATCGAGGCAGGTAAAGTGGTTGCCCACCACTTGCGCGTCACGATCGTAGGGCGCGGTTTGGCCGGTCGTATAGGTGCGAAGCAGCGGCTTGGCAGCGGAACTAGACACCACCGTATTTCCGGTAATCAATACGTCCCGGTTATAAAGAAATGTTGTGATGGCCCCGTTTGCGCCGTCCCTCACATAGTTGTTTGCGAAGACGACAGAATTGCTCCCTTCCGAATCGAGGCAAACGTCGCCGCAGGTTTCGATGGTATTGCCGGAAGCGACTATGCCTTCTCCCATACTACCCCAGATTGCTCCTCCCCCGACATCGGAGATCCTATTGTTGACGAAGGAAAGGTTGCGAGCTTGGCGCGCGATCGCCACCGCGCCCTGGCCTTTTACTGGGTCAGCGCTCCCACCCCACCACTGGAAGCCGTGCGCGAAGCCCCGGATGATGTTGTCACTCGCGACGGCGCCTTGTGTAAAAGTGAAGGCAACAGCTTGGCCCGAAGGCGCATCGGTCCTGGCGGAGATTGCGGTGTTTCCGATCACCTTGATGTCATAGGAGGAGTCGAATTCGCCCAAGCGAACGTTGTCGGTGTAGCAGCCCGTCACCTCGACTCCCCGCCCGTAGACAGTCACCAATACATATCCGGCCGACTGGGGCGGAGCTTCGGCACAGAGGTTCGACACTTTCAGATTGGAAATATTCTGCCCGAAGATGAAGGGTCCGGGCGACGGAAAGGCCAACGTGATCGATGTGGCGCAGCCGTCGCCGAAAACTGCATTGCTGTTCTGCACCAGAATTCCGGCTTTCCATGTAGTCGGGGCCAGAAGACGCAGAACATGATTGGAGGAGAGGGTGACTTGGGTTCCCGCCGTCCCTGACCGGGTGACCCAGATTTCCCCGGGTTCTTTCCCGAGGCTGGAATCCGCGGCGTTGATCTGCGCCCCTAGGTCGCTTCCCGGGAAACGGTCAGCCCAGCGGATGTTCCCGGAATCCGCCGCAGGACCCGCCGCGCGGTTCTCCTGCGAGGCGGCGCCGATGCGGTGAATCGAGAGAGGAGCGGCATGGATGGCTCGCGACCGGCTGCTAGTGGCCTCGCGGGGGAGAAAACTGGAAGCCTCACTAGAGCCAAGGCTCAAAGAAATAAGCCCGGCCAAGAAGGCAAAAGCAAACCGGAAGCTCGTTCGGCGTATGGCCAGCCGCAGAGCCGGCGACCTCCAAAGTCTAACCACGTTGAAGAACGAACTATGCATCGTGTGCCCCCTCAGGGGAAATTTCAGCTCCCCAGCCTCGGCGCCAACACTTGCGCTTGTTTCCCGGCTACCTGTTGACTAGGCCGGCCTGCATGAAATTCGACGACTTCCCTCTCATTCATGGGCTCGGCCCAGATAATCGCCACCAGGAACCAGAAATAGAAGTTCGAGGGGAACGTCTCCAGATAGGGAATAAACAGGCATGCGAAAGCTACTCCGGCGACCCCGAGGAAGGCGGCGAGAAACAAACCTCTCCGCGCGGGATTCCCTTTCGCCGCGCGGTACCTACGGTTGGCTTCGAACAGCGACAAACCGGTGATGGACAAGAGCAACAAAAGGCTGACACCTCCGCGAACGTAGAATGTCCTAAGGTAGTAGGTTTCGGGCAATAACAGGTCTTTGCGTGACTGGAATGTGCCCACCAAATACTCCGCCGGCTCAAAGCGCTTGATTGCGTCCTCGGCTAGAACCACATTTGTGTAATGTTGATAGCTGCTGGCATCCTCGAGGTTCGAGAGGTTGTCGAGACGCGATCGAAGAAACGTGGAAACCCCGGTGTCGGGAAAGGTAAAGTAAAGCCCAGCAGCCAGGGCCACGACCCCGAGCACCATCAGTGTGCTTTTGACTTTGTTTCTCGCAAAGAGCACCAGATTGACTGTCGTGAAGACCATGGCGAAAATAGCGCTCAAAGATATCGTGGAAGCAAGCGCGCCCAAGCATAGGCCCACGAGCGCGGCGACCTTCAGCGACAATCTTATTGCCTTTTCAGCCACGAAGGCGATCAGGGTCGCGATCGAGAGCATCATAAAGACTCCGAAATCATTGGGGGAGCCAAAGATGGAGCCATAGCGGACGTAGACCCCCAACCCGCCAAAGCCTGTCGGGATCCCCGAGAACATCTCCATACCCAAGAACAGGAGGGAGAGGAGAATCAAAGGAACGAACGTGCGGAGATACTTGATCGAGCTTTCGCCTTGCAAGACGAAGGGGAAAATAATCACGAAGGGAACGTATTCCAGCGGGTAGCGCATATCGAGCAGGACGATTTCAGACATCTTGCCGCGCGCGTAGATCAAGGAAAGGGTTGGCAAAAGGAAGTAGATTACCGTCAAAAAAACCATCGCCATGCCGCGCGGGGTAAACCACAAGGGCATGTTACGATCGATTCGGGGCCGCGTGACTGCCTTGAAGGCAAAAACTGCGAAGAAACCTACCCAGACGATATCCTTGATGACCTTCACCCAGGTCGGAGCGTCCTCGGTATAGATGGTCGTAGCCGAGTTTCCCCACCCCATCACCCAGCGGCTGTAATAGTAGATTACCGTGAACGCCAGATAGGCGTTCATGAGGTTGGGCTTCATAAAGAATTGGCGGTCCAGGAACGAATAAACAAGGAGAATTCCCAACAGCCACGCGAGCCCTCGGCTATGGGAATAGGCGCTGTACGCGGATCCGAAAAACAAGGCCATCTGGAACAGATGAAAGGCGAATACGCGCCACATGGCAGCTTTCAGAGACCTTCCCTCCAGTCTGGATTGGCCTCGTCCTTCGATGCGACCCATCGCGTCCGATCCGTAAGTACTAGCGATCCTCGCCAAGCCATTCCCTCCTGCGCTGCGATTCGAAAATCGAAATTCGAAACTGGAAAATCGAAATCTAAAATCTAAGATCTGAAATTTGAAATCTAAGATCTGAAATCTGAAACCTAAGAGCTAAGATCCTAGAATCTAAGATCCAACATCGAATTCGTACCAGACGCTCATACGAACGGGCGGAGCCGAATTTCCAGTTTCGATTTTCGAGTTTCGATTTTCGAGCTTCGAATTTCTAGTTTCCATTTTCCAATTTCGATTTTCCCGTTTCCTCATACATCCGAGTGAGTTCCGCACAGGACTGGCGGATATTAAAGTCGGTCTGCTCGAGGGCGTGCAGTGCCAACTCCTTTTCCACCCGGCCGCTGTCCAGCATCCTTAGCAAGCACGCGGCCCAAGGCTTCGGGCCCTCGGACAAAGACAGTTGTTCCAGAGCTCCAGGCACTACGCCGGCCTCGGAGGGGATAGCACCGGAAGCGAGGCTGTGAAGTCCGGCAGCTTGTGCTTCGGTCAACACGATGGCCAAGCCCTCCTCGAGCGAGGGGAACGCAAACACATCCATGGCCGAGAGCATCAGGCGGGGGACATCCCGCCGCTGGCCGGTGAAGACTACATTTTTCTCGATGCCCATTTCTCGCGCCATGGCCTCGATCTCGGGGCGCAACGGGCCTTCGCCTACCATCAAGAAGCGCACCTGGGGGCGCGCTTTCAGGACCTCGCGGCCCACTTCGAGCAAAAAGGCTTGGTTTTTCCTCCGTTCGAATAGACCCACATGCCCCACTACCGGCGCGTCGATCGGAATACCAAGTTCCCTTCGCGCTTCCTCCCTCGAGGGAGCCGTCCGAAATGGTTCCAGATTGATTCCGCAGTGGAACACGCGAAAGCGCGGGTCCGGTTGCCACCCGGGGCCGAAGAGGAAATCCGCAGCCTGGGCAGAGCAAGCTAACCCAATGGTTGCATATTTCCGAATGGCCGCCCTCATGGCTGCGCGCCAGGTGTTTCTGATCAGGGAGCGCGGGTTGAGGTCGTCGCTGTTGTGGCTGTGAACAATGCGCGTCGGTACACCTTCAAGCTTGGCCTCACGCAGCACCAGTCCCGAAGGCCAACCGACATGAGAGTGCACGACCCCGTAACGCTCGTTGCGAAGAAGGCGGCGAAAACGAAGGGGGAAGGTCGGAAGGTTCGTTGAAAAGAAGCAATGGAAGACGCGTCCGCCCAGCTCTTCAACCTCGCCACAAAAACTCTTGGACGGGGGCCAAAGGGCACAAAAATCGATGTGAACACGTTGGCGATCGATTTGCCTCACGACCTTCAGCAGCCAAGCCTCTGCCCCGCCTCCCGGCACGGCCCGCACAACTTGGAGGACCCTAGTTGGCTCCTTGCTCAATCCTCACCCCGTGAACATCTACTTCTGCTTCTTCAGAACCCGTTCTTGTCGGACCCGCTTACGCTTGGCTCAATCGATTTCTCGGAACGCTTCCCGTCAACCACCTTCCGCATGCATTCCAAGAGCTGCCGAGCCGCTTTGTCCCAACCAAAACCGGCCGCCCGGCGTAGCCCCTTCTCGATCATCGTTCGGCGTAAGTCCTCGTCGTTCCTCACCCGCAAGATCGCTTCAGCGAATGCCTCGGGCTGGGTCGGTGGCACCAACAAGGCTGCGTCTCCGACAACCTCCGGAATGGAGGATGTGTTTGAAGCTATGACCGGTACCCCGCAAGCCATCGCTTCCACCAAAGGAAGCCCAAAACCCTCATAAAGCGAAGGAAATACAAACAGCCAACTTCCTGAGTATAACACGGGCAGGTCTTCCTCCGGCACAACGCCCAGGAAACGAATGTCGTCGCCCGACAGGCCAAGGCGTTTGATAGTTTCGTTCAGCGCAGTGTTCTTCCAGCCTCGCGCTCCGGCCACGAGAAGCTGGAAAGAGGATCCTGTGCGGTCGCGGAGAATCTTCATCGCTTGAACGAGCGTTACCAGGTTTTTGCGCGGTTGCACCGTTCCCACCGCGAGCGCGTAGTGACTCGAAACGCCGTACTTGGCGGCCACATACTTTGCAGCCCTTTCGTGGTCCTGGGGTCTATATTCCGAGCTAACCCCGAGATGAATGGTTTCAATTCTCGATTCAGGAACATTCAAGAGACGTTGGAGATCGCGTGCGGTTGACTCGGAATCTGTGACAATCCTGTTTGCCCGCCGGACGGACGGCCATACGAGCAGCCGGTGGGCATAATAGGTGCCCAGGCTCATCGTCTCCGGGTACAGGCGCCACTCGAGGTCGTGCACAGTGAGAACTGTTGCGACATCCCAAGGAAGGGCGTGATGCGGAATATACACTGCGCTCCAAAAAACGTCCAAATGATCCTTGAGTATCGCCCGTTTGCCTTCTGTCCAGAACCACACGACACTGGGAAGGCCGAGGCCGCGCGATCCGACTCGTTTGTGCCAGCGAGGATTTTCAAAAAAAAGATGGAACTCGCGGTGCGAATAAAGGTAATAAGAACTGTCCGGGTCGGTTGTCTCGAGCTCGCGCACCAGAGCGCTCACAACCCGAGGAAGTCCGGCGGCCTGTCCCGATAGCGGCCGAGCGTCGATGCCGATTCTCATTCGCGAGAGTCCTTGTCAGAATGGCAAATAGCGAATGTAAGAAGCATTTGAGATTTGCCCTTTGCCATTTGAAATCGCCTTATGAGGGTCAGGGTGATAAGCGTATGTCATGCAAGAGTATAGCATGGCACGGGATGTGGTCCCGACATTCCCAGCCCCGGGAAGTGGGTCAGTTTGCTGTAGCGGCGCTCTCCGAGCGCCGGAACTGCTTGAGGATTCAGGACCGGCGGTCAGAGACCGCCGCTACAACTTCAAACTGAGACACTACCCGCCCCGGAAGGGGCGGCAGAGCCTAGCGGGAGCGTCTATCTGGTACTATGCTCCGTGAACGATACATTGCAAATCTGTTGCCGAAATGTTACAAGCTACTAATTGCTTTTCACGGACGGTACGATTTCATATGGGAACAGAGACAACTGACGTGGGATCCCACCGTGAAACGGAGACCCAGGCTGAAGCCTCAACGGGCCGGGTCTTCTGGATCACCGGCCTAGCGGGCGCCGGCAAGACGACCATAGGGCGAGAATTGGCGCGCCGGTTGCGTGCCGCCGGACGGAGGGTCATCTTCCTAGACGGCGACGATCTCCGCGCCGTGATCGCTGAAGACCTTGGCCACGGCGCGGGTGATCGACGGCGGTCGGCGAAGCGGAATGCGCGGCTGTGCCGGCTGCTGGCGGAGCAGGGCTACGACGTCGTCTGCGCCACCATTTCGCTGTTTCACGAGGTGCAGCGTTGGAACCGCGAGAAGATCCCTGGTTATCGCGAAATCTACCTTCGGGTCCCCATCGAAGAGTTGCGGCGCCGGGACGGCAAGGGCATTTACGCGAAGTCGCAGTGCACCGAGGCGCGGGACGTGGTCGGCATTGACGTGCCGGCGGAGGTTCCCGAGACGCCGGAACTGGTTCTCGACAATTATGGGGCGCTGGATGCAGCCACGGCCGTGGATCGGATTTTGGCGGTATGCGACAGACCAAACGGCGTGGCTCCAGCCCAGACGGCACGCCTCGCCTGCTTCAAGACCAAGGCGGAATCCTTGGAAGCGCTGGCGCCCTTGCTGCGCACGGCGTCCGTTCTGCCCCAAGTCCGATTTTCGGTAGGTGATTGGCGCTCGGACCCGAGAGGCGTGCTCGCCGCCCTCAGCGCTACGCCCTGGGGATCAGGCCGGGTGATCGTGCGCAGCAGTGCGCGGTGCGAGGACGGCGTCGAAAGGAGCCTGGCCGGCAAGTACGAGTCCGTGCTGGGCGTGGCCGGCAGCGCCGCCGTGGCGCAGGCCATCGAGCAGGTGATTGACTCGTTTGCCAGCGAGGGAAGCGACGACCACCAGATCTTCGTGCAACCCATGCTGGAGCGCGTGGCGATGGCCGGCGTGGCTTTCTCGCGCAGTCCCAGCGGCGGCCCTTACTTTATCATCAATTACGACGACTGTTCCGGCCTGACCGATCGCGTGACTGGCGGCAATGGCGACAATCTCAAGACGTTTTTTTGCCTCAAATCGCGGCCGGATGCCTGCCCGGCGTCACTGGCTCCGGTCATCGCTCTGGTCAGCGAACTCGAAAGCCTTCTTGTCTGTGATGCCATCGACGTGGAATTCGCCGTCAGCGAGGACGGGCAACTCTACCTTTTGCAAGTCCGCCCGCTCGTGGTCGACCGCCAAGAGCGAGTTGCGGATGCCAAGGTGGAGAGCGCGCTCTCCGATGTGGCGCGCAAGGTCGAGCTGCTCAGCCGCCCGCTTCCTTTCCTGCACGGCAATCGGGCGATCTTCGGCGTCATGCCGGACTGGAACCCGGCGGAAATGATCGGGCTGCGGCCCTACCCGCTCTCCTTATCGCTCTATCGCGAACTGATCACCGATGCCATCTGGGCCTATCAGCGGGACAATTACGGTTACAAGAATCTGCGCAGTTTCCCGCTGCTGGTCAGTTTTCACGGTTTGCCTTACATCGACGTGCGCGTCGATTTTAACTCCTTCATACCCCGCGAGGTCTCCGACGATCTCGCCGGGCGCCTGGTGAATTACTACATCGATCGCCTCCTCGCCGAACCGCATCTCCACGACAAGGTCGAATTTGAGATCATTTTCTCTTGTTACACGCTCGATTTGCCCAAGCGCATGGGCAGGCTCGCCGAGAGCGGGTTTTCTCCCGAAGACATTGCCGAACTTTCGCGGGCCTTATGCCGGCTGACCAATCGCATCATGCACCCGGAGACGGCGCTGTGGCGGCGCGACCGCGCCAAGATCGACCTGCTGGCGCAGCGGCTTCCGATCATCTCGAACGCCAAGATCGACAAGATCAGCCGCATCTACTGGTTGCTGGAAGACTGCAAGCGCTACGGCACGCTGCCGTTTGCCGGCCTGGCGCGGGCGGGCTTCATCGCAGTTCAAATGCTGCAATCGTTGGTTGAGGTCGGGGTTCTTACTGCCGAAGACAAGGCGACATTCCTGGGGAGCGTCGATACCGTCGCATCGCGCATTGGGGGAGACTTCGCGGGCCTGCCGAAGGCAGAGTTCCTGGCGCGCTACGGCCACCTGAGGCCGGGGACGTACGACATCCTTTCGCCACGCTACGACGAGGCCCCCGATCTCTATTTTGACTGGTCGAGTGCCTGGCCCCCGGCCTCCACGCCGCCCCCGCCACGCTTTGCTCTCTCAATCGAGCAGTTGCGGCAGATTGAACGGCTGCTCAAGGAGCACGAGCTCGAAATCGACGTCTTGAGTCTGATCGAGTTCATCAAGGCGGGCATTGAGGGCCGCGAAACCTCGAAGTTTGTCTTTACGCGAAGCGTCAGCGACGCCCTGTCGTTGATCAGACAGTTGGGCGAGGATCACGGACTTTCGGCGGAGGATTGTACATTTCTCGATTACGGCGCCATTCGCGCGCTGTATAGCGAGAGCGGTTCGGTGCGCGAGGTGTTGGGGGAGAGTGTCGCGCGGGGCAGAGAGCGCCACGCGCTGACGCGTAGTCTCGTGCTTCCGCCAGTCATCACCGCGCCCGAGCAGGTGTTCGCCTTTCACCTCCCCCCTAGCCGGCCGAATTTCATTACTCGAAAAAGCGTTACTGCGCCCGTCGCCGGTATCGAAGAGCCGCCGGAGACCTTTGCTGGCAAGATTCTCTTCGTGCCCAGCGCCGACCCGGGCTTCGACTGGATCTTCACTCGTCACATCGGCGGATTGGTCACCCAGTTCGGCGGCGCCAATTCCCACATGGCGATCCGCTCCGGCGAGCTCGGCATCCCCGCGGTAATCGGCGCCGGCGAAGAGTTGTTCCGGCGCTGGCGGACGGCGCGCAAGCTGTGCCTCGATTGCGCCAACCAGAAGGTCCTGGTTGTTACATGAAATGGGTTGCTATCACCCAGCGCGTAGACAGAATCCTGGAACATCAGAATTGACGGAGGAAATCGATGGGTGGCAGCGCTTTTCCACCCAAACTCGCTTGGGATTACACTGAGCACGCTTCGCATTACGATAAGAGAGCCGACTACTCCTGCGATGCGATTAAGAATCTGCTGAGGGCTATTGACTGCGACCCTTCCAGGCCCGTGGCTGATATTGGCGCAGGGACGGGGAAGCTCACCAAGGAGCTGCTCAAGCATGGATTGACGGTAAGGTCCGTCGAGCCAAACGAAGCGATGCGAACGATTGGCATCCAGAACACGAAAGGCAAGGCGGCTACCTGGTCTGTCGGGACAGGTGAGGCCACGGGATTGCCGGCAGGCAGTGTTTACGCCGTTTTTTTCGGCAGCTCATTCAATGTAGTTGATCAAAGCGTTGCCCTCGCCGAGGCTTCCAGAATACTTGTCCCCAATGGCTGGTTTGCCTGCATGTGGAATCATCGGGACTTGGATGATCCGATACAACAACGGATCGAGTCCATCATTATATCCGCGATTCCAACTTACTCCTACGGATCGAGGAGGGAAGATCCGACTAACGTCATCAACACCAGTGGCTACTTCTCCGCTACGAAATCAATGGAAGGCAGTTTCGTATGGAAAATGCCAAAGGGAGACGTTATTATTGCCTGGAAATCGCATGCGACTCTTAAGCGCCAGGCGGGTAGCGACTCGTTGTTCAATAGCATCATTCAGCAAATCGCGAGCTATTTGGACGAGCTGCCGGAAGAAATCGATGTGCCCTACACAACCCGGATTTACTTTGCACAAAAAATCATGTAGCGGCCGCTTTACGCCGCCACATGGCGAGGTCAACTCGCCGCTCCAACTCCCTACTTGACCATCCCATGAGGAATGTTGCAGTTACCCAGAGGGTATCAATCGTCCCGGAATATGGTGAGCGCCGTGATTGTCTCGATCAGGCCTGGCCGCGGTTCCTGGCGACGTGCGGACTCATGCCGATAGCCCTGCCGAACGTTGCCGAGGTGGCCCTGGCGCTGTGCGCAGGAGCCGACGTTGCCGGGTTGGTGTTGACCGGCGGTAACGATCTTGCGGAATATGGCGGTGATGCCCCGGAACGCGACGCGGTCGAAATCGCCCTGCTCGATTGGGCAGAGCAGCGTGGGCTGCCGGTCTTGGGGGTTTGTCGAGGCATGCAAGTGATCCAGCGGCGTTTCGCTATTGGGTTACGCCGCGTGGAAGGCCATGTGGCCGAGCGTCAGGTCATCCGAATCGAGGGCGAGCTGCGAGAAGTCAACAGTTACCATCACTTTGCCGCCTTCGAGTCGCGGCCGCCGCTCGATGTCTGGGCAGTGGCGGACGACGGAGTGGTCGAAGCCGTTCGCCATTCGGCCCGACCCATAACGGGGATTATGTGGCACCCTGAGCGGTGCACGCCGTTTTCGCCTGCCGACGTGGCTTTATTCCGCCGGGTCTTCGGGGTTGCATGATTCGCGCAGTTATTCTCGCGGCCGGTCGCGGCAGCCGCCTGGGGTATCTGGGCGGCGACCGCCCCAAATGCCTGGTCGAGCTGGAAGGCAAGCCTTTGATCCAGCGCCAGATCGCGGCGCTCCGGCGCGGTGGGGTGGACGAGATCGGGGTTGTCCGCGGCTATCGCGCCGAGATGATCGATTTTCCCGGCCTCACCTATTTCACCAACGAACGATGGGCCGAAACCAACATGGTGATGTCGCTCGCCGCAGCCTCTTCCTGGCTGTGTTCGGGGCCGGTCATCGTCAGCTATGGCGACATCTTCTACCGCAGCGAGTTGGTGCGCGGCTTGGCCGGCGCTCCCGGGCAGTTGGTCATCAGTTACGACCGGGCGTGGCGCCGGCTGTGGACCCGGCGATTCGCCGATCCTTTGGCTGACGCTGAGACTTTTCGAATCAATGCGGCGGGTCAATTGTTGGAGATTGGCGGGAAGACGACTCGGATCGAAGACATCCAGGGCCAGTACATGGGGCTTTTCAAATTCACGCCGCCGGCGTGGAGCACAGTCGAAGCGCTACTCGGCAGGCTCGATGCACCAGTCCGCAATAAGCTCGATGTAACCGGATTGCTGCGCCGGCTGCTAACCGGAAGGGAGTTCGCCATTGGCGCTTTCGGCACCGAAGGTCAATGGGGTGAAATCGACAATCCGCAGGACGTGGCACTGTACCAGGACATGGTAAGGGAAGGAGAGCTCCTGCTCGAGGATGCCCCATGATAAAACACCTATCCTTCAAGGGCATAACCGATTCTCTCAATGCGTCCTTTTGTTTTCGTATCCAGCCCATTGATAAAGTCCCTGAATCGAGGAACTTTTTCTTTCAGGGCCAGATAGCGATAGGGTTTGGGTTGAGGAGGGGCCACGTGTAAACGGCTCAAATCAAGATCGACCGACATCACCTTTACAATTTTAGAAAACTCCTTGGACGGATCGATTGTGAAGTCCTCGAGCCTCAACGTGAGCGTGGCCGATTGGAGATGAAGCTCAGTTTCCTCGACAAATTCCGGGAAAGACAGAAATCGCGGGCCTGGCGCAGCGGCGAAAAATGCAGGATCTCCTTCGGCGAAGGACTCGAACTCAGCAAAATTCTCCTCCAAATCGGCACACAGATCGTCTGTGCTCTTATAAACTAGCGCGACGTAAAGCCCCATTTTGTCGCGAAGGTACGTCCGCCAAAAAACCCAATTTGTCACCAACGAATCGAGAGGATGGCGATAGAGAAAGACCAGGTCGGCAAATCCCGCTCTGACCGCTTCCAATATACGGCATGTGATCGCCGGCAACGCCTGTGCGCGAGAAACATGCCTGATGGTGGCATGGCCGCTGTAGATCATCGATGTCGGACCTTGATGAAGGCGGATCGTATCCCTAAAATACTTCGCCCTTTCTCCAATATGCAGTTGCACGAGTTGATTGAGATAGAGCCGTCCGGTGCCGAACAATCCGATGATGTAAGTTGTTCTGTCGTTCCCCGGACTATGGATTTTCCAGTACCAGTCCAATTCCGGCAAAGGGGAGAGAATTCTCCGCACTATCTCGCGAGTGGGTTTTCGCGAGAACCTGACGAGCCTGTCAAGTCTGCGCAACTCGGACACAGGATTGTAGTGGTCCCGCAGGCGCGGGGTCGGGCGGCCATACGGGCTGCCGCTACTGGGGCGGCTCGCGAACTGCTCTTAGCATAGTAAGAAGCTACACTTGGGAATGCTTTTCCCGCACCAGCTTCTGCATGCATTCCAAGTGCTGGCGAGCGGTCTTATCCCAACGAAAACAAGCTGCCTGGGTAAGTCCCTTCGCGATCATCATTCGCCGCAAGTTCCCGTCGCTCCTCACTCGCATAATTGCGTCAGCAAATGCTTCGGCTTGCGTAGGAGGAACCAACAAAGCCGCATCTCCCACAACCTCTGGAACTGACGATGTGTTCGATGCTATCACGGGGACCCCGCATGCCATGGCTTCCAGCAGTGGAAGCCCGAAACCCTCATAAAGCGAGGGAAAGACGAATGATGAACTTCCCGAATATAACATGGGCAGGTCCTCGTCCGGCACAAAACCCAGAAACCGAACGTCCTCGCTGGTCAGCCTCGCGGCTTGGACGGCCTCGAGCACCCTGGACTTCTTCCGGCCATCCGCGCCCACGACCAAAAGCTGAAGGGGGCGTTCGCCGCGTCCACGCAGAAGCTTCATGGCCTCGACCAAGGAGATCAAGTTCTTGTGCGGTCCTAGCGTGCCCACGGTCAATAGGTAGTCCCTTGACACTCCATATTTGTTTGCCACATGTTCGGCGGCCGTCAGCGAATCCTGCGGCTTGTAGGCCGAGCCAACCCCAAGATAAATGAGCTCAATCTTCGACTCAGGGACCCCGAAGATGCGTTGCAGATCTCGTGCCGTGGATTGAGAGACCGTGATGATTCTGTCCGCTTGTCGAGCCGACCGCCGGGCGAACAGCCAGTGCATGGAACGACTGAGCGGGTCCGCGGATTTAGAATAGAGGGGCAAAATAAGGTCGTGAATCGAAACAACCTTCCCTACCCCTGTGGGAAGTCCAAGTGGCAGGATATTTGCCGTGCCCCAGAATATGTCCAGCCGGTCACGGATGATCATCCGCCTCCCCACGGTTTGCAGCCAAAGTGTGCCGGGCAGATAGGGAAGCGGAGCGTAGATCCGTTTCCGCCAGCGATCGCCCTCCCAGGGCAGATCAAAATCGCGGTCGGAGTAAAGGTAATAGCAGTTTTCGGAGTCGTTATCGTGCAACTCCCCTATGATGCTTCGGATCACTCGCGCCGCTCCCGCTTGCACCCGCGACAACGGGATCGCGTTAATGCCGATTCTCATCTTGGTTCAACCACCTTCAGGAGTTCTTGCACGAAATTGTAAGGGTTGTGATAGTCAATCCAGCTCTGCTGCCGGGCCGAAGCCTGCTCAGCCAAGTGTTGATATCCGTCACGGGCAGCGCAGATGGCGCGCGCGAGATCCTCTGCATCTCGATCGCGAACGGTGAGCCCTGCCCCGAACCTCGCTAGCTGGGCGCTCATCCAAGTGTTCTCCGTAACCACCACCGGCTTTCCCAGCGCAAGAGCTTCTACGAAAGGGCCCGAGACCATCGCATGGTAATCTTCCTCGAAATACGGGAGCACTACCAGATCGGCCTCGCCCATCAACTGGTAGTACCGGTCCTCGTCGAGAGGTTTCTGGATGATGTGCAGGCTGGGGAGATACAATTGCTGTAGCATCGCGATGGAACGTGCGAGCTCCGGCTCACGGAAAGGCGTGTCGTAGTCCTGTAGCGCAAATGTCAAACCGGAACACTGCCCACTCTCCGCCAGTCGCTTGATGGCCAGGGCGAACGTAGCGACCCCCTTGCTCAGCGACGGCCGTCCGGGAAGGAGAACATGCATGGCGCAGCCCGAGGAAGATGGCGGCGCCGTTCTTGGGGACGACAAATGGCAGGTGAGGGGGGTGGGCAGAATACTCACCGGGAGGCGGGTGAGCGAGCGGTATTCGTCCGCCAACTCCTGACTGTCGGCTACCAGATGGATACGGTGGTTGCGCGAGGCCTTCTCGAGCGTGCGCAAAGCTGCCCGCACCGCGAGGGCGGACTTGCGCCACCGCCCTCGGCGCTTGTCGAAGTAACTGAAGCGCAGCATGACTGCAAACGCCGGCGACTTGGAGGTTTGAAAGCGGCGGAGCCACCGGCTCCAGGCCAACAGGTTAAATTGGTTAGCGTTCTCCAAAAACAGAATCCACCGGCCATCCAAGGAACTCTTCTCCACGGCGGCCAAATCGCTCGAGAAACGCGCGTAATTCAAGCATAGCCGGGCGTACCGTTCCACCACCCGAGCTGCTCTGTTGTGGCGATTTGAAGGCCCCATCGGCAAGGGTCGGAACACCGGCTCGATGGGCAAAGCCTGCCGGATGCCCGGCAGGCAGTCGCGGGCGGCAAGCACCCTAAATTCAAGGCCTCGATCACAAATGGCGCGGCCGATGTTACTGGCGTAGTTGAAATCATGGCCGACGTAATCCCGCAGCCATGGGTCGACCACGCATATTCCAAGCCAAGAAGCTGGCATATCGCTGCCTCCCCGGCCACGAACCGGCACTCTTCAGTTCAGAACAGGTCGACAGCCTTTGCCGACCGCTCGTCGAGCTGGCGATAGCTTCCGACCTCGATGCAAACCCATAAGCGCCGATCCTCACTCACTGGCTGCCTTGCCTCCCGTCGCAGGCTCAACTCGGAGAAAACACACCGACACATTTTGGCGGTAGTAGGCGCCCCAATTCGGAAATACACGATTCATTATTCGGAAATACGCCGCGCCGGCCGCGTCGAACACTTTCAAAGCTTTCAACTTGTTTTGAAGAACGAATCCGAATGTGTCCCCCCAGGAGCCAATCGCAACCGGCTCCAACCCGTGATAGTGCCCGATTCTCTTCAATTTGCGAGCTGAATAATGTGTCTCCCACCCGTAGGGCCATGAGGCTTTGTACATCTTGTACTTCTTGTATAGGGTGTAAAGGTTGAACGTTTGGGGAACGTCGATGATAACAAATCCGCCCCGCTTCGTGACCCTCGCTTGTTCAGCGATAATTGGGTCCGGTTCGGGGAAATGTTCCAATACGCCCTGGCTGAAAACAAGATCGAAGCTCTCATCTGGGAAGCACATGGCGCCTAGATCCGCCGCGACCAGATAGACCGGCTTCGGGAAATGGATGGCCATTCGACGCGCCACGAGGAGGCCGCGATGGGAAAGATCGCTAGCATAAAACGTCGCACCAAATCGACTAGCCAGGCAAAGGGAATCAATTGCGGTACCGCAGCCCACCTCCATCACCTTGGGTTTGGAGCCAGGGGTGCTGCGGCCCTCAAACTTGCGGATTTGCCTCTCGACGAAATCCACGAAACGAGCCCGGCCATAACGGTGGTCTTGCAAAGAAGCCCCCAGGTCTGCCTTGCTAAGCCACTCGTGCCAAATTGCCTCAAAGGCGTTGTTTCTCTTGCTGGGCATGGCTGTTAGCCCTCCAGGTGGTCGTTTCTGACATCACGGCTAGCGTTGTTCGGCTATCCTCGCCCACGATGCGTGAGGCCGTCGATTTTTTCATAGGTTCTCAGCGGTCATTTGTAAACTCCTCGTGCAGCCGACCAAACCGACGAAAGCCACCGAATGTGAAGCCTCTTCAGGCACCGAATTATGGAGGGCGGAAGGAGTGCCAGAAGAAAGCATGTCAAAAACCGAAAACTAAAGAGGACTTGAGGATGGACACGCGCGGCGGCCCGGCCATACTGCAAGGCGTGGGGAATGGTAGCATTCCAACGCCGCAACTCAAGCAAGTCAAATGCCAGTTCCCACGAAAGGAGGCGGCCAATGTGGCGGTCGAGGTCCCCTCCGTGCGCGGCGACCAGTTTGCGAGTCGCACGGGCGATTTTCAGTCGCTCTTCCAACATTTGCAGGGAATTCGTAAGGATTTTCTGGGTGGTTTGCGACGCATGGACACGATTTGAAATAAGCATTTCGTCCAGGAAAGCTACTTGTCCCTCAAAGGCCATGCGCTGCCAGAGGTCCGCGTCGGCGCTATATTTCAAGTCAGGGTTGAACGCGCCGAGCCGCAAGGCAAGCGATTTCCTAAACATGGCGCTCGGCATGACCACGTAGCCTCCTCCGTTTAGACCCCAGTAGCGAGCAATAAAGCCGAGGCCACTGGTAAGCGCCGGCCAGGAATGTGGACGCGAGACGCAAAAAACACCTCCGTTCGCGTCGATAGACTGGGCCGCAGCGTGGACGAGCACGACTTTCGAATTAGATTCCAGGACTTCCACTTCCCGACGGAGCAGGCCCGGCAGCATGAGGTCGTCGTCGTGGAACACGATGGCGTAGTCGCCCTGCGCCAATTCCAGGCAGTAGTTCCAGTTCCCCACCAAGCCCCTATTCTGCGGGTTGCGGATGTAGCTGATTCTCGAATCCCGAAAGTTCAGGACGGCGTCGCTTGTGCCATCTGTGGAAGCGTCGTCGACGATGAGGAGCTCGAAGTCGCGGAACTCCTGGGCCAGGACGCTTCTTATCGCCGCCGGCAGGTAACGGACTTTGTTGAATGTCGGAAGGCAGACGCTTACCTTCGGATTGGACATAACCGCGTATCCTCACAAGCGTTTTGCTTTGCGGTCAGCCGGCAATGCTGCGAAATAATGGTAAATCTTACGGTACACAAACCATGGTAACCCAATCTGCGTGTCCAAAAATGGCCGCAAAAGCCCGTAGAAAGGGATCATAGGTTTCCAGATCAGTTGCTTGACCCTGGAAGCTAGCGCGCGCCTGCGCAACGCCTCAACCTCGGCAAGATACTTGCCAGCCTCTTTAGTTTCCAATACTCGCCAGGCAGCAGCAACCAACTCTGTGCGCCGACAAACATCTGCAAAGGACATGAACTTGTGGTGGTA
>Ga0326728_10008693_pt1 | contig 25012 bp, 26 predicted proteins | sample MB3enrmetagenome_FD_207602 | JGI IMG/M metagenome (GOLD analysis project Ga0326728, IMG submission 207602) | Lab enriched peat soil microbial communities from McLean, Ithaca, NY, United States - MB31MN | ecosystem: Environmental > Terrestrial > Soil > Wetlands > Peat | place: USA: New York... | reverse complement strand
TCCACGGTCCAGGCCGGAACGTCGTCAATCATTACCTGCGCTTGCACCAGTCCGGATAATGTTCCAGTGACGGTGGGTGGATGGACCTCGAGCGGCGGCAGTATTTCGGGCAGCGGGAACTCCGCCACCCTGAACACTACCGGCGCCTCGTCCGGCCCCATCACCATACGCACTACCTGTACCGACTCGCGCGGCCTGACGGCTTCGACTTCGAGCTCGGTGACGGTTGAAAATCCGCCACCACCGCCGCCGCCGCAAGCCACCAAGGTGAACGAGTGCGCATATCCCAACCTGAAGAAACCGTGGCGCGTGGACAACACCTGCAAGGCCGAACTGGACGATGTTGCCCTCAAGTTGCAGCAGGATCCAGACGCCAAGCTGATCGTCGTCGGGAACTCGGAGCCGAAGGAGAAGCGCAAGAACCTGGCGGCGGAGCGCGCGCTCAACGTGAAGGCGTACATCTCGGGAGGCGAGGCGAAACAGAACATCGACCCCAGCCGCATCGAGGCCCGTACTGGGAACGCCGGCACGGCGACTTCGGAACAGTGGATCGTTCCGGCGGGCGCGACCTTCCCCGGGGCCGACAGCACGACTCCGGTGGATGAGATGAAGGTAAAGGCGGTTCCGGATCATCCGAAACCGATGGCCAAGAAGAAAGCGGCGAAGAAGGCCGAATAACTAAGGCAGGAAGAGCACGAAAGGCCGGTGGGGGTTCACCCCGCCGGCCTTTCTATTTTCTACCCTTCGGTAACCTTGCCCTAGCCGTGGTAGCCTGTCTAATGTGGAGCGCAGGCGAATATTTTCGCAGGGGTCAACCTACGCGCATGGAATTCACAGGGAAACGGAACGTTCTCCGCACAAGTCTTTTGGTTCTCGCTGTCAGTCTTTTGAGCACCGCACTATTGGCCGCCGGGCCCTGGCAGGTGTTAGGTCCGGATGGCGGCGATGCGCGCAGCCTGGCTTACGACGCCCACAATCCCGATCACATCCTGCTCGGCACCAGCACCGGCCAGATGTTTGCTTCGAACGATGGCGGACGCACCTGGTCGCGCCTGGCGCGGCTTGGTGGCGACGACTACGTGCTCGACCACATCTCCATCGATCCGCAGGATTCCAACCGCATTTATGTGTCGGCGTGGAGCGTATCGAGCCAGCAGATCGGCGAGATCTTCCGCACCCGCGACGGCGGCCGTAACTGGGAGACGCTGCCCGCGATGCACGGCAAGTCAATCCGCGCCCTGGCCATGCACAAAGGTGACTCCAAAGTCGTGGTCGTCGGCGCGCTCGATGGCGTCTATCGCAGCAAAGATGGCGGCGATACCTGGGAGCGCCTGTCGCCCGCGCACTCCGCCGACATTAAGAACATTGAATCGATCGCCGTCGATCCGAAAGATCCCAACACCGTTTATGCCGGAACCTGGCACCTGGCGTGGAAGACTTCCGACGCCGGCGCCAACTGGCAGCATATTAACAAGGGCATGATCGACGACTCCGATGTTTTTTCGGTCATCGTCGACCATGACAACCCCTCGGTCGTTTTCGCGAGCGCCTGCTCGGGGATCTACAGGAGCGAGAACGGCGGCAACCTGTTCACCAAGATTCAGGGCATCCCGTTTTCGGCGCGCCGTACCCGCGTACTCAAGCAGGATCCGGCGAACGAAAATATCATCTACGCCGGAACCACCGAAGGCCTCTGGAAATCGACCGATCTGGGCAAGGTGTGGAAGCGTGTGAGCGACCCCGAGGTCGTCGTCAATGACGTGCTCATCGATCCGCGGGATTCCCGGCGCGTGCTGCTCGCCACCGACCGCAGCGGCGTCATGGCCTCGACCGATGGCGCCTCCACCTGGACCACTTCCAACCACGGCTACGCGCACCGCTATGTCTCGGCGATCCTGGCCGATAACAAGGATGCCAGCACGCTCTACGTTGGCGTCGTCAACGACCGCGAATACGGCGGCGTTTTCCATTCCAACGATGCCGGTCAGCACTGGTCGCAGAAAGCGGCCGGCCTCGGCGGAAAAGATGTTTTCGCGCTCAAACAGGCTCCCAGCGGAATGCTGGTCGCCGGCACCAACCACGGTATGTATGCGCTGGAGCGGAATGCCAGCGAATGGCATCCCATGAACGTTTTGCTGCTCGAATCGACGTTGAAAACTCCGCGTCAAGGTCTGCACAAAGCGGTCACTACAACCGCCTTCCAGCAGTCGCAACTCGAATCGCGCGTCAACGATCTGGAACTCGGTTCCGACCGCTGGCTGGCGGCAACCACGACGGGCATCTACTCGAGTACCGACCAGGGCAAAACCTGGAAGGGCGGAGAGATCCTGGCACAGATCGATTTCGTTGCGGTCCGAGCCGAGGGTTCCACGGTGGTCGCAGCTACGCGTTCCAGCGTGCTGGTGTCGAATAACAGCGGCGCGACCTGGAAACTGGCCGGTCTGCCATCGTATGTGGTCAGCATCCGCGGCGCGGCGATTGCTCCCGATGGCCAGTTCATCATCGCCTCACGCGAAGGTGCCTTCCGCAGCGCAGACGGTGGCGCGACCTGGGAACATGTCGGCAACGGCCTCCCCGGCAAAGACATCACTTCCGTCAGCTTCGATCCCACCCACAAGCGCCTGCTGGCCACCAGCGACGCGACCGGCGTGATCTTCGAGAGCCGCGACGGCGGACGTTCCTGGCAGCGCGGTCCCGACAGCGGATTCCCGCTGCGCCGCGTAAGCATAATTGGCGGACGTTTCGTAGCCGCGACTCCATTTGACGGCGTCATCCTGCAACCGGAAAACGAATCCATCAGCGCGGCCGCGGGGTCGGGCGGCACCGAGTAAGACTGCATTCAGGCCGCAACAGCAACCGGGGATGCGGAAACGCTTCCCCGGTTTTTCTTGCGGACGAATGCGCAGGATGGACGGGTTCCACTCAGATCTTGGAGAGCACGCCGCCAGCTTTGCCGGCTTTGTGGCAGAAGAAAACCAGGAACACCGGGAAAAGGATGCCAGCGGCTGTTATCGGCCAGCCGGCTCTGTGGGTGACTATGCCCACTAGAATGAAAACGGGCACCGACACCCACGCGCTAGCGGGCACGAGGACGGCGATGAGCGGAGAACCGAGCAGCAGAGCGACTCCCGCTGCCAGCAGCAGGGCGCCAGCAAGAACCCCGAGCGCTCCGGCAACGAGTGGATAGGTCTCGCTCCTCAGGATGCCAAGATAGATGAGCTCTTGCGCTCCACCGGCGGTTTCGAGGACGCCGAGCACGATGGCGAGTAAGGCGACAGGCATTTGACCACGCATTGAAACACCTCCTAACGACGGGTTGGAATCGTGAACAATTGTTCGCCAGCTTCTATCGGCGAACGGTTTTGCACCCTACCGCGAGACGGCGCGGAAAAAGGCCAGGAAAAGGGCTGACGAACTCACCAGCGACAGTGCGGCCGCAATCACGACGGAGTTGCGCAGTTGGAGCGGCGCCGCCACGCTCACCACCTCCCAGGCAGCGGTGAAACCTACTCGAACCATGCCCACGAAGCCGTGCCGCTGCCATTCTCCCCACATCTGGTCCGCGAAAACTTGCGTCATCTCGACGCCGAACCGCTGCCGAAATTCGCGCGCGGGTAAAAACCGAGCAACAAGTAGAGAAAGCAACTCATCTGAAAAGCGTTCGGCATACATCTCACTCCGCGGTCCTTGGCGTTAGCTTCTTTCGCCGGGCACGGCGCACAACCGACTCCATCCGCCCGATCTCGGTCTCCAGCAGGGCCTTTCCACTGCGGGTAAGCCGGTAATAGCGGCGTCGGGCTTCGTGGTCCGAGGCGGCGCCAGATCCTGTGGTTTCTTCGATGACTGAAAGATTCAGCAGCCGCTGAATCGTCGTATAGAGTGTCCCGGGGCCCATGCGGAACCTGTCCTCCGACAGCGTCAAGACATCCTGCATAATGGCATAGCCGTGTTTCTCGCCATCCACGAGAGCGAACAGGATAAAGAACACGGCCGGAGTGAGCGGAAGCAGGCACTCCAGGCCTTCGGGAAGGTTGCTGGTCTTGGATGGCATCGGCGCCCCTGGTCGAGAGATGTATTCGTGAGTGATATATCATCTACCGATATAGCTGTCAATGGAAATCTTCAGTGCGCCGCGTGGCTACCGAAGCGCCCACCCTTGCGTTCTTTGTTAGGCTGGGAAACAATTCTTTTGGCACAGTTATGCGACTTGCCTGTGTACTCGCGATTGCGCTTGGGCTGAGTTTTCCGGCTGCGGGACAGGCCCCAGTTGTGCCCGAAGCGCCGGCAGAGAAGGCGACGGCAGAGACCGCGCCGGCCACCGGGCAGAACCCGCCGGAGAGCGCGGCGAAGAAAAGGACGGATGCTAACTCGGCGAGCGGAACCACAAGACGCCGCAAGCCGGCTGCAGCAGCGCCGGATGGCGCTCCGCGTAAGATTGTGGTTCGCGAGGGCGGAGCGAGCGAACCCGCGGCGCAGATTGCGCCCGACATCCCTCCCGCAGAAGCCACTCGACAGCGCCAGAGCACGGAGCGGTTGCTGGGCGCGACCGGCGACCAATTGAAACAACTGGCGGGACGCACGCTGGACGCGCCACAGCAGGAGACGGTGGGACAGATCCGGAACTATATGAATGGTGCGCGTTCGGCGTTGCAGGAAGGCGATGTGCGGAGAGCGAGCACGCTGGCGCAAAAGGCCCATTTGCTGTCGGAAGATTTAGTGAAGCACTAGGGCGGTGGAAATCGGACTGATTGCAAAGAGCGATTTGTGATGCTATCATGTATCACATGAAAAAAGCCTCGGTTCGAGACCTTCGCTACGAGTTCAAGAAGATTGAACGCCTTCTGCTCCAAGGTGAAGAGATCCAAATTACCAAGCGCCGGCGTGTGATCGCCCGCCTGGTGCCGGAAGGCCCGGAATCCACAAAAGTGATGCCCGATTTCCACGCCCGCATGCGCTCCATCTTCGGCGACAAAGTGCTGGCAGTTAGCGGAGCGGATCTGATGTCCGCCGATCGGGATCGGTATTGAGGATTTACACCGAGCCCAGCTTTCTTGTATCGCTTTACATTCCGGATGCGAATTCCGCCGCAGCTCTGCGCACCATGGAGGCCTCCCACGGAGACCTCTTCATAACGGTTTTGGGTGAACTGGAGGTTGTCAACGCTTTTGGGTTGCGGGTCTTCCGTAGAGAGGCTTCGCCAGCAGCAGCCAAATCTGCACTGGCTAATTTCGAGAAGGATTTACGCGACGGGATTCTACAACTTCGGGGATTACCGGAACCTGTGTTTGAGCGCGCGCGCCTGTTGTCTCAACAAACGACAGCCAAGCTGGGCACGCGCACAGCGGACCTGTTGCACGTAGCGGCCGCTCTCGAACTGGGGGTGGATTGCCTCTACAGCTTCGACCAACAGCAGAGGAAGCTTGCCCAAACCGTTCGCCTCAAGCTGAACTAGAAGAAAGGTGTCAGGTCTCAGGTGTCAGGAAAATCTTTGGCATCGGGTGTTGTGTGAGACCTAAGACCTGAGACCTACTTTACTCGCCACCGTCAGAAGCCTGGGCCCTCCTTGCTCCAGCGGTAGAAGCGAATCGGATGTTTGGGAAACTCGTCCACCTGTGCGGCATCGAAGTGTGCCGTGACGCCGGGCCAACTCCGGGCGAGTACTGCTGCCGTGGTGCCATCGACCCAGACCTCGTGTCCAGCGGCGAGATCGCGTTCCGCGTCTTGGGCGAAGTTCGCCACGCCGTTCACCGGATCGATCTGTTTCCATGTCGTCCGCGGATTGAAATAGCGGATGAACCAGTCGTCCACAATGAAGTCGCTATAGTAGACCACCGTGTGATCCGGCCACACCTGACCCATCCGGTGAGCGAACCGCAGCGCCTGGTTATAGTCCGGACGGGAGTAGGGGAAGATATAGAAAGCGAGATTTGCCAGCGCCATGGTCGCGACCAACAGCGCCAGCCGGTAACGGCGCGGGCCTCGATATTCCCTCAAGACGTAAGCCATGATGACGATGATCGCGGGCAAACAAAATAACTTGTAGAAAGTATTCGAGGGCAACCAGAAGAAGAGAAAGACGGCATATGTGGCGAACCAGACGACCGCAATTCGCAACGGTAAGGTTGGCGCAAGCCTGAAGTGCAACTGGCGTAGCTCCTCCCGGTGGCGGAAGGTGCGAATTAGCAGCGCGGCCAACACCACCGCAAGGAGGAGGAACGTAACCAGCATGAACGGCCCAAAGAAACGGAGCAGGTGTCCGGTACCTCCGAAAAACAACTGCAGATAATTCATCAGCGAGAGGGCCAGATTCTTGGACAAGCCAAACGTGAACGTCGAATCTGGGGAATGAAAGGTCAGCCAGCGCACGAAAGCCCCTAGGTGGGTAGAACGTTGCTGGAGCCAGAACCCGGCGTAATACACAGGCAGGGTGACTCCCGCGGCAAGCGCACAGTATTGCAACAGGCTTCGGCGGCCGCCCTTCCAATAGACGCCCAACGCAGCCGCGGGAAAAAAGAAGATCGCAAGCTGATGAATGAGCATGGCGCCCACGTGCAGGATTCCGATCACTAGAGGACGAGGCTTCGAACTGGTGCACAAGATGTGGAAGGCGGCCACGAGCAAGAGCACACTCGGAATATAGGCGTCGGCGTCGGTGGCAAACCTCCAGAAAATTGCGGAAAAAGCAAATAGCAAGCTCAATGTCGCGCTCAGGTACACAGACTGCGTGATCCGGCGAAGCGTGCGCTGCAGTAGGCCGACGCATACCGCAGCCAGAGCCATGTTTATGGCCTGAAGCACGGCAATGGCCCGGATTTCGAATCCCAGGCTGTGCAGCGCGGTCCAGACAAAATACCCGACACTGTCGTAGAGAAGGTGATTCGGGCGGATGAGACTAAGCCAGAACGACGGCGATCCAAATCGACCTGCCTGTTCAATATCCTGAGCGAAGGAAACGCCATCCCAGTAATAATTCCTGGTGGGTAAAGCGGCATAAACTGCGAACACGGCTACGGCCAGCCATCGGGAGATCGTTTCCCACTGCGGAGGGCTCTTCGAATCTGCCCGGCGGCGAAGACTTGGAAACATAAGAAAAAATTGTATCGCAGGGAAAAGACTGCTCTACTCACTGGTGAAGTAGTCGACGCTCACGGGGTTCTCAAACAGGGAGTAATCCCGCGTCACGATGGTGATGCCGCTGTCGGTGACGAAGTAGCGTTCGCGGTCGGCTTCGATATCGTAGCCGATGGTGGTTCCTTCCGGAATGTGCACGTCGCGATCGATGATGGCTTTGCGAATGCGGCAACTGCGCCCCGCGTTCACGTGCGAAAACAGAATGCTGTTCTCGATTTCGGTGTAGGAGTTGACGCGCACATCGGGAGAGAGCACGCAATTCTGGACGGAGCCGCCGGAAATGATGCAACCGGAAGAGACCAGCGAATCGAGGGCGTGGCCCATGCGCCCGGTTTCGGCAAACACAAATTTTGCCGGCGGATACTGGCGCTGGTGAGTGCGGATGGGCCATTGCTCGTCGTAAAGATTGAAGACCGGAGAAACCGAAACCAGGTCCATGTTGGCTTCGTAATAAGCTTCGAGCGTCCCCACGTCGCGCCAGTAGAGGGCTTCCTTCTTGTTTTCGTCGACAAAATCGAAAGCGAAGACGCGGTAGTCATCCAGCATCTTGGGCAGGATATTCTTACCGAAATCGTGGCTGGAATCGGGATCCTCGGCATCTTTGAGCAATACGGGAATGAGCACGTCGGTGTTGAAGATATAGATGCCCATCGATGCTGAAATTTTCGTGGGATCGTAGGGCGATCGCAGGTCGGTCTGTTGCGGTTTTTCCAGGAAGCCGTTGATGCGGTAGTCGCGATCGATATCGACCACGCCGAACTGGCGGCATTCGACCGGGTCGGTCGTCAGGGTGGCTACGGTGACGTCGGCGGCCGCTTCCTTGTGCTGCTTGAGCATGCGATCGTAATTCATTTTGTAAATCTGGTCGCCGGAGAGGATGAGCACGTACTTGGGCTGCTCGGAGCCGATGGAATAGATGTTCTGATAGACCGCGTCGGCCGTCCCCATGTACCAGTTCTGGCTGACCCGCTGCATGGGCGGCAGGATTTCGATGAACTCACCGATTTCACGGCCGAAAATGTTCCAGCCTTCGCGGATCTGGCGATTGAGCGAGAGCGCCTTGTATTGCGTGAGGATAAAAACGCGGCGCAAGCCGGAGTTGACGCAGTTGGAAAGCGTGATGTCGATGATGCGGTAAATGCCGCCGAAGGTCACGGCCGGTTTGGCGCGGTCGCGGGTGAGCGGATAGAGGCGTTCGCCTGCGCCTCCGGCGAGCAAGATTCCGAGCGTATCTTTCATTGCCACACCGTCATCGGCACATCGTATGGAGGCAGCGTGCAACGCGGACGCTGCTCTGGCTCAACGCGAAATACTAGCACAGGGCAGTACCCAGTACCCAGTCAGTGCTCAGTACCCGGACCGTTGACCTTGCGCGTTCGACTTTAACTGGGTACCGGATACTGGGTACTGATCAGCAGTGCACGATCTTGTCGCTCTTAATGCCGCGGGTGGCGTTGCGCGAATCCACCACCAACTGCGCCTCGTTGACGATCTTCTTGTAGTCGTAGTCGGAGTGGTCGGTAACGATGAGCACGCAATCGTACTGGCCAAGATTGTCGAGCGAGGAACACTTCATCTGCAGGTCGTACTTGCGGCCGCGGCCGACGAAGGGGAAGTACGGGTCGTTATAGCTGACCACGGCGCCCTCTTTTTGCAGCAGCTCGATGATGGTGAGAGCGGGCGACTCCCGCAGGTCGTCAATATCTTTTTTGTAGGCCACACCCAGCACCAGGATCTTGGTCCCGTTAATGGCCTTTTTCCGGCGGTTGAGCGCGGAGATGGTGGAGGCGATTACGTTGTAGGGCATGGCCACGTTGATTTCGCCGGCCAGTTCGATGAAGCGGGTGCGGAAGTCAAACTCCTTCGCCTTCCAGGAAAGATAGAACGGGTCGACCGGAATGCAGTGTCCGCCGAGACCCGGCCCGGGATAAAACGGATGGAAGCCGAAAGGCTTGGTGGCAGCGGCGTCGATGATCTCCCAGATGTTGAGGTCCATGCGCAGGCAGAGCATCTTGAGTTCGTTGACCAACGCGATGTTAACGCAGCGGTAGATGTTCTCGAGCAACTTGGTCATCTCCGCGGCAGCGGGCGAGGAGACGGGAACAGTGCGGCGAAAGATGGAGCCGTAGAGCGCGGCTGCGATTTCGCTGGCCTGGGGATCGAGTCCGCCAATCACCTTCGGAATATCATGGCGAGCCACTTGGGTGTTGCCGGGATCCTCGCGCTCGGGCGAGAATGCGACCCAGATCTCGTGGTCGCCGGCAGCGCCCTTGCGGGAAGCTTTCAGGCCGGCCTTGTTTCCCTTCTCGAGAATCGGAATCAGCACTTCTTCGGTGGTGCCGGGGTAGGTAGTGCTCTCGAGGATGACGATCTGACCGGCGCGCAGATAGGGCGCCACGGCGTGGGCGGTGTTGGTGATGTAGCTGAGATCGGGCTCGTGATACTCGTTAAGCGGCGTGGGGACGCAGATGATGATCGCATCCATGGCGGTGATCTGCGAATAGTCGGCCGTGGCTTTGAAGCCGTTCGACTTGGCCGCCGCGATCTCCTTGGGCGTGATGCGGAAAATGTAGGTGCCGCCGCTGTCCAGGGTATCGATTTTTCGCTGATCGATATCGAAACCGGTGACGATAAATTTCTGCTCGCTGTAGAGCAGGGCCAGCGGCAATCCGACGTAGCCGAGGCCGATGATTCCCACCCGAGCCTGGCGTGCTCCGATGCGGCTTTTCAAATCAGTAAAGAGGGAAGATGCGGTGAGCTGAGTAGTCATAAGGGTAGAAATAATTCTAGCATTGGAGGTCGCTCTTGGACCGCGGAAGCTGCGCTTGCCATACATATAAGGACCGTTTGAAAGGGTCCGGCTTCAGCCGGGCCGCTGCCAGCCGTATAAATACCGGGCTTCAGCCCTGCGGGAACTGCCCGTTTTCCTGATACCGGTTTATGAAACAAGTTCTAGTAATATGCGGTGTACGGTAACTTGCGCCTCAGATGCGATTCTTCCGACTACTCATTGTGTTCCTGATCCTGGTTGCGCTCGCGAGCCAAGCGGGGCGCTTTCTGGTGGTGGACGAACCGGGAAGGTCCGATGCCATCGTAGTGCTGGCTGGGGAGACCAACGTTCGTCCGGCGCGCGCTCTGGAACTGCTGCGCCAGGGAGTGGCGCCGCACGTGTTTCTGAGTGTTCACCACGATCTGATTTACGATCAGTGGCTGACCGAGATCGCGCAGAAATACGTGGACGGGCTCGGTGAAGCAACCCGCGTCTCGGTATGCCCAGTCGTGGGTCTCTCGACCAACGCTGAGGCCGACGATGTAAGCCAATGCCTGCAGTCGATAGGCGCACATCGGGTGCTGATCGTGACCTCCGAATATCACACCCGCCGCGCCTTGATGATTTTTCGCCATCGCCTGCCGCAATACCAGTTCAATGCGGCCGCGGCTCCCAATCCGGCGCAGTTCGGCGAAGCCTGGTGGACGAACCGCGAATGGGCAAAAAACACCTTCGATGAGTGGACCAAGATGCTGTGGTGGGAAGCGGTGGACCGCTGGCGATAGAGTCAGTACCCAGTACCCAGTACAAACCCGTACTCGCCGCCATTTTCCGAATTGCCTTTAACTGGGTACTGGGTACCGAGTACTGGCTACTTTCTTTGTTGTGCGATAGTTTGAAAGCTATTCATCTTCCTCGGAGGTTCCATGGCGCAAGTCACGATTACGGTGCGCAAGAGCGGTCCGTTGCGCGTAGACGATCCCAACGGCGTTGTCGAGATGGTGGACGCTGATGGCAACAAATACGACCTGACGGGCAAGACGGCGTTTTCCCTCTGCCGCTGCGGCGCCTCCGCCAACCGGCCTTTCTGCGACGGTAGTCACAAGGCCGCTTTTCAGGCGCCCGATACGGCGAACAAGATCGGGTAGCGGGAGGGACGGGCGTCTCGCCCGTCCAGTCGGGCGGGGACGCCCGCCTCTCCACCAATCATGCGGTCGCGGTCCTAGTGTCTAACTGGAAACCGGGGCGGCGAAATTCCGTGCCTGGTGCTCTCTCGTGATCTAGCATGGTCAATGGACAATTGTCGCCGGAATTACCAGCACTGGTTTTCAAATCGAGGTTTTCAGGCCGAAGAACTTTTTGCCTGCTGACTCTATGGGCCCTTCGGAAAAAACCCAGCACGCCATTCGGCGCAGCACTCGGCTGCCGCTCGAAGTTCCCGTGCTCTTGACCAGTCTCAATGCCGCCACGCCATTTTCCGAACAGTGCAACACCACCCTGGTGAACGCGCACGGATGCGGGCTGATCGCTCCGCGCGCGCTGGCGCAGGGCATTCAGGTCCGGCTGGAAATCGTTTCGGCAAAACGGCACACCACGGCGAGGGTAGGGGAGGTGGTTCCGCTGGGCGGCGATCCCGAGACCTGGTTGGTTGGGCTGGAACTCGATGTGCCCGGCAACTTCTGGGGAATCGAATACGCGCCTTCGGATTGGAAGATCGAAGAGAGCGCGTTGCCTGCCGCGGAGCAGCGGCCAGATCAAGAGCCGAGCGCGGCCGCGAAGGCGGCCCGTTCGCGGCGCTGGCGCCTCACCGACATCAGCGCGGGCGCGTGCTACCTGGAGACGGCCGCGCCATTCCCCGCCGACACTCCGGTGTTGCTGAGTATTCGGGCGTTGGATACGGAGTGTCTGCTGGACGGAGTGGTGCGCGTGTCGCATGCGCAAACGGGAATGGGAGTTGAGTTCACGGGATTGCCAGCGCATGATCGGCGGGCGCGCGTGGAGGAACTGATCGGCCGGCTGCTGAGCAATCGAGAGGTTCCCAAAATTTTCGTTGGGCGTAAGGAAGGCTTAAAGGAAGATCGACACACCGTGCCGGATCCCGTGCTCGACGCGGCGTTCGAGGCCGAAGCGCCCGACCCGCTCCGGGAGTTGGTTTGCGCGGGCGCATCGTTGACCGCGGAGCAGTTTCTGAACGATTTGCGAGCGCAGCGGCTCGGCAAGCGTCGCGACCCGCGGATTGAGCTGGCTTTGCCGGTGCTGCTAACGGGGACCGACGTCCGTGGCCGTCCTTTGGATCAGAGAGTGATGACGGTCAATATCAGCCGGCGCGGAGCCCTGCTGGATGGCATCCACGGAATGCTGAGGCCGGGCGACATTATTTCTCTAGTCCGCTCGCACCAGAAGGAACAGTTTCGAGTCGCGTGGGTAGCGGGAGACGACTCTCCGGCGGCAGGCCAGATTGGGGTGGCTGCGGTCGATCCGAATACTTCGTTTTGGGACGAGGTGCTGGAAGCGACGGCGCGGTCCGGGCTGGAGACGGCCAGCCTTCGTGGGAATGACCGTGGGAATGACCACGGAGACGGCAGCGGGACACGGTCTTAGCGGCGGAGTGAATGATAACAGTGATACACTGCCTCGCCGGAGGCATTTGTGTCAGACGAATTTGTGTCTAAGGGACATGACCGGGCACTGGGGATGGGCGCGAGGATTACGCGCCGGGATTTTCTGAATGGAATCGCACTCGCGGCGGGAGCGGCCGTAGTTCCCGCGATCATGCCGCCTGAAATGCGGGCTGCGGCCGCCGCCGATCTGCAATCCGAAGCCCAGGACGCGCCAGGTTACTATCCTCCCGGCAAGACCGGCCTGCGCGGCGACCACGCCGGGTCGTTCGAAAGCATGCACAAACTCCGCGACGGTGCTTTCTGGGACGACGATCCCAAGGCCGTAGACACAGGCGAATCCTACGATCTGGTGATTGTGGGCGGGGGCATCAGCGGACTCGCTGCGGCGCACTTTTTCCGCCAGGCCGCGGGCGACAAGGCACGCATCCTGATTCTCGAGAACCACGATGACTTCGGCGGACACGCCAAGCGCAATGAATTCCGCGCGGGCAACCGCATGATTCTCGGATTTGGCGGCACCTATTCCATTGAAAGCCCGTCGCCCTACAGCGCAGTCTCGAAGGCTCTGATCGAAGAGCTTGGAATCGATGTGCCTTCGTATCCCAAGCACGTCAGCAAAGATCTCTACCGTTCGCTGGGTCTGAAGCCGCGAATTTTCTTCGACAAGGAAACGTTTGGCGCCGACAAACTGGTTGCGAACGCGGTGCATGCCGGAGGAGATGAGAGCGGCCTCAGCGACGAGGCCAGCGAAGCGGGCTTGCGAGATTTTCTGAAGGAAGCTCCGCTTTCGGCGAAAGCCAAAGAAGATTTTCAGCGTCTGCTCACGGAGGAGAAAGATTACTTTCCCGGCCTCAGCTCCGACGAAAAAAAGGCGCGTCTGGCTCGCATGAGCTATGCGAAATACCTGACCGACACGGTCGGCGTGAGCGACGAAATCGTGAAATTGTTCCAGGCCTTCCCACATCCGTTGTTTGGCGTGGGCATTGACGCGGTCCCGGCGCAAGACGCCTGGGGCCTGGAAATGCCGGGATTCAGCGGCCTCAAGCTCGATCCCGCGCCGGGCAAGGGGATGAACCGCGACGCCATTCGCAGCGACGAAGCGGAAAAATACTTCTTCCACTTTCCCGACGGCAACGCTACGATCGCGCGTCTGCTGGTGCGCAAGCTGATTCCGGCGGCGATTCCGGGAAGCTCGGCTACCGACGTGGTGCTGGCGAAAGCCGATTACGCAAAGCTCGACGAGCGTTCTTCTTCGACGCGCATCCGGCTGAACAGCACGGTGGTCAAAGTGAATCACCGGGGCGATCCGGCCTCGGCGAAAGAAGTGGAAGTCAGTTACTTCACCGAAAAGAAGCTGAAGACGGTGCGCGCCGCGAACTGCATTCTGGCGTGCTGGCATGTGGTGATTCCGTACATCGCGCCGGAATTGCCGGACGCGCAGAAAGAAGCGCTCGCTTCGGCGCAGAAAGTTCCCCTGCTCTACAACAACGTGCTGCTGCGCAACTGGAGCGCCTTTCAGAAGCTGGGCGCGAGTGCGATTTATGCGCCCGGCATGTACCACACCAGCGTGAACCTCGATATTCCGGTCAGCATCGGCGGCTATGAATGCACGAAAAAGCCGGACGAGCCCATCGTGGTGCACATGATGAAGGCGGCCTGCAAGCCGGGACGTCCGGCGCGCGAGCAGCATAAGCTGGGGCGCATCCAGCTCTATACCACAACGTTTGAAACTTACGAGCGCAACATTCGTGAGCAACTGTTGAGGATGCTGGGTGCGGGCGGATTCGACCCGGCGCGCGACATCCTGGAAATTACGGTCAACCGCTGGCCGCACGGCTACGCGTATGAATACAATTCATTGGCTGACCAGTTCTGGCTGGAAGGCGGCGAGACGCCGTGCCAGGTGGCGCGCAAACCGTTTGGGCGGCTGGCGATCGCGAACGCGGACGCGGATGCATACGCGTATACCGACTGCGCCATCGATCAGGCTTACCGTGCGGTGCAGGAGTTGAAGAAGTAGTTTGGAGGCTCGAAGCTTATGGCGAACCGTCCTGCGAAGCGATCGTCCACACGGTCGGCGACGGCTGCGAAGTCGCAACCTAAAGCGGACCGTCCGTTTGCGCCCGGCTATGGCATTGTCGGAGCTGAACACGGCAAGGGCCTGCTTCCGTGGGCATGGGTTGCCAAGAAAATGAGCAACTGCCGGACGTTCTGGCTGGCCACAATTCACGCGGATCAGGGACGTCCGCATGTGATGCCGGTGTGGGGAGTGTGGCTCGACGACGCTTTCTTTTTTTCGACCGGACGTAAGTCCCGCAAGGGTCAAAACCTCGCTGCCAATCCCGCGTGCACGGTTACGAACGACGATGGCGAAGAAGCTGTGATCGTTGAGGGGCTGGCGACTCAAGTCGAGGACGCAGCGGCACTGGAGCGCATCGCGGCGGCCTATAAGAAGAAATACAAGATGGACCCGCGCAGCATGGGAGAACCGATCTTCCGCGTCCAGCCCCGCCGAGTTTTCGGCTTCGTGGAAAAGACGTTTCCGCAGTCCGCAACCAGGTGGAAATTTTAGAATTTGTAATCTCCCAACTTGAAGGGCCATTTCGGTCACATCAAATTGCCAATTACAAATTACCCCTTACAAATTCCGCAATATTTTTCGCGCCGACAGATGCGCACCCGTCAGCAGCAGCATTCCCGACAGAAACGCCCAGAACATCAGGCTGACCGAGATGGCGAACGGCCCATACACTTCCGCGAAATTCAGCCGGGGCAGGGCGAAGATATAAGCGTACTTGAGCGCTTCGGAGAGCAATCCCATGATTACCGCCGCCGGCAGAACCCCTTTGGCCGAAACCTTGCCGTTCGGCAGCAGCCAGTAGACGAGAAAGAAAATCGCGATGCTAGCCAAAATGGAAAAGATCTTCATGGTCACAAATTCCACCAGTTGGACATACCAGGCGCCGTAACCGTGCAGTGCGCTCTTCACGATGGCAACGTTGCCCGCGGTCAATCCTACTGAGAGCAGGGCGAGCGATCCGCAGGCAAACACCAGCCCGAGCGACATCAACTGATTCCCCAGATACGAGCGGTTGTTGCGAAATCCCCAAACCCGGTTCAGCGCAACTTCGAGCGGCAGAAAAATTCCGGTGGAGGTAATCAGCAGCATGACGAGCGAGAAGACTTGCGCGCGATGGTGCGCGCCGACCAGCACATTCAGATTCCGGATCACGAATTCCTGGCCGGTTGGAATATAGTCGCGCAGCAGACTCTCGACTACGCCATACATCACATGGGAATGAAAGACGTAACGGATCAGCGTCATCAGCAACAACAGGAACGGGAAGAACGACAGAATGGCGTTGGCAGCGACGGAGAAGGCAAAGGTGTGCACCTCGGTCCGGAGCAGATAGCGCGCGGTGGAACGTACGATGCCTTCGGCCGGAGCCGCGCGATACTCGGCCGCGCCTTTCTGTCCGGAAATCTCGATGGGAGTCAGCGACGACACTGGTTACTCAAATATTATCAAATACTTACGGCTTTCCGTCGAGGCACGCTGGGCCTGGTACCAGCGTCGTACCTCGAATTGAGCCCGGGGTCATGTTCGTTTCCAGCAACTTAGCTCTTGCCAACCGCAATCTTCCTGCTATTATCTGGTGCTTCGCCAGCCGGACCCGGTTGGCGAGTGCGTAGCAGGATTGACGTTTCTGTGCAGCGGTCCGATATCGTGCCTTCGTTTTTCGCGGCTTCGCCGTATTTCGTCGCGGGCAACCGTTCGACGGAATGCAGGGGAGCCGTTTCTGTTGGTGCGGTATCGCCTGTGCGCGCGGCGACGCCAGCAATAATTCTCACCGTCCCTTTGAGGGGGTGTCCTGTCTTCCAGGGCAAACAGACAAGGGACGGAAGAATAATTCTTTGATGAGTCGAAAGGAGTTTCTTTGTGAGAGAGAAGGGTACGGTGAAATGGTTCAACGGGGCGAAGGGATACGGATTTATCCAGCGCTCCACGGGAGAAGATGTGTTCGTGCATTTCTCGGCCATCCAGGAGAACGGCTACCGCTCGCTGAACGAGGGTGAGACCGTGGAGTTCGATCTGCTCAAAGGCCCGAAGGGCTTCCAGGCGGGCAACGTCGTGCGCGCGGCATAAATTTTCTCCAACCAGTTCGCAAACCCTCTCGCTTCGGTCGAGAGGGTTTTTTTGTGCAAGAGAAATTTGGTCATTGAGTCATTGAATCATCGGCTCAAAGTCTCAATGATTCAATACCTCAATAATTCAATGACTCAATCTTTTTCCACTGTCTTCATATCCATGCTCTGCCAAAGATACCAGCAGGCGATCGAGCGATAGGGCGCCCAGGGTTTCGCGATTTTCTCCATCACGGCGGGCTTCGGCCACTTGCGTTTCTTGTAGTGCTTCTTGATGGCGGCCTGCACGCCGTAATCGCCGGTGGGCAGAATATCCGGACGGCGCAAGGTGAAGATCAGAAACATGTGCGCGGTCCACACGCCGACGCCCTTGACCTGAGTGAGATGCGCGATTACTTCTTCTTCCGGCAATTCCGGCAAGCGCTCGAACTCCACGAGGCCCGCCTTGGTTTTCTCGGCGAGATCGCGCAGATACGCCGTCTTCTGCCGCGACAGCCCGACGCCGCGCATTTCGGCATCGGTGAGTTTGAGGATGCCCTGCGGCGTCAGCGGATCGCCGGCCAGAGCGGTGAAGCGATCGAAGATGGTCGCAGCCGCTTTGCCGTTCAGTTGCTGATAGAGGATCGATTCGGCCAGGGCGTGAAATGTAGGCTCGCCGAACTGCATGCGGCACGGCCCCACGCGCTCGATAATCGCGGCCATCACGGGGTCGGATTTCTTGAGGTGGTGGATGGCTTTGCGCATGGTTGATCGGCTCCTCACTTCACGGAGAAGAAGTTTAGCATACAGGCGAACAAACGGCGAATAGAAAAGATCGGGTCATCGGGGGATCGGGTCATCGAAAGGCGGTTTGCATTCATCAGATGATCCGATGGCCCGATGGCTCGATGACCCAATCTTCTTTACTTGCCGGCCTGCTGCTCGGCGATGTCGCCGATCACGGGCAGCTTGAACATCTGTCCCTGGTAGGCCTTGAGCACCAGAATCAGCCAGATCACAAATCCGGCCAGACTGACCAGCGGCCACACAAAGATGGTTGCCCACCCAAGGAATGGGATGTGGCCGATGATTGCCAGGATGATCCAGAGCACGGTCCAGGCAATCGCAAAGAAGATGCATTGAAAGGAATGGAAGCGGATGAATCGCTTCTTGTTGAACGGCTCCAGCACCAGAAATATGATCGCCGGAATGATGGTGACGTAGGCCAGCGCGCCGGCCACGTTATCGGTGAGTCCGGCGGCCGCGGGTACGGCCACGGCCGCACTTTGTGCGGCGCCGCCAGCACACTTCGGACAGGCCGCTCCATCCGCGATCTGCGTTCCACAGGTTGGACAAAAAGCCACGGGAACCTCCTTTGAGAGACGAGAGGCACGTTATCAGAACACTCGCCGCGGCGCAATGGCGCAGTGGCGGGGGTTCTGGAGGTCCAGTGGCCGGTTATCTTTTTTGCCAGTGCGCAGCGCCTTTGCTCGACGGCCACGTTCCCACTATCATTTCGAGTGTGCGCATTCAAATACGGCGGAGCAGGGATTCGCCGCCGCTAATTTCCGTCTCTTGAAAGGCACTGATGATCACCATTGTTTCGGGACTGCCGCGTTCGGGCACATCGCTGATGATGCAGATGCTGGATGCAGGCGGCCTTCCGGTTCTCTCCGACGGCGAGCGCAAAGCCGACACCGACAACCCCAAGGGCTATCTCGAGTGGTAGCGCATCAAGCAGCTTCCGAAAGAGCCTAATCTGATTGCGGAGGCCGAAGGCAAGGTGGTGAAGGTCATCTCGCAACTGATTCTGTCGCTGCCCGCGGGCCACGAGTACCGCGTCGTCTTCATGCAGCGTCCGCTACCCGAGGTCTTGAAGTCGCAGGACGAAATGCTGCGGCGCCGCGGCAGTGCGGACTCGAACACCGACACATCGGCCATCGAAGAAGCCTTTCAACGCCACCTGATCGAGGTAAACAAGTGGCTTGCGGGCCAGGCGAACGTGCAGGTCTCGCGCGTGCACTATCATCGCGTGCTGCGCGAACCGAAGGCAGTCGCCGAAGAAATAGCCGCGTTCTTACAGGCGCCGCTCGACATCGAGGCCATGGTTCGGCAAGTGGATGGGACCTTGTATCGCAATCGCATGAAGTAGCGCGGCGCAGGGAAGGCGGGCCTGCTCTCGTATGCATCCCGCAGCGCGTCGGCCACGCGGTCAAGTGTACTCAATATTGGGGGACTTGGAGTTGCGCCGAGGGAGAAGTTAAGCCCAATAGAGGCGAGCACCTCAAGCATGATTTCTTCGAGTCCAACCGCGAGAATGCGCGCGGAAAATGCAGCTGGCGGCTACCCTGTCCGTGCTGCCGGGAGCGCGAATCCGATCTTGGCTCGGCGACGGGGCGATTTCATCAGCTTCTTGATGATATGGAAAATTTCCTGGATCGCGCCGCCGTGCGTCACCACCTGTTCTTCCAGTTCTTCGATTCTGGCGGCGAGTTCCTTGTTTGCGGCCAGCATCTCTCGTAAGCGGACAAAGGCACGCACCACAAAAACGCTCATTTCTACCGCCTGTTCAGAGTTGAGCACCGTTGCTGCCATGATTGCGCCATGTTCGGTGAAGGCGTAAGGCAGAGAGCGCCGGCCACCGCGGCCAATGTTTGAGGTCGCAAATTGCGACCGCAAACATTTGTTCTCTCGGGGAGTGAGCTGGAACATGAAATCCGCGGGGAACCTCTTACGGTTGCGTTTCGCTTGTTCATTCAAGCGCTTGACAGGTACGTTGTAGAGTTCCGCTAAGGCGGTGTCGAGAATGACCCTCTGGCGCCGCAGAATCAGGATCCGAAGATCGATCGAGACGGCAGCCGCCTTTCGTCGGGCGGCAAATGTACGCTGCTCTCGTTTGGGTTTCGGCGAATGGAATTGCATGATGTCATCGTAGCGGCCGTACCCGGCAGAGGCTGTGACCGATGGGCATTCCAAATGTGATGAAACTGAAGCTCGGTCGCGCGGTGCTCTGCCGAGGAAGCGCACCCAGCTCGGGAACAAGTCTTTGCGGTCGCAATTTGCGACCGCAAACCAGAATCAGGTAATGCTCACTTCCGTGTACGTTCCGTACACCTGCCGCAACGCTTCGCAGATTTCGCCTACGGTGGCGTAGGCGCGGACGGCATCGACTATGTAGGGCATGGTGTTGACGTCGGAAATATTGCCGTTGGTGCCGGCGGTGGGAGTGCCCGCGGCGGCGCGTTTCAGGGCATCGAGGCGGCGCTGCACCTCTTCGTTCGAGCGGCGGGCACGCAGGGCTTTGAGTTTTTTCTCCTGAGCGCGGGCTACCGATTCGCCGATGTAGAGAATGTGGGGCGACCCTTCTTCGATGACGAAATCATTTACGCCGACCGTAATTTTCTCGTTGGCTTCAACCGCGCGCTGGTACTGGTAACTGGCCTCGGCAATTTCTTTTTGGGGGTATCCGCGATCGATGGCTTTGACCATACCCCCCATCTGGTCGAGCTTGTCGAAATAATCGAAGGCGCCGTTTTCCATGTCGAGGGTTTGCTTCTCGACGAAGTAACTGCCGCCGAGCGGATCGACCGTTTGGGCAACGCCCGACTCGAAGGCAATGATCTGCTGCGTGCGCAGCGCGATGCGCGCGGCTTCCGCAGTGGGCAAGGCAAGGGCTTCGTCGTAGGCGTCGGTGTGCAATGACTGTGTGCCGCCAAGCACAGCCGCCAGCGCCTGCAGGGCGACACGCGCGATGTTATTCATCGGTTGCTGCGCGGGCAGCGAGACACCGGCGGTCTGGGTGTGAAAACGCATCAGGCGGGTGCGATCGTTCTTCGCGCCGAATCGGTCCTTCATCAGGCGATACCAGATCTTGCGCGCGGCGCGGTATTTGGCGATCTCTTCGAAGAAATCGTTGTGCGCATTGAAGAAAAAGCTGAGGCGGGGGCCGAAATCGTCGACGTCAAGTCCGCGGCGAAGCGCCCACTCGACGTATTCGACGCCGTCGTAGATGGTGAACGCGAGTTCTTGCAACGCGGTCGACCCGGCTTCGCGAATATGGTAGCCGCTGATGGAAATGGTGTTGAAGCGCGGGGTAAACTTCGATCCGAATTCGAAGGTGTCAATCACCAGGCGCATCGAGGGCGCAGGCGGATAAATGTACTCCTTCTGCGCGATGTACTCCTTGAGGATGTCATTCTGAATGGTGCCGGAAATTTTCTTCCAGTCGGCGCCTTGCTTTTCCGCGACGACCAGGTACATGGCCCACAGCACGCTGGCCGGTGAATTGATGGTCATCGAGGTAGTGATTTGTTCGAGGTTGATGCCGTCGAACAGGATCTCCATATCTTCGAGCGAGTCGATGGCGACGCCGCATTTGCCGACCTCGCCCTCGCTGGCTGCGTGATCGGAGTCGTAGCCCATGAGCGTGGGCAGATCGAAGGCCACGGAGAGTCCGCCGCCGCCGTGTTCGAGAAGATATTTGTAACGCTGGTTGGTTTCTTCGGGCGAGGCGAAGCCCGAGAACATGCGCATTGTCCAGAGCCTGCCGCGGTAGCCGGTCGCGTGAATGCCGCGGGTGTAGGGCGGTTGGCCGGGATAGCCGAGGTACTGATCGTAATTCCAGTCAGCGGGAAGATCGGCCTGGGTGTAGAGGCGGCGAATTGGGGAGTTCGAGATGGTGCTGAAACGGGCGTGGCCGTGCTCGTCGCGGTTGGTGCCGGTGAAAGCGCCGAGTGGCTTTTCGGGAGCCTTGTCGAGCGTGGGCGCGAGCGTCTTCTCGGCCCACTCTTTTTCCGACGCGGCGGGATGGCGGCCTTCAAAGACGTCGGGAATCGGGCTTTCAGCTACGGTATTGCGCAGATCGGCTTTCGGTTTGTTTTCAGGCATTCAGTTCCCCACTTCAGGCCCCAGTGTGACTTTGATGATAGAGGAGCAGCCGCCATGCTGCAAAAGATGCGACCGACCGAGCGGTTGGTGAAAGTCGAAATCAAGGTCTTAACCACCGGGGGCACGGGGGACACGGAGGGAAATTCCCGGGTGCTTGACTGCGCTTGACGCTTGTTTTCTCCGGCACCTATGCTTGGTCTTCCTTTAGCGGAGGAGACTCTGAAAGCGTTCCGGCGGTTATTGCAGCGTACTCCGATGTACGGCGCGTACAAGGCGCTGGGCCACTATCCCGACTATTGGTATTGGATACTGCGCGGGCGGCCGGCGCGATCTCCGCACCTGCTGAAACAGAAAGTTGTGCGTGCATACGGCGAAAAATTTGGGCTGAAAACCCTGGTCGAGACCGGAACTTACTACGGCGAGATGGTCGCCGCGATGAAAAGCCATTTCGACCGCGTCTATTCCATCGAACTTGTGCCTGCCTTGGCAGCGCGGGCCGCACGCAAATTCGCGCGCGACGAGCACGTTCGAATTTTTTGCGGCGACAGCCGCGTGGTCATGCCCGAGGTGCTCGCATTGTTGAAAGGGCCTGCACTGTTCTGGCTCGATGCCGGCTACTACGGCTGGGTCGGGACGGAAACAGACAAGCAGCGGCTCTCGGCGGAGATGGAGATGATCCTCAGCCATCCCTACCCACACGTCGTGTTGCTCGACGATGCACGCTGCCTGACAGGCCAGAACGGCATTCCCACGGTGAGCGATGTGAAATCCTACATCGAGTCGAAATTTCCCCAGCGGTCGGTGGAAGTCGAGTTCGACGTGATGCGAATTACGCTGCGGAGATAGCCGACGCCGCCTGAGACGCGGCAGCCGCGTCCCTACGTTGATTGTTTCGGGCGGGCCAGTTCCCACGCCTTGGCATATTTCCACGAGACATATCCGGCGTGATACAGGTGCAGCAACAGGCCCTCGCGCCCGTCGAGGAATCCGAGGCGGATAAAGTAATTGTAGATAAACGTAGCCAGCGGCCGCGCGACGATGTTGAGCAGGCTGAAGCTCCGATGCCCCTTTTCCACCGCCATCTTCGCGCCCAGCGACGAGTAGCGATTCATGTGCTCGAGGTACAAAGTGAGCGTGGGATAGGTGTAGTGCACCATTGGGTGGCGGAAGCGTTTCACCGGCCCCTGGCTCTTGAGTTCATAGCGATCGTGCGGATCGAAGCCCGTGGAATAGCCGGCGCCGCGCCGGAACAACCGCAGTTTCGGATCGGGATAGAAGCCGCCGTGCCGCATCCATTTTCCGAGGAAGAGATTCTGGCGCGGTATGGAATAACCGTCGTAGCCCTCGAACTTGCCCGCGCCGGAGACAACGCCACGGATCTCGTCAGCCAAGCCGGGCGAGACTTCCTCGTCGGCATCAAGCGCGAGGATCCAATCCTCGGTGCAGAGTTCCAGCGCGTAATTCTTCTGCGCCACATAGCCGCGCCAGGGCTCGTGGATCACCTTCGCGCCATACTCGCGCGCGATGTCGCAGGTGCGATCGGTCGAGCCGGAGTCGACCACAACAATCTCGTCCGCCCAGCGGACACTGGCCAGCGTTCGGCCCAGGTTCGCTTCTTCGTTCAACGCAACGATGGCGACAGAAAGACCCATGGACAGTGTTGGCGCGAGCCGGAGACTTTTCCGGACCGCATATTATCGCACACGGAAAAACGCCTCGGAGATCGCGTGGAGATCAACTCAAAACCGCAACGGATACCGGTAGACAAGAGCAACAAGAAAATACGTGAGAGGCGGCTGGGCGCAGAAAAGAAGCGCCGGGTAGGGACGCCCGGCGCTCCATCGCTAACGGTTGCGGCGCTACTGTTGCGGTTGGGCCGGAGGATTCGCCGGCGTTGTCTGCTCGATTGGCCGCGCGGCTACGTGCGGAATACTCGGCGTGTGCGTGACCTGGCCCCGCTCAGCGTCGGCGATCAGGACGCCGGCGTGATCGAGCAGGAGACCAATGGCCCGATCCAATTCGACTTCTGCTTTTTCGTATAGTGCCTTGGCGGAGACGAGCGTGACTTCGGCCTGCGTCATGGCCGCCTGGTTCTGCAGCACCAGAGTTGAGGTGGATGCGCCGAGCGCATATTTCTTTTGTTCGGCGTCGAGAGACTGGCGCGCCAAGTCCACGGCGGCCTGAGCGGATGCGACGCTGGCACGATTCTGCTGCACGCCAAACTGGGCGTTGCGCACCTCGATGCGCACCTGGTTCTCGATCTGCTGAATGCGCAGTTGCGCTTGCCGGTATTCGAATTCCGAGCGTACCTGCGTGGCCTGACCGGCGCGGTTGCGGAGCGGAATGTTGATTGTGACGCCCGCGCCCTTGTCGGGAGCAGTGGAATTGATGAGCTGGTTCAAGGTGCTGGCATAACTGACCGGGGTGGCGCTATCAGCGGTTGGGGTGCACCCAATCAGGTTACCGTTGTTTATGCAGAGGTTCGAGGGGTTTTGCAGACCCCCAAGACCGGCGCCGCCGTAATAGGCGAACAGGTCCACCGAGGGTAACAGAGCGCTGCGGATTGCTTTGTTGCTGATCTCGGTGTTAGTGAGGTTGATACGCGCTTCTGCCAATTCGGGGCGATGACTAAGCGCATCATTCACCAAGTCCTGCGTAGGGACAACCGCTTCCTGCGCCGTCAATTCCATGGTCGAGGTAGGAATTACTTCAGCATCGGCCAGCACCGGGTCGACGAGCGTGCGGCTGATCGCGTTCTTCATCAGCAGTTGCTGCAGTTCAAGATTAGTCAGCGCCAGGGTCAGCGTTTGCTGATTTGAAGCGACCGTGCTCTGCGCCCGGACGACCTCGATCGGCGCGAGCGTTCCGATCTGGACTTGCTTTTGGTTGTCGGAGAGAGTCCTCTGCGCGAAAGCCAGTTGCTCTTTCTGCACCCTGACGTTCTCGTAGGCGTATACCAAGTCCCAGTACATGTTTTCGATCTGGTCGACGGTGGTGGTGATTTGCAGACGGAAAGCCACATCGGAAATTTCCCGATCGTTTTTGGCGATCTGAATGTAGCGAGTATTAGGGGCGAATCCGAAGCCCTGCAACAGGTGCTGTGTCAGCTTGAAATTGAAACTGGAGTTGAGTTGCGGACTCAATGGACTGAACGGCGCGTCGGAAATCGTCTGCCGTTGGTTGTTAAATCCCACCGACAGATTGGTGCCCCAAGCAAACCCCTGCTGGTATGAGAAGTTCCCGGTTGTGGTATTCACCGGAGAGGCAGGGCTGAAAGTACTCGATGGGAGGATATGGTTGCGATCGATTTGAAGTGTGCCCGTGAGAATCGGATCGAAACTGGTGATGAGTGGGCCGCTGCCGAGGGTTGATACTACCAGTCCGCCCGAGCCGGCGCCGGCGCCGCCCGCCGCGACCGAGGTGCCGCCCTGGCCCGAGCCCACTTGCGTGCCGAGTCCGCCTACGCCGCCGCCGGGCG
>Ga0326728_10008692_pt1 | contig 25015 bp, 25 predicted proteins | sample MB3enrmetagenome_FD_207602 | JGI IMG/M metagenome (GOLD analysis project Ga0326728, IMG submission 207602) | Lab enriched peat soil microbial communities from McLean, Ithaca, NY, United States - MB31MN | ecosystem: Environmental > Terrestrial > Soil > Wetlands > Peat | place: USA: New York... | reverse complement strand
CCATTGTGCAAGATTCCCCACTGCTGCCTCCCGTAGGAGTCTGGCCCGTGTTTCAGTGCCAGTGTGGCCGTGTGCCCTCTCAGGCCGGCTACCGATCAAAGCCCTGGTAGGCCATTACCCTGCCAGCAAGCTAATCGGCCGCGGGCTCCTCTTCCAGCGCATTGCTGCTTTCTCCTTGCGGACTTATGCGGTATTAGCTCCGGTTTCCCAGAGTTATTCCCCACTAGAAGGTAGATTACCCACGTGTTACTCACCCGTGCGCCACTTTACTCACCCTTGCGGGCTTTCTCGTGCGACTTGCATGTGTTAAGCGCGCCGCCAGCGTTGATTCTGAGCCGGGATCAAACTCTCGTTTGAACCTTTGAGACTTACGCCGCCCTCAACAGGCAGCGTGGCATAAAGTCGTCTCGCTTTGACTCATCGTTCTGACGATTGCTTCATTGCGTCCAACCAGATTGTCAAAGATCTGCGCAACCACCCGGCGATCCGAAGAAGACCGGATGACTACGCGGCCTCGAAAGCCGCATCGGCGCGGGCGCACTCGCGTTCTCACGCGGTACCACCCGAACCAGAACTTTTGGGAACGAAAAGAACAGCTTTGGAAAACTGCTGAAGGAGGAACTGAACCTGCCTGCCTTCAATCTTCTGTCGCCATCTCCCAATCTAACAAACCTCGCCCCCCGTGGCAAGAGGCATTTGAAAATTTCGTTTCAATCGCCCAACCACCACATTCTGCTCGGTTTGCAATGACCCTGACCCAGCCTACCAAACCGCGCCGCCCGGCGCAAGTGTCTGTCACGGTTTGTTAGTAATGTATCTTACATATATCCTGGCTCCTGGCAACTGCGTTGTCCGGCGTTGCGCTCGGCGCATGCCGGCCTGGCCAGGCGCGCCCACCAACGGGCATCGACGCATGGCTGCGATTGGGCTGGAATACCGCCTTTTCTAGCGGCTAGTGCGTCTGTAAGATCGTGAGAAGATTCAATGTGCCGGTAATCTGGCCGACCTCCAAAGCGCGGGGCATCTTCCTGAGCGCGTGGCATCTCATTCCTCTCGTTTTTGCCTTGCCGGTGGTTCTCATCATGTGGCGGTTTGGCCCAGGTCTTGTAAAGCCGTTCGTGCGGCACTAAGGCCCGCCCACCGTGCGCAGCACCGCCCGCGCCGCCTCCACGCCACGGTACTGCGCCTCCTCGAAGATGGAGATCCCGCTCAGGTCCGAGTTGGCGAAGTACACCCGCCCCAGCGGCTTCAGCCAGCGCCGCCTCTGCTCGCCGAACTGGAAGCCGACCGCCGGCCGCACCATGGCATGGCCCATGCGCATGATGTCCACGCGCGAAACGCAGGCCCGGATGTCCGGATGCACGCGTTCCAGATCGTCCAGAATCCGGCCGGCGAAGTGGTCCCAGCCGTTCGCCAGCAGGTATGCACGGGCCTGTTCGGGCGCGAATTCGGCCAGCGAATAGTAATAGGTCCAGACGGTGCGCTCGGTGCGGCCGGCCACGCTCATGTGGGTGGCGTTCACGTAGCCCAGCGACGGCGAATCGTAGACCACGTTGTCCCATGCCGGCTCCGCGCCATCGCTCTCGCGGGGCATGCGATCCAGCCGCAGATTCGCGGTGTACCAGGGCGAATACACAAACCCGTCCGCGGGCGGCGCGCCCTGCACCACGTAGTGCGCAAGAAACGTGGGCGCGGCGAAGATGACGAAGTCGGACACATACTCCGTCCCGGCGCTTCCGTCGGCCAGCACGGTCAGGACGCGGTACTTCGATCCGGCGCGGGCAACCCGGAACGCCGCCTGGCCCGTCTGTGTGTGCGCCGCCAGCTTCGCGATCAGCCGCCGCGCGATCCAGCCATTCCCTTCCGGCCACGTGAGCGGCCCTTTGTCGTCGGGCAGGCGCGAGGCGAAATAATGCACGCCCGCCCACGCCGAAGTGTCGCGCGCCAGAGCGCCGTAATCGTCGCGGCAGGCGTAGTCGAGGTACCAGCGCAGGTAGGGCGAGTCGAAGCCATTGCGGGCCAGCCATTCCGTTATGGAGATGCGGTCGAGGTCCGACGGTTTCTCTCCGCGCGCGATGGGAATGGTGAACTCGCCCGAGGCGCGGTGTTCGGCCATGCGCTGCTCGAAGGCGCGGAACTGCTCCCGGTCCGGCGCCGTCAGCCCGATGTGCGGCTCGATGTCCTCCTGCCAGCGGCCGTGCAGGAAAAGCCGCTCCTGCGGCTCGAAGCAGAGGTAACGCTCGTTCCAGCGGCCATCCTCGTCCAGCACGCCCAGTTCGCGGAACAGCTCGCGGACCAGCTCCACGCCCGCGTCGGGAACCGGCACGTAGTGGGCCGCCCACGGGTACGCGGTGATGTCGTTCTCGCCCCAGCGCGCGTTCCCGCCGGCCTGCCGCTCCATTTCCAGCAGGACAAAATCGCGGAAGCCATTCCGCTCCAGCCACCACGCCGCGCTGAGGCCGGCCACGCCGCCGCCCACAATCACCACCGGCGCCAGCACCTGCCGCAACGGCCGCGGAAACGTGCCGACGTCGCGGATATGGTGCCCCAGCCCAAACGCTTCGTTGACGAAAGAGCCGGCTATCCGGCGTTCCCCTTTGGCGGTGAGTCCCACCAGTGCGGCGGAGACACCCGAGGTGAGGCCACCAGTAAGGAAAGCCCGGCGGGTTGCCTTGCTCATGCTGGGTTTCGCCTTCAGCGGCGTGCCCGCGCGGACGCGAGGTTCTTCGAAAAAAAAGGCAACATCGTTGTCCCCACACGTTCGGCGATGTGGTCAATGTGATTGCCTTCGTAGATCTCGAACGCGTGCGGAATGCCGTAAGCGGTCAGGATTCTATCCAGGTTTCGGACGGTGGACGCGATCGGCTCATCGTGCGATCCGGCGTCAAACCCGATCGCGTGCAGCCGCCTCAGCTCGGGGATGTACTGGTCGATCATCGCCAGCGGCGCGTTGGCGGCCCATTTCGCTTCCACCAGCGGCTGCGGCTTACCGTCCTTCACCGGCAGATCCAGAAAGAACGGCGGGTTCTGCGGGTTTGGCGACCACGCGGCGCCGGAAGCGAAGAGCGCCTTTGTCAGGAAATCAGCCTTCTCGAAGTCTTCGAGGGTGTGGACCGCCTCCGCCTTCGAGCTTCGCGGTGCGAGCAGATTGGCGGCCATGCAACACGGGCTGAGCAGGTAGATACTCGAAAAAACCTCCGGATGCTTCATGCCGATGCGCATGGTCCCGTAACCACCCATGGAGTGGCCCGCGAGCCCCCGGCTGGCCGCCGCCGGGATGGTCCGGTAGTGCTGGTCCACCCACGATACAAGATCGCTGGCGATGAACTGTTCCCAATCCCCGACGGTCGCCGACTTCGAGTACATGCTGCCCTGGAAGCGCGTGTACGCATTCGGCATCACCAGGATCATTTCGCGAGCGTCACCGTTGGCGAGCACCTTGTCCATGACGGCGGGGAGCTTGACGAAGTGGGGCGTAGCCGGACTGTTCCACTTCTCGTCGTCGTCGGTGAAGCCATGCAGGACATACACCACCGGATAGTGGCGATGTTTCTCCACGCTGTAACTCGGCGGCAGGTAGATGGAGACGTCGCGGTCCGGGGAGTCACCATCGAGATTCCCTTCGAGTCCCGCTCCGTGCACCTTCGGCCGCACCAAAGTGCCCTGGCGCGTCGCGGGACTTGTCTGCGCGAAAAGACAGCCGCCCAAGGCGAGGAATGCCGCCACCCAATAACCTGATCTCATAACCGCATAACCTCCCAGCGTCTAATGTACGATGTCCTTCCAATCGCGCTCGTAGTAGTGCACCAGTACCTGGCTGTTCAGCCGGTTCGGCTCGGCCGCCACCGGCAGCATGTCGTTCGGAAACACGAACATCTCGCCAACGTTTCGCGGAGAAAGGAAACGCAGGCCCGCTGGGAGCGTTCGCGGCAGCTCGAATTCCTCATGGCCCGCCAGCACGAAACCCCATTCACCGAACGACGGAACGTACACGTGATAGGGCCATGTCTTCAACCCCGCCTCCTTCAGCGTTTCGGCGATGCACCAGTAGGATTGCCGCGCGAACAGCGGCGACGTGCTCTGCACCACCGCCAGGCCGCCACGGCGCAGGTGCCGCCCCAGCAGGCGATAGAACGCCGTCGTGTACAGCTTGCCCAGCGCATAACTGGTGGGGTCGGGGAAATCCACCACCACAAAGTCGAACATGTCGTCATTGCTGTCGAGCCAGGGAAACGCGTCGGCGTTGATCACGTGTACCCGTGGTGCCGTGAGCGAATGCAGATTCAGCCCGGCGAGCACCGGGTGCGTGGAGAACAACCTGGTCATCTCCGGATCGAGGTCCACCAGCGTGATGCTCTCCACCGACGGATACTTCAGGATCTCGCGCACTGCCAGCCCATCGCCGCCGCCCAACACCAGCACCCTCCGCGCACCCGGGAGCGACGCCAGCCCGGGGTGCACCAGCGCTTCGTGATAGCGATACTCGTCGCGCGAGCTGAACTGCAGGTGCGAGTTGAGAAACAGCCGCAGATCGTCCTTCCACTCCGTCAGCACAATTCGCTGATAGCGCGTGTTGCGGCTGAAGATCACGTCGTCCGCGTACAGGCTGTCATCGGCAGCCGCGGAAATCCTCTCGGCATACACCATGCCAACACCCAGCGCCACCGTCACCACCAGGCAACTCGCGCGCAGAGAATGGACGCGCCCAATCTGCTCGCGGAACAGCCACGTGGACCACAACGCCACCCCGGCATTCATCAGCCCGAACAGCAGCGCGGACCGCACCAGCCCCAGCTTCGGCACCAGCAGCACCGGGAACAGGATGGAAGCCCCCAGCGCGCCCAGGTAATCGAAGGTTAGAACGCGCGCCACCAGATCGCGGAACTGGAAGCGCTCCTTCAGAATCCGCATGAGCAGCGGAATCTCCAGCCCCACCAGGATGCCGATGGCCAGCACCACCGCGTACAGGATCAGCCGGAACCCCTGCGTGTATGCGAAAGCCAGGAACAGCATGGCCGACGAGAACCCGCCGACTATGGCCACCATCAGCTCGATGGAGACGAAGCGCGCCACCAGTCCGCGGACCAGGTATTTCGAAAGGAAGCTGCCGACGCCCATGGCGAACAGATAACAGCCTATTACGGTGGAGAACTCGAAGACGCTGTCGCCGAGCAGATAGCTGGCCAGCGTGCCCGCGATCAGCTCGTAGATGAGCCCGCAGGCCGCGATCAGGAAGACCGAGATGAACAGGGCGGCAGTCAAGCCAGTAGCCTTGTGGGGCAGGCTCTCAGCCTGCGGCGGCCTCTCAGGCCGCCCGGCCAGATCAGTGGACGGCCGCCGCAATGATAACGCAGATGCCGATCGACATGGCTCCCAACAACACGGCCAGCGCGAGGTTCTTGTCCTGAACAATCTCCGTCCACAGGTGATAAGGCGTCATCCGGTCAATGACAAAGAACGCCACCACGAAGATGAAGATGCCGAGTGCGGCGTAGACAACTGCATTCAGCAGAAGGTGAAAATCGAATAGAGGGACAGTCACGTTCATACCTTACTTGCCTCCAATGTACCGGTGGTAGTAACCATAGGTGGAACGATACGCGCCGGGATTGTCGCGCACCGTTTCGGGGACGTTCTCCACCTGATCGATCCGCGCCAGGCTCCAGCCATTGTGCTCGGCCGCGCCCGTCATCCCCAGCACGAGCACGCCCCATCCAAGAAAGAGTCTCAATCGCCACCTCCCGACGATGGCGCATAGTCGCTCTCGCGCCACCGCGCCGTTTCAAACGCTCCAATCCGCATCGTCGCAACGATCGGCGGAATCATCAACAGGACCGCTGCAATCAGAAAGAACGTGTAACCAGGCACGTCGCGGCGGATCGAAAGATCGTAACTCATGGACGACGGCTGTTTCGAATCCATCTCCGGCTCGATGCGCAGGTAGTAATGTCCCGATGGCACTGCTGGTATAGACACCGAATCCGCCTGGCGGCCCTCGCTCCAGCTCTCGCCTTCGTCAACGCCGTGGTAGTAACTGACCTCACGGCCGAAGTCCCAGGCGCGGCCGGTGTCCTGATTGATCAGCGCCAGGTCGAAGTAAGCCCAGTTATTATCAAGATCCGTATGGATCTGCAACTCGACATTCGACGGGCGGCCCTTCAGCTCGAAAACCGGCGTCACAAACGACGGTTCCCCGCCCGTGCCCGTCGAGAAGTTATACCGCGAAGAGTACACTTCCTCTCGTCTGGCCGACACGGTGAAGTAGAACATCATCGCCGCCAGCGCCACCAGCATCCATAGTGCCGCGCGCCACATAGCGCCCGCATGTCCGTGATGCGGCGATGGCTGGTTCTCGTAGACGCCCACGGCGGGATTCGGCCGCCCGGGCAGTTGGAAAGCCTTCCAGATCTGCGCGCCCGTCCAGTATTCGCCCAGCGACCACACCACTTCGCCGTCCGTTCGCTCGCCGGAAATCATGCGGGGCGGCGCGATGAAATCGTCCACGGCCGCGGTTTCACCTCGATGCGCGCGCCAGGGAAACTCCCCGAGGACGAAGGTGGTGGTGGCGTTGCTGTGCTGGAAGTGTTTGTAAGTGACCCCGCGCAGACGAAGCGCCGGCCTCGCGCCAGGCACCGTCTCCGGAACCAGCGGCAGCGTGCTAATGAAGTTCCAATGTCCGTTGTATTCGGAAAGGTACCGGAAGCCGTAATACGGATTGAACAGAAGATACTCGTCCCACGAGTACGGCACGTCGTCCACCACAATCTGGCGGACCTGAAACCCGATGACTTCCCACGTGACGTTCTCGATTTGTCCACGCGTACCCAGCGGAATCTTCGGCTGTGCCTGTTCCTGCGCCTGTTGCGCGCGCTGCAGAATCTTCACCAGCGGGGAGGAGACGTCCAGCACGGCGTGACATTGCGGGCACACCACCGACAGCGTATGTCCGAAGCCGCGCAGTTCCACCGGGCCGCCGCAGCCGGGGCACTGCAGCGCCTTCGCCTTCACTACGGGCGGAGTCACGGCCGGGCTGCTCATCGCCGCCACCCCTCGAATTCGCGCACGTTCTTCAGACGCAGGTCATCGAACCCGACGGCGCGCCCCAGAAACAACAGCGGAGGATTCTCCGTGTAGTCGATGGTGCCGAACTGCTCGTCGCACGTACGCAGGTCGGCAAAAACCACGTCGGCCTTGTCCCAGTACTGAAACGGCAGCTCGCCCTCGACGCCCTTGTAGTGCGCCCGCGTAACGGAAGTCACCTGATAATCGCGGCCGCCCCAGGAAAACAATTGCTCCCGCACCGGGCTATGAGGAAACGCGCTTGCCGGCGGCTGCGGCTGCACCTGCCACGACACGTCATACTCGAGCTGCGCGTCGGAGAGCCACCCGCTGGTGCCGTCGTTGTACACCACGTGCCATTCGTTCCAGCCGCCGAACTCGTACTCATAAAGGATGCGGCCCAGCACCGTGAACGCCTTGTTGTCCACCACACCCTCGGCGCCGATCTGAATGGGGGAACAATCCGGCGGAAGGTCCGCCACCGTGCCAACCTTAGCCAGATCGACATCGGTGCGCACCAGGATCGACTTACAAAACGGGCACACCGTCTGCACCGACCCGGACCACCGGAAGACCACCGGCGCCCCGCACGACGGGCAGTTTGCCGTCGGCTGGCTCACGGCTGCCAGGACCGCTCAACCCGTCGCACATCCACGCGCTTAGCGCACAGTTCCCGCCCCAGCAGCGCCGCGAAATCCGCATCCGGCCGCTCCCGGCAGCAGAACACATTCACGCAAATGGACCCATACTCCGGGAAGCTGTGACAAGTAAGATGCGACTCGGTCAGCAGGCTGACGCCGGTAATGCCGCCGGTCACCGGAAACTGGTGCCACCGCGTCTTCTGTAACGGATGCAAATCCAACGCGCTCGCCAGGACGTCAAACAGCGATTCCAGCGTGGCCCGGCAGGCCAGCCGCCCGGCGTCGCAACCGTGTGCCTCGATCAACCATTCCACGCCACGTTCGGCCATTGCATTATCTTATGCGATTTTCAGGCCTGCTGCGCGCCGCATTCGGGGCAGAACTTCGCCCGCTTCGGGATGCCCTTGCCACAGTCGAGACAGAACTTGGTGTCGGCGCCCGCTGCCGGGGCCGGCCCCGGTGCAGTTCCCGCGGGTTGGCTGGCCGCCTCCGCCCCCGGCTGTGCCGGCTTCATCGCCGACATCATGCTTTGCGCCATAGCCATTCCCGCGCCCAGCCCCACGCCCACGCCAGCCGCGCCACCGCCCTCGTTCGCCGCCGCGATCGGCATCGACTGCGCCACCTCGAACTGCGTGAAGCGGCTCATGTCGCCCACCATGTTCATCCCGATCCGCTTGTCCAGCAGCGCCTGCAGCTCGTCGGGCAGCGAGAGGTTCTCCACCACAAACGAAGCCAGCTCCAGCCCGAGGTCCGTGAACACCGGCTTCGCCAGCGCCGAGATCCGGCTCGCCAGCTCCACCTGATTCGCCGCCATGTCCAGGAACGGGACCGTGCTTTGGGCGAAAGTGTTCGTCATCAGCCCGATGATGGTGTCGCGAAGCTGGCCTTCCAGATCGGGCACCCGGTACGTGTCGCGCGTGCCGCTGACCTTCGTGTAGAAGACCTTCGGATCGGCCACGTGCCACGAGTAGATGCCGTAGCCGCGCAGCCGCACCATGCCGAAGTCCTTATCGCGGATGGTGATCGGCGTGGCCGTGCCCCAGCGCTGGTCGGTCTGCAGCCGCGTCGAGAAGAAGTACACGTCGCTCCGGAAGGGCGACTTGAACATCTTGTCCCAGTTCATCAGGTCGGTCAGGATCGGCATGTTCTGCGTGGTCAGCGTGTACAGACCCGGCCCGTACACATCGGCAATCCTGCCTTCGTTGACGAACATGGCCGTCTGCGAATCGCGCACGGTCAGCCGGGCGCCGTTCATGATCTCCATGTCCTGCATAGGAAACCGCCAGGCGAGGATGCCGTCCTCCGGCTCCTCCCACGACATGACCTCGATGAACTGCTTGCGAATGAAATCTTTCAGGCTCATAGGTCGCTCTTCCGGAGTATACGCCAACCGGGGGCGGGGATGTTCGGGCTATACGCATTCGCGCACTCGTCCATCTTGCGACAGACTTGCGAGGCGCGCAAGAGCCTGATTTCATGGGCTTTCGCGTCGTCGCAAAACCCACCCTGGTGCAACCGCTGGGGCGACTCTTAACGACGCTCGATCGGCTGACCCACCGCGGTGTTCCGCAGCCATAGGCGTTGAAGGCCCCTAACGCCTTTCAATGCCCCGGAGGCGGCCATTAGCGTACCTGGAGAAGCTCCATTTCAGGCGCATTAAGTCACGCAGGGAGCCCACTTGAGACCCAGATGACGTATAATCTGTGGAACTGTTTCTGGAGGAGTACCAATGACGCAGCAGCATTCTCTCGTGACCCTTGTACCGGTCGTTCTGGCGACCTTCGCCCTGGCCAATGTTTCGTACAGCCAAAACACTCTGCCGTCGCGGAGCGCAGCGCAAACTCCATCAAAGTCGAAGACCGCCGTTCCCGTCACCATGACAGAGTGCGAGGGGATCAATAACTGCGCGACCTGGACGTTCCTTGGCACGCAAGGCAATGGCCAGTGGCCGTCAGGCGAGGTTGCAATCTGAGCGTCGAACGTTATGACACCGACAACGTCGTGATTCGGCGCGCAGACTCAACCGGCGCCTCAGCGGGCTTGACGGCAGTCTCTACCGGGACTCGCCACGGTAATCGTGTCGGAGGGGAATTCACGTCCTCCTGGCCAGGGCATTGGAGCAACAAGTCCGGCAACTGGTACGCGACGCTTGAGGCGCCCATTAGCCGCCCCAGCGTGATGCACTTCTGTGCTTTAAACTGTTTTACGCTTAAACTTGATAACGGGCGCTACGTTATTACGTCGGATAACGGCTTCATTACCAGCATATGGGCAGTTGAAAGCTTTACGCGCCAGTCAGTCATCCTGCACCGCACCGACTCGAGCGGGTTTAGTGCGGTTCTCACAGGCCAGATCTCAAAGGAAGGCAACCGTCTCATCAACGAAACCTGGGACGGCAAGGCGTCCGACTTTAAGCTAGCCTGGGGGACCGCGCTGAACACTGTGCCAGGGAGCAACGAGGAACGGGACCGGGGGCAGCAGCCGCAGCGGCAGGTGGTTGTCGTACGGCCCGCCGTTGTCTGTTACCCATGGTTTCTTGGAATGATTTGCCAGTGAGCGAAAGGGTGTATTCGCAGCAGTGGAAAGCGCACACACTGCATTTCCGTAGAGGTGTCTGACGGCCTCAGGATGTGGAAGCTCTGAGGATGCATCAATGCTGCCGCTTTCCCTGGCGACATAAAGCCAGATGTCGTCAAGATCACTTTCGGCCCGGTGCGCTATTACTGCGATTTGGCCAATTCAGCAATCAGGCGGGCGCGTCCGCGCTCCCGCACTTCGGCGGCAAGCTCCCGCATGGATTCCTGCGTGATGGCGCGGCCTTCGCCACGGGCAAGAGAAGCGCGGGCATCATCGAAGGTCGCCAGAAACGCGATGCGCTGGCGTTCCCGTTCCTCCCACAGCGCGAGCGCTTCCTGTACCGCCTCTTCCTCGCTGCGCAGCCTTCCCGTTTCAACGGCGCGGTGAACGAGTGCTCTCTGATCTTGCGTAAGCTGCACTTCCATCGCTGCGACTCCTCTTCTCATCGTACGCCAGAGGAAAAGGAAAACCGCCTCTGGGATCCCCGTCGCCGCCGTCACTGCATGTGCAGCTCTTGTGGCACGACGTGCTGACGACGCACCTTGATTTTGCTAACGCTCTTGCGGGCTGCGGCGAGGTCGTAGGCAACCTGCATGCGCAACCACGTCTCCTCCGTGCTGCCGAACGCCTTGGTGAGGCGGATGGCCATTTCCGGGCTGATGCCGGATTTGCCGCTGATGACGTTGTTGAGCGCCTGCCGGGTGACGCCGAGAATCTTTGCTCCTTGGGAAATCGACAGCCCCAAAGGCTCAAGGCACGCACTCCGCACAATGCGTCCGGGATGCGCCGGTTCTTTCATGGGCATGGCGTTCTCTCCTTAGTCCTTAGTGGTAATCGATCAGTTCGACATCGAGAGCGTCCGGTCCTTCAAAGCGGAACACGATGCGCCAATTGGCCCGGACTGTCACCGACCAAAAACCTTTCAAGTCGCCCTTAAGCCGGTGAAGGCGGTAACCGGGAAGGTCAAGAGCAGCGGGCGATGTCGCTGCATCGAGCACCGTCAGGATTTCCTGAACCGTGTCCGCCATATCAGGCCGTATGCCGCTCTGGTCGCCACGCTCATGGAGCCGTTTCAGGCCACGGTGCTTGAAGCTCCTGATCATCAGTGTACACCGTAAAGTACCACTTACCGTTTGTCAAGCGCTACTTTACATTGTCGCATGGTTCGGGTGGCCTCGCCAGGCGGAACACGATGGCTATCCGTAACGGCCCGGTGACGAGGAGAGATAGAGGCGTTTCGGCCCGACGACTTCATGCACTCGTTCGGCCAGGGACGCGGTAGGGTAGGGAAGCTGGTTGCGGGCGCGAAGTCGTGAAACACCGCCCTCCTATGCGATACTGGCCCTTCGACAGCGGTCCCGGAGAACGAACATGAACTACTCGCGAAGAGATTTGAGCCTGTTGCTTCCTCTGCTGGCGGTGGCGCGCGCCGGCGCGCAAACGAAACAGCCCCAGGTAATGTCGGCGTCAAAAGTCTACCACGACCAGCAGATCGCCTGGGAGGGCAACGACGAGAAAAGAGGCCGGCAGTTCTTCCTCGGCGCCACGCACGGAGGGTTCAGGCTCGAAATGCACGAAACGGCCCTCGGCCCGGGCATGCGCCCGCACGCTCCGCACAAGCATCTGCACGAAGAGATCATCGTGCTGGTGGAGGGGACGCTGGAAGCATATTTCGACGACAAAACGGAAAAAGCGGAAACGGGCTCGGTGATCTGGCTGGCCTCCAACCAGATGCACGGAGTACGCAACTCGGGAACCACCCCCTGCCGCTACTACGTTATCGCGCTGCTCGGTGACGAAGCCTGACCGCGGCCGCGCGCCCCGCCCCTCACAGCAAGAACCCGACGGCCGACACCACCGCCGGGAACATCGCCCACGACACCAGCAGCCCCTTCTGTATCAGCAGGCCCGCGATGAACGGCGCCACGATCTGCGACACCGCCATCAGGGATTGCGTCAGCCCCAGCACGGCACCGGTCTCCGAACGTCCCGCCTTCTGCGTGATCAGGCTTGTAAGCACCGGACGCAGCGAGCCCGCGCCAAAAGACTGCGTGGCGGCCACCAGCAACAGCCAGGGGATGGTCCAGGTGAACCCCAGCGCGGCATAGCTTGCCGCCGCCACCACCCAGGCGATGCGCACCATGCGCCGCTCGCCCAGCAGGTGTACCAGACGTCCCACCAGGCCCCCCTGGAAAACGATCCCCACCAGGCCGACGAACGCGTACACGTAACCGACCTCGCGCGTTCCAAACGGGTGGCCGTGCCACGTATACCGCCGTTCGGCGAACAACGCGAAGCCGGACATGAAGCCCGAAAACGCCATCGTGAAGGCGAAGAACTGCCACAGCAACACACCCAGCCCCGGCTGGCGGAAGAAGCGCACGTAGTTGCCCCAGTCGAGGACGGCGAAGCGGCGCGGCGTGCTCGCATCCCGCTCGGGCCGATGCCTCGGGAGAAGAAAATACGTGCACAGAATGCTGGTAAACGAAAGACCGGCGGCAACATAGATCGGCACCGCGTAGCCGTACTGCGAGAGATACCCCGAAATCGCCGGCCCGATCAGGAATCCCAGACCAAACGCGATCCCGATCACCGCGAACGATTTCGCCCGCTTCTCCGGCGTGGTGACATCGGAAATGTACGCCTGCGCCAGCGACAGGTTGCCAGCCGTCAGCCCGTCGATCACCCTCGACAGGAACACCACCCACAGCGACCACGCGTTCGCCAGGATCAGAAACCCGATGAACGTGCCCACCTGGCTGATCAGCAGCAACGGCCGCCGGCCCGTGCGGTCGGAAAAGCGCCCCAGCATCGGGCCCGACACAAGCTGGCAGAGCGCGTAGGTGGAGACCAGGAAGCCCACCACCGCCGGCGTGGCCCCGAAGTGCTCGGCATAGAACGGAAGCAGGGGAAGGATGATGGTGAGCCCGAGGACATCCACCGCGACAATCAGAAAAATAGGAAGAAGGGGCGAGTTCCGCATAGGCGCAAAGGGCCCGGCGGTGGGCCTCCACAGGGAGGAGAAACTCCGAATCACCCGCCGCCGAGGCTCCGTTTTGCGCCGGTTCTACGAACGCTACGATGGTAGCAAATGGCCGACCAGCTCTATCTCTCCTACTGGATCGACGGCTTCACCGAGCACACCATGCTCCGCTTCTACGAAAAGGCCCTGCGCCTGTTCCCGGTTTCCCGCCTCAATCGAAACGCCTCCACGCTGCGCATCACTCCGCTGGCGGTCACCGAGCCCGCGCTTTTCGAGCAGGCGTTCGCTCCGGGCTTCTCGACCGCGGACGTAATCGCCGCCGCGCAGGCCTTCCGTCACGCGGATTGCTGCTACCAGTTCGATACCTCCTGGGATCTGTGGCAACACGAGCGGGACTGGACACTCCAGCCGTCGCGGGTCTCGCTCGCCTGCTTCGGCCCCGAATTCGAACGCGACCTTGGCGAGAACCTGCGCGTGGACTTTGGCGTGGAGGCCAACTTCCTTCCCCGCACCGACGTCCCCGACGCCCTCGCCACGGCCCAATCGAACATCCGTAGTCTGCTCAAGTTCGTCCACGATCTCGACGACGCCCTGGGCACGCCGCGACGCCAGCTCTGGACGGAATCGGGAGAGAGCTTCGCCGAGCGCCTGCAGCATCTGCTTTCCGAGAAATCATGAAACTCTACCGCACCCCCGCCGGCGCAATCACCGAACACGATGGCCTCCTCTACTCCATCGACGCCCCCTCATGGGACGCACTGATCACGCGCGATGACCTCGCCGCCCATCTCCGGCAACTCGTCGCCGGCCTGGCGCCCGCCGCGCCCGGCGCCCTGCAGCATCTTCTGGCGCCTATCGGAAGCCAGGAGGTCTGGGCGGCTGGCGTCACCTACCATCGCAGTCGCACCGCGCGCATGGAGGAAGCGAGAGCCGCTGGCGGTGGCGATTTCTACGATCGCGTCTATGACGCCGAGCGCCCCGAGCTCTTCTTCAAAGCCACGCCCCATCGCGTGGCCGGCCCGGGCGAAGCTGTCGCCATCCGCGACGATTCGTCGTGGTCCGTGCCCGAGCCCGAGCTCACTCTGCTGGTCACGCCCAGCGGAAAGATCGTCGGCTACACCGTGGGCAACGACATGAGCTCCCGCGACATCGAAGGCGAGAATCCGCTGTACCTGCCCCAGGCCAAGGTTTACGACCGCAGTTGCGCCCTCGGCCCCTGCATCCTCGTTTCGAGCCACCCGCTCCCGCCTTCCACCGAAATCGCGTTGCACATTGTTCGCGACGGACAGACCGCGTTTGCCGGCTCGACGCGGCTCGAATCCATGAAGCGCGACCCCGCTACTCTCGTCCACTATCTGTTCCGCCACAACAGCTTTCCGCACGGCTGCTTCCTGCTCACCGGAACGGGCATCGTCCCCCCCGATTCCTTCACCCTGCGGCGCGGCGACCAGATCCACATCACCATCGCCCCTATCGGCACGCTCACCAATTACGTCGGCTAATTGGATGCGGATAGTTCTTGTCGCGTGTTGCATCGATCAACTAAGCTTCCGATCACTCTGACACGTATCGGGCAAACAGGGGCGGGCCTACATGGAGCGTGTCGGGTTAGGGATTGGCGCGGAGTCCGCTGGCGGAAATCGTGGCCGATGTCGCGAATCTTCGCTTTGACTGCCTTGCGGGCCTTCTTCTTCGGAGTCATCAAGACAGAATACCCGTCCCCGTTCGGCTTGCGGACTCGACCCATCAAAGCCCGGAAACCCGAAGGCTTCCCTTTTCAGCGTATCCACCACCCCGGTTTTCCCCTGGTTCAGTTCGACACCGATGAGTGCGAACTGCTCCCGGACCCGTTGCAGAGCCCGTTCGGCCCGGACCCGTTTCGTGTGGAGGCCGCTGACGGGCGCGCAGCGGCCGGAGCACTCGGGCATTCTCGCGGGAATGCGCAATCGCCGAGCACACATTCTCTCCATACCAGGGTCCCCGCGCGCGAACCGGGCAGGCCACTCATGCCCGCCGCCGGGGAACGTCGGAGCGCGTTGGCACAGCCGCTCCCGGAATCGATCACGCGCGACGATTCCACACTGGAATCCGGGCCGGTGATGACCGATAACAAACATGTGGTGGTTCGTTGATTTGCCGCTCTCCTGATAGCTGCCTCGCGCGCTCGGGGGGGCGGATGCCGCGGACAGGCCAGGCCGCCTGTCCGGCCAGTGTGTTCTCGAAGATGGCGAAAAAGCCCGAGGAAGCGACGCGTCCATCCGGGCGGCTGGCGGCGCGACTTGCCGGCTGCGCTGCTCTGCTGCTGTGCTGTGCCTGTCATCTCTCGTTTTCGCGCGGATTGCCCACGCTGACCAGCATCGGAGCTATCCGCGGGCTGACCCCGGATGAAGCCGGCATGCGCTATCCCGTTCGGCTGAAGGCAATTACGGTTTACCACGATCCTGGGCACAATTTTCTGGTGGTGCAGGATGACACCGGCGGCATCGAGGCGGCTCTGCTGAACGAGGGTCAGGAATTCGCGCCCGGCGATATGCTCTCCATCCGGGGGATCACCAGCCGCGGCGAACCCTTTCCTCTCGTGCAAAACGCGGTTGTAGAGCGAATCGGTTCAGGTCCGATGCCTGTGCCGGTCCGGCTGACTGCGATGGACGTGGACACGCCGCAGTATCAGTACCGGTACTCGGAGATCCGCGGCGTCGTCACGGCGTGGAGTGAACGCCAGGACGGGCGCTTGAACCTGGTGGTAGCGTCTGGCGGCCGTCCCTTTGACGCGATCATCCTGCACCGCAGCAGCCTGGACCCCAACGAGCTTGTATCTTCGCCCGTTACCATCCGGGGCGTGCCCGGATCGCTGTACGGATTGAGCGGAAGGATACTGGCCCCGCAGTTTTTTGTGGGCGGGCTCGGGGATGTACTGCCGGAAGGTGGGGCGGCTCAGCACAACGTGGCCCCGCCGCCTGCCGGATCACTGGCTCTGCTCACCTCGGCCGCCCAGGTGCGGAGCCTTGGCGAGACCGCGCGGAAACAGCAGATTCGTGTGCGGCTGCGGGGCGTGGTCACTTTTTACGATCCGAACTGGCACCAGCTTTTCTTTCAGGATCAGACCGCGGGCATTTTCGTGCTTTGCCCCGGGTTTTACAAGGTAAGTCAGGGCGATCTTGTTGAGGTGAACGGGACCGCCCATCCCGGCGGGTTCGCACCCGCTGTTGGCGACGCGAAGGTCCACGTTCTCGGCAAGGCCGGGATGCCTCAGCCCATGGGTCTCTCGCTCCCGGAACTTTTCTCCGGACGGTACGACAGCCTGTGGACCGAAGAGGGCGGAGTGGTGCAGGCGGTCGTCCGGCAGTACGACCACGTTCACATCGATATCGCCTCGGGGCTCTATCGTTATCGCGTTCACCTTCCCTGGCCGCCGGACCGGCCTCTCCCGTCGCAGCTCATCGATGCATCGGTGCGCCTGCGGGGAGTCGCCGCCACCATCAGCAACGAGCGCGGCCAACTGACCGGAATCCGGGTTTATGTGCCCTCGCTGGACGACATTCAGGTTTTGGCGGCCGGTCGGGGCAGCCGGGAATCGATGGTCATCCGGCCCGTCAATACCCTGCTCCGCTTCTCGCTGAGCGATGACTGGCAGCGCCGCGTGCGCGTCCAGGGCACGGTGGAGTACCAGCGCCCGCGCTTGCGGGAGATTTACATGAGCGACGCCACCGGCGGGGTCCTGGTGGAAAGCGATCAGGACGAGCAACTGCGCCCCGGAGATCGCATCGACGTGCTCGGGTTCGCGGCGGCCGGCGACCGCAGTCCCGCCATACGCGATGCCACGTTCCTCCGGATTGGCCATCAGCCGCCGCCACCCGCGGAGCCGGTGGACGCCCACGAAGCTCTGGGAGGCAACCATGACGGCCAACTGGTTGCCGTCGAGGGAATCCTGTTGAGCCGGGTGATGAGAGCGGCGGAGGAGGTGCTGACTCTGCAGGCGGGCGATGTCCTGTTCAACGCGACAGTGGAGCACAGTGGAACCGGCGATCCGCTGACGAACCTTCGTAACGACGCGCTGCTCCGGGTCACCGGTGTCTGCAAACTCCAGCGTTCGGCAGATGCTATACCGCTTTCGTTCGAGCTGCTGCTGCGCGCGCCGGACGATATCGTGGTGCTCCGGAATGCCTCATGGTGGACGCGTGAGCGAACCACGACGGCCGCGGTCTGGATGGGCGGCGCAATCCTATTCTCGGCGATCTGGATCTGGATTCTGCAGCGCCGCGTGCACAAACAGACCGGCATCATTCGCCACAAGCTGGAGATGGAAGCCGCTCTCAAGCAGACCGCCGAAGCCGCCAATCGGGCCAAGAGCGCATTTCTGGCCAATATGAGCCATGAGATTCGCACACCGATGAACGGCATCGTCGGGATGCAGGAATTGCTTAAAGACACGCCGCTCAACGCCGAGCAGCGGGAGTACCTGGATGCAGCCCAGTCGTCGGCGGAATCCCTGCTGACCCTGTTGAACGCCGTTCTGGACCTGTCGAGGATCGAGGCCGGCCGGGTGGACCTCGAAACCGTGGATTTCAGCGTCGCCGCGGTGGTGGATGAGGCTGTGCGAACGATGAACGCGTGCGTACGGCAAAAGGGCCTGCGGCTTTCTTCCGACATCGCGGCCGGCGTTCCGGAGCGCGTGGGGGGAGACCCGCTGAGACTTCGCCAGGTGCTTCTGAACCTCATTGGAAACGCCGTGAAGTTCACCCCGGCCGGCCGGATCGACGTTCGTGTCGAGCGTGACCCGGGCAGTGGTTCCGAGACTCACCTCCGGTTCTCGGTTTCGGATACTGGCGTGGGAATCCCGGCGGAAGCGCAACAGGCGATCTTCGAACCCTTCCGGCAAGCCGACAACTCGGTAACCCGGCGCTTTGGGGGCACCGGCCTGGGCCTGGCCATCTCGACGCGGCTGGTCCGGATGATGGGAGGCCGGCTCGGGGTGAGCAGCGAAGTGGGGCGCGGCAGCACGTTCTCGTTCACCGCGCGCTTCGAGCCTGCTCACCGTGACACCCCCCTGGCGCGGGCGCCTGGCCCGGCTGTCGTGCCCCAGCGTGCGCCCGGGTCCCGGTCCCTGCGTATTCTTCTCGCCGAGGACAACAGGGTCAATCAAACGGTGGGGGTACGCTCGATCGAGAAACAGGGCCACCGGGTGGTTGTCGCCGACAATGGCGTCGAGGCCGTGGAAATCTCGGCGCGCGAGACATTTGACTTGATCCTGATGGACGTCCAAATGCCTGAGATGGACGGTATCGAGGCAACGCGCGCCATACGGAAACGGGAGCCGAGCGCCGGCGGACGGGTTTGCATTATGGCCATGACCGCCTGCGCAATGAAGGGCGACAGAGAACGCTGCCTCTCGGCCGGAATGGACGGGCATTTCACGAAACCCGTCCAGTGGAGGGAACTGCTGGACTGGTTGAACGGCTTTGATCCGTCGGCGCCGCCGCCGGAGGCGCCACTGCACGAAGCGCGCCTCGGGACATGAAGGCCGCCCGCGGGCCGTTCGCACTTCTGGTCCGGCGGCGTCGTTCCGCGGGTAAGCGGCTGCGCTTCAGGGAGGGATTCAGGGGGCGGCGCCGGCAGCGCAGCGGAAGCCGTGGCAGCGGTTTACGTCCGCGCACCGCGGTCTTGCCGCCGGCCGGAGAAGGAGGATCATCGATGTCGTCTTCGGCCCGCTGAGTGCGCTCTTCACCTCGACAGCAACCCGCCTTCCGAGCCGCCATTCTGGCCGGATCGCTTGCACGGCAGCCTCGACCGCAGGCCCCGGGATCGAGATTCTCATTCTGCCGGCTGTGGCTGCGCGTCAGCGGCCACCACTCCCCGCTGTATATGCGACCAACTAAGTCCGATTATCGTGCTAACCTCAAAGCATGCGGTCGATGTACTTTGCTGCGATCAGTTCCCTGGCTGCGGTCGCCCTCTGCGCCGCCGGCCTTCCCACAACCCAGATGCAAGGCGAATACGTGGAAGCACGCACCGCCGACGTCTACACCGGGGCGTGCTTTGCCAATTCGGAAACCGGCGTCACCGGCGATCTGGCCGTGATGGGCTGGAAAATCGACAGTGGCACCTGGCAGGGCGTCTCTCTCGACGGCCTGTCGGTGATGGGCGTGGTTCATGCCAGCGGCACCCTCGGCGATCCCAATGAGAATGTCTACCCGGTGAAGGCCGTCCTGATCATCGACGATCGCGCCAACCCGGAACAGCGCCTCGCCCTGATGCACTTCGCGCAACGCATGGGCGGCGATCTGCTCGCCGACGTGGTGCGCATCGAGTATCAACCCATCGGCTTCGCGCTGGCCGGCAACAGTATCCACTCCATGAAGGCGACCATGGCAGCCGGCGCGATGGCCAGGCTGGAAACTCGCCCCCTCGACGACCACGATCAGATCTGCCACAACGAAGCGGTCTGGTATCAGCCGCTCACCGCGGTGGATCACGCCATGCCGGCATACACCGTGGCGCAGCAGTACAGCGGGCCCGGACTAGGCGAAGTCTGGAGCAGCCCGGGCAAGCGCAGCGCCTTCGTCGCCAGCTTCCATCTCGCGGAATAGCCGGCACAGACTCATCTGAGACCCCCTTTTCCTGCGTCAGGATACGGACCCTGTTTATTCGACGGCCCGCAAGTGGATTCAGCGCTTTGGCCGCCTGTTGGAGAGGGTCGCATCCTTGCTCCACCCGCGCGCACCTTCCCATATCCGGTTCGCCCCTGGTAACTCGGAGGAACAACAGAGACACAGGGAACGTTACGCCTGCCGGACAGGTTATTCTGGATGCGACCAATGCCATGAACCAACCGCTTCTCGCACTGTTGTTCTCAGCGGCTTCGGCGTCGCTGCTATCCGCCGCCTCGCCGGACGGCGCGCCGGAGCGAACCATTCGGGTGAGCTTCACCCACGTCAAAGGCCCGCACAACACCGCCTTCGGCAAGTGCATCGGCGCCGGGCGCGCCAACGAGGGTCTGCGCGCCGACTGGCAGGAACAACTGGCCCTGCTGCAGCGCGAGATCGGATTCGACTACATCCGCATGCACGGCCTCCTGCACGACGACATGGGCGTCTACCGCGAGAACGCCCACGGCGAGCCGGTCTACAACTGGCAGTACATCGACGTCCTCTACGACCGCCTGCTGGCGCTCGGCATCCGCCCGTTCGTGGAATTGTCCTTCATGCCCCACGACCTCGCCAGCGGCCCCCAGACCATCTTCTGGTGGAAGGGGAACGTCACGCCACCGAAGTCTTACCAGAAGTGGGGGGCGCTGATTCACGCGCTGGCGGCGCACTTCCAGGAGCGCTACGGCGACGAGGAGGTGCGCAAGTGGTACTTCGAGGTCTGGAATGAACCGGATATCGGGTTCTGGACAGGCAGCCAGGCGGACTACCTGCGGCTCTACCGGGTTACCGCCGAGGCCGTGAAGAGTGTTTCCCCGGCCTACCGGGTGGGCGGACCGGCCGTGGCCACCAACGGGCCGCTCGAAGAGGAACTGCTTCGCTATTGTGCCGCCAATCACGTCCCCATCGACTTCGTTTCGGCCCATTCCTACGGAGTGACCGAGGGCTTCGTCGATGAAACGGGCACCCACGGCACCGTCCTGAGCGCGGATCGCACGGCAGTCCGTGCGCGCATGCTGGAGTCGCGCCAGCGCCTCAACAAGTCGCCCCTGCCCGGTCTGGAACTGCATTTCACCGAGTGGAGTTCCTCTTACACGCCCACCGACCCCATCCATGACCAGTATCATCAGGCCCCCTTCATCCTGGACAAAGTCAAAGGCGTGGAAGGAGTTGTGGACTCGCTTTCCTACTGGGTCTTCTCCGACATCTTCGAGGAAAACGGCCCGCGTGCGACCCCCTTCCATGGTGGCTTCGGGCTGCTCAATTACCAGGGAATCCGCAAGCCGGCATACTACGCTTTTGAATTCATGAGACGCCTCGGAGACCTGGAACTGGCCAACTCCGACGACTCCTCGTGGGTCTGCCGGAACCAGCGCGGCGACGTGCAGGCGCTGCTGTGGGACTTCACCCCGATCCAGCCTCCTGCGGGCGTCAACGACCAAACCTGGTACCGGGTGGAGCGGCCGGCAAAGGACAAGGGAACGGCTCGCGTGGTGATCGAGGATCTGCCGGAGGGCCATTATCGCCTGCGCGTGCTCCGCACCGGCTATCGCGTCAACGACCCCTACACCGCCTGGCTGGATCTGGGCGCCCCGAGCCAGTTGACGAAAGCTCAGGTGCGGGCGATCTCGGAAGTAACCGGCTCACCAGCGGCGGATCGGCTGATAACGCACCCCGGCGGTACGTTCGAGACTACGTTCGTCCTGCGCGAGAACGACGTGTATCTAATGACCCTCGACAAACTGTGATCCGAAGTGGGGCAGGCTCTCAGCCCAATACCACTTAACTTTTCACCGGAGATGCGGAAGGGGGTCAGTTCAGGATGTGGGGCAGGTTTGCAACCTGCGCGCCGATTTCCAATCGGCGCCGTGCACGGGTTACAAACCCGCGCGCAGGATACAATCCTGTCCCACGATTCTATGCAAGCGTTCAGTAATGGAAAAGTTAAGTGGCATTGGGCTCTCAGCCTGCGGCGGGTCCCCGACCCGCCTGGCGATGGGTTTGCGAGTTCGCCGCGGTAACTCCTCACTGCGACGCATAGACGCGCACCATCATCACGTCGTGCTCGTCGACGTCCACAAGGAACTCGGGCTTGCCCGTGTCCATGATGCGGTGCTGCCAGAGGTCCCGAACAACGCTCTTCGAATCGACCCCGAAATCGGACCACGTCATGGTGAAGCGAACGCGCGTGTCGCGCCCGTTGAACCAGCCGACCGCCTTCCCCCCATCGGCGAGATGTCGTGTCCAGATCTCCAGACCGTTGCGAGCGCTCATGCGAAACCCGGGGGTTCCGGCCGGGTCCTGATCCACGCCGATGACCTCGCGGTTCGTCAGCGTGGCCAGCACGCTCTTCGAAAAGGACCGCGGATCACCTTCCACGAACAGAGGCGCGGCCAGCATGGCCCACATGCTCATTTGCATGCGCAGCGCAGCGTCACTGGCCGCACTGCGGCCGGGCGTCCCGCCGCCGGGCGGGCCACCTGGTAACAAGGGTCCGGGGTTGTTCCAATGGCCGGGTCGGGCAAACTCCGCGAGATTCCCGGTATCGCCCCCGGTTCGCCACAGATTCGCGCCCGTCTGCGCGGCCCACTTCCACACCTCGCACTTGCCGGATTCGCCAAGGCTGTACACGATAGGACGCCCGGCCCTGGACAGTTCCTGGCCCATTTTCACGTACGCCGCGCGCAGGCCAGCCTCGGTATCGTGCAGTTTATCGCCCGCGCACCAGGAATACTCCAGAAAATCCATGCTCCATGCGGCGAAAACTCGCGCATCCTGCTCTTCGTGTCCGAAGCTTCCCTCGTACCCCAGGCACGTTTTCGCGCCCGGAGACGAGAAAATGCCGATGAATAATCCCCGCGCGTGAACGTACCTCGCCAGCGCCCTCATGTCCGGGAACCGCTGGTTCGGCTGAATATCGCCCTGGCCGCTGCGCTGGCCCTGCCAGGCGTCGTCGATGTTGATGTAGGAATAACCGGCCTGGCGCATGCCATTGGCATTGACGGCGTCGGCAATGGCGCGCACCGAGGAGTCATCGATGCTCTCGCCAAAGCTGCGGCTGCTCCAGCCCATCGGTGGAGTCCGCGCCAGGCCGTTGTCCCGAAGAGCGCCAGCCGCAATCGCCGCCGCGGCGCCCATCAGGGAAAGCGCAAGGGCCGCCACCCAGCGGCGCGATACGGGTAAGGCACTCCCCGTGGGGCAACGCGGATCACGGTGTCTCAACATGTGAGGACGCGTGCGGCGCGCGCTTCGTTCCGCTGTTCGAACAGCTCCATCTGTGGCTCCGCCGGCCAGGCCGCCGGAAGATCGATGGCGGTTCTCTCCACCAGACCGTGCTTCGCAATGAGTTTCGCCACGCGCTCCTTGAGCCGCGCCGGATACTCGCCGCTGAGATGGGCCTCACGATTGTACCGGTCGCGATAGCGCCGCGCCAGATGCGGGAAGTGCTCTTCGAGGAACGGCAGGAAGACCTGCTTCGAGCAGGGCTTCAGAAACAGCGGCGCCGCGCTGAAGGAAACCGCGCCAGCCCGCGCCGCCGCGGCGCACAGCGCTTCCAGATCCTCCTCGCTGTCGTTGATCAGCGGCATCACCGGGTGCGCCAGCACGGTGCAGCGGATTCCCTTCTCTGCCAGGCGCTCCACCGCCCGCAACCGCAGCCATGGCCGGGGCGCCAGCGGTTCCAGCAGGCGCGCCAGCTCTTCGTCGAGGGTGGTGATGGTCAGGTTGATGTGCAGCGAGTTCTCCGCCGCGATGCGCGTCAGCAGGTCGAGATCGCGCGCGATCAGGTCGGACTTTGTGGTCAGTCCGATCCGGCGGCCCTTCTCCAGCGCCAGCACACCGAGCATTCGCCGGGTCACCTGAAAGCGGCGCTCGGCCGGCTGGTACGGATCGGTCGCCGTGCCTATCCAGATGGATTCCGCTCGCGGCACCCGCGCCAGTTCCGCGCGAAACGCCGCGGCGTGGAAGCGTTTGGCGAAGATGCGCGTTTCGAACAGCACCGGATCCCTCAGCTCCATGAACTCGTGCGTGTAGCGGGCGTAGCAGTACCGGCAGCCGAACTCGCAGCCCCGGTACGGGTTGATGGTCCAGACAAACGGCATCCGCGGGCTGAGGCACTTCCCAACCAGGCTGCGCGTTTCGATCTCGAGGTATTCCACGCGGCGTTTGGCCTCGATCAGCGGGCTCGCGGCCGCCATCCGGGCGATACCCACCAGGCCGGCAGGCGGCATCTCCGGCCAGAGTGAACCAGCGCTCGCGGGCCTGTGGTTGGGCACCAGACCATATTCGCCATTTATTCGCCTGATGTCAAGCGGCTCTCAGTCCTCACGACAGTTCGATCCGCGGAATGGCGAAGCGCCCGTCGAGTTCGTCGCGCGCCTGCCGGGGGGACCGGAACAGCAGGGCGTGGAGCCCCACTCGCCGCGCGCCCTCCACGTTCGTCTCCCGGTCGTCCAGAAACAACGCTTCGCCGGCGGCGACTCCCAGCTCCCGCAGCGCGTGCTCGTAAATGCCTGCCTCGGGCTTGATCATGTGCACGTCGCAGGAATACGTGTGCTGGTCGAAGCCCCGCAGCCACGCCACGTTCGCGGTCAGGTAACGGCGGAGGGTGAGGGGCATGTTCGAGAGCACCCCGGCGCGAAACCCCGTGGCGCGCAGCGTGGCCGCCCAGCGGATCATCACCGCATCGGGGCGCGACCAGCTCTCGTTATCCAGCCGGATGATCTCGCGCAGTTGTTCCCCGGTGAAGTCGCGGCCCGCCCCGTTGGCGAGCGCGCTCCAGTACGACGGCTCGTCCAGATCGCCCCGGTCGAACGCGGGGCGGAATTGCCAGTACAGACGGTGCATGTCCGCCGCGGCGATGCCGGCCACCCCGGCCATTGCCGCCATGTCGTCCATGGTCTGCGGGCGAGAGAGCACGTTGCCGTAATCGAAAATGACCGCCTTCAGGGGAATCACGTATTCGGCGTGTTGACCACTCGGCTATCCTCGTGGCTCCTCTGAAAATATGTGGATGCCCCTGGCTGAAGGGAAAGCCGTTGTTAGCCAGCCGGTTGCGCGATACTCAGCGGTGACAACTCGACTTTGTAGCCAAGCCGGGAGAGGCGTTCAAC
>Ga0326728_10008690_pt1 | contig 25016 bp, 27 predicted proteins | sample MB3enrmetagenome_FD_207602 | JGI IMG/M metagenome (GOLD analysis project Ga0326728, IMG submission 207602) | Lab enriched peat soil microbial communities from McLean, Ithaca, NY, United States - MB31MN | ecosystem: Environmental > Terrestrial > Soil > Wetlands > Peat | place: USA: New York... | reverse complement strand
GGATCGAGCGTCAACTCCCTTCCAGTATGCTGCTCGACGTGCAGTATGTCGGCAAGAAAGGAACTCGTCTGTATTTTGGGGGCGACAATAATCTCGACATCCTGGGGCCGCAGGTTGAGAGCCTGACACCGACGGAAATTGGTAACCTCGGCAACTATGTCAACAATCCCTTCGCGTCAGTCCTCACCAGCTCTTACTACTCCAACAGCGCTCTCTCCAGCCCAACCGTCCAGGCCTACCAGCTCATGTTGCCGTATCCGCAGTTCACCGGCGTGGCCATGGACGAGCCGCCCAGCGCCAACTCCATCTATAATGGGCTGCAAATCACGCTGGAAAAGCACTACTCCAACGGCTTGCAACTCTCAGCGAATTACACGTGGTCGAAATCCATCGACGATTCCTCGATCGCTGACACCAACGTGGCCTGGCTTTCGAATTATGGCCAAAACTCAGTGAATTATGGCCTCGAGGATCCCAATCGGCCCTACCTCGAACGTAGCCTCTCCACTTTCGACATGCCGCAACAGTTGAAATTCAACTATACCTATGACCTTCCCTTCGGTCGTGGAAAAGCTTTCCTTAACAACATGCCGCGGGCCCTTGAACTCATCTTCGGGGGCTGGAAAACCGCAGGTGTGTGGACCATTCATGACGGCTGGCCGCTTCAGTTTGCGGTCACCGGTTGCGGTTCTCCGATATGGACTTACGGTTGCCAGCGGGCCGATATCATCGGCAAGCCGGCACGCAGCGGTGGCCCCGAATCGAACTGGATCAACAACTACTTTGCAAACCCGAATGTCTTCCAGGCCCCGGCCGCCTACACCCTGGGTACTGCGGCGCGGGCTATCGGCACCGTGCGCAGTCGGTTCACCTTCACTAACAACTTGTCCATTTTGAAGGACTTTGGACTCTCCCGCAGCCACGAGGCTATAAAGCTTGAGTTGCGCCTGGAGGCATCGAATGCCTTCAATCACCCCGTTTTTGGCACGCCGGATAGCTACGTCGGCGATCCCAACTTCGGCGTGATCAACTATACGGCGATCGGGCCCAGGCAGTGTCAGTTGGCTTTGAAATTCTACTTCTAGTCTGTAGTGATCCTTCGCTTCGCCCAGGATGATAGGTCCGCTACATGAGCGACTGCATGACTTGGTCGAGGATTTCTTTAGGCGGGCGCACTTTCGACTCCGGCAGAGTTGCCAGGGGCTCGTCCACGACATTCAGCAGCGTGAGGAAATTCTCCTGCTTAGTGTTCACGTAGAAGAGGCCGGTGATGACCTCGCCCTTATCATGCGATTCGGTGAGCAAGCGAAGCGCCTCTATCTTATTGGTGGGATCGTAAGATTCCTCGATTTTCTTAAGCAGGATGTGCGAGCCGTCGTGCATGGTGATGTCCATGGTTGAGCCCGGGTCGTAATCGACGGAGATCTCTTCAAAGTAAGGCACAAAGCTCACGTCGGCCAAAGGCTCGTCATGGTCTTTCACATAGCTATAGCTCTTGGTCGATCCCTCGTGATCGTTAAAGGTTACGCAGGGGGAAATCACGTCCAACATCGAAGTTCCGCGGTGGGCCAGGGCGCCTTTCAGCAAGGCCGAAATCTGCCTCTTGTCACCGGAGAAGGAACGGGCGACGTAGGTAGCTCCGAGCTCGATAGCCAGCGCGCAGGTATCGATGGGGGGGAGGTCGTTCACCACCCCCGTCTTGAGCTTGGAACCGATGTCGGCCGTGGCGGAGAACTGGCCCTTGGTCAGCCCGTAGACGCCGTTATCCTCGATGATGTAAATCAGGGGCATGTTCCGGCGCATCAGGTGTACGAACTGGCCGACCCCAATCGAGGCGGTGTCGCCGTCGCCGCTTACCCCCAGGGCAATCAAATCTCGGTTGGCCAGCATGGCGCCCGTGGCGATGGAGGGCATGCGCCCATGGAGTGAATTCACACCATAGGAAGTGCGCAGGAAGTAGGCTGGGCTCTTCGAGGAGCAGCCAATGCCTGAGAGTTTGGCCACACGATGCGGCTCGACACCCATTTCATAGCAGGCCTCGATGATGCGCTCGGAGATGGCGTTATGGCCGCACCCGGCGCAGAGGGTGCTCTTGTTGCCCTTGTAATGGATCATCTCCAGGCCCAGGCGGTTTACCTTGGGCGGTGATGCCGGGGGAACGGTTGCGGTTGCCATGTCAGTTCTGTGCCTCCTGGGAAACAATCTGGTCCGTGATGCTGCGTGCGTCAATAGGCAAGCCATCGTAATGCCGCACGCTGCGCAACCTCTTGATGTCCTCTGCTTCCAATTCCAGCCGCAAGAGGCCCAGCATTTGCGCGTCGCGATTTTGGTCCACCACATAGACTCGAGCGTAGCGGCGGATGAAGTCCCGGACTTCCAGGGAGAATGGGTAAGCACGCAGGCGGCAATAGCCGGCTTCTATATGCTGTTCTTTTTTGAGTTGATCGAGGGCTTCCAGCACCCCCCAGTGGCTTGTGCCATAAGCGATGATGCCCACTTCGCCCTTGCCGTTTTCCCGGATCACCGGCTTCGGAACCTTCGCGCGAGCTGTCTCGAACTTCCTCGCCAGGCGGTCCATGTTGTCAACATAATCATTCGGCCGTTCGCTGTAGATGGCCTTCTCGTTGTGGCCGCTGCCGCGAGCAAAGTAACCGGCCAAAGGTTCGGGCGTGCCGGGCAACGTGCGGTATCCGATTCCGTCGCCATCCACATCCTTGTAGCGAGCGAACCCGCCAAGGCGACGGACATCTTCCGCGCTGAGCACCTTGCCGCGCGCCATGGGCTTTTCCGGGTAGGCGAAGGGATCGGCCATCCAGTTATTCATCCCGAGATCAAGGTCGCTCATCACGAACACCGGAGTCTGGAGCTCCTCCGCCAGGTCGAAGGCCTCGATCGCCAAGCTGAAGCACTCCTCGACCGAACAAGGAATCAGCATGATGTGCTTCGTATCACCGTGCGAGAGGAGGGCGTTCTTCAGCACGTCACCCTGCGCCGTGCGCGTCGGCAGACCCGTCGAGGGTCCGACTCGCTGGATGTCGAATATGACGGCGGGGATTTCCGCGTAATAACCGAAGCCCGTGAACTCTGCCATGAGGGAGATGCCAGGGCCGGAGGTGGCCGTCATGGCCCGCGCGCCCGCCCAACCGGCGCCCATCACCATGCCGATGGCGGCCAATTCATCCTCAGCCTGAACGATGGCGAACGTGGCCTTTCCGGTTTCCTTGTCCACGCGGTACCGCTTCATGTACTCGATCAGCGTTTCACAGACTGTGGAAGAAGGAGTGATGGGGTACCAGGTCACAACGGTGACCCCGGCGAACATCGCGCCGAGCGCGCAAGCCGAGTTGCCGTCAATAATAATCTTCCCGCGTGTTGAGTCCGTGCGCTCGAGGTAGTAGGGGTCCTTCTTCTGGAAATTCTTGGCGGCGTAGTCGTGGCCGGCCATGGCTGCGTTGAAGTTCAAGTCCACTGCTTTGGCCTTTTTCCTGAACTGCTTGCGCAGGCCGATCTGGATCTCTTCCATCTCGATGCCCAGCAGCCGCGCGAGGACGCCGTCGTAAATCATATTTCGGACCAGCTTGCGCAGGCGGGCGTCAGGGCAGACAGGCGCCACAAGTTGGTCAAAAGGCACCGGGTAAAAGACCACATCTTCGCGAAGCCGCCTCAGGTTCAGGCGCTCGTCGTAAACGCAAACAGCGCCCGGCTTCAGCGTCAGCACGTCTTCATCAGCGCTCTCGGGGTTCATCGCCACAAGGTACTCACTGTCTTTGCGGCGGGCGATGTATCCGTCCTTGGAAGCGCGAATGGTGAACCAAGTAGGCAGGCCGGCAATGTTCGACGGAAAAAGGTTCTTGCCGGAGACGGGAATCCCCATCTGGAAGATCGACCTCAACAGGACAGTGTTTGCCGTTTGGCTTCCGGACCCGTTTACGGTTGCGATCTGAATGCTAAGGTCATTAATTACTCGCTTGGGCTCTCCAAGCAATTCACTTTCTTTCAACTCGACATGCGTGGTTGCCATAGAATCCCTAGAAAACCCCCAGTTCACGCGTCCCCGCGCTCATTGTGTCCCGAGAAAGGCCGCCCTTCCACACTATGTCCCCATTATATCAAAAGAATACAGAGGTGGCGCGGGCGTCGCGCCCGCCGACGTAGGGGCAACCCTTGTGGTTGCCCGGGCGGCCACACCGGTTGCCCCTAAGACGTGATCTGGGGGAAGGGTTTGCCTGCAAGGCACGAAAGGACTAGGCGCTCCCTATGTCCGAGACGCAAACGGCCAATCGCGCTTTTGGGCTGCCAAGACGAGAAAGGCACCTAATCCGACAATAATCGTCCCAAAAGCGTAAAGCATGAATTTCCATCCCCCGGGCTGGCCTAGAGGGCTGACGAACACATATAACCAACCGATTAACGCCAGTATCGCGGGAAGAGGATAAAGCCACATTTTGAAAGGCAGGTTCATTTCAGGACGGTAGCGGCGCATGATGAACAAGCCGGTGATCTGGCCGATGAAAACCACCAGGACTCGCGCCAGGATCAAGGCCGTGATGATCTGCACCAATCCGAAGAAACTGGCGATGATACAAAGCGACCCCACCAGGACAAGCGAACGATGGGGGAACTCCCCTTTGCGGTGTAGCACTCCGAAATAGCGGAAGAATGCGCCATCCTGCGCGGCGGCGTAGGGCACTCTGGAATAGCCCAACATCAGCGCAAATACGGAGGCAAAGGCCGTGAACAGGACCATGGCTGAAATCGCCAGGGCCCCCCACTGGCCGTAGATCTTGCCCATGAAAACCGAAGCCACCGCGTTGTACGCCAGCGAACCTTCCTTCACCATCTCACGCCACGGAACCACCGAAACGAAACTGAAAGAGAGAAGGAAGTCGATTACGGTGACGCCCAATATGGAGAGAATTACGGCGTGAGGAATGGTTCGTTCCGGACGTTTCACTTCTCCGCCCAGGTAGCAGACCTGGTTGTAGCCGAGGTAGTTGTAAATCACCAGCACGGTACCATTGCCCAGGCCTAACAAAAACGCCCAATTCACAGCGAAAGCGTGGGGAGGAAAATCGAACGCCAAGTGCGGGTTCATGCGCGCCAGACCGGAAATGATCACCCACCCGGTGGTCACCAAGGTGGTGATCCAGAGGATCATCATGAGACGGGCGATGTCTTGTATCTTCCGATACAACGAGAACATCACTAAAGCTGAAATTCCTGCCGCCAGGAACTTGATCCGCCACGGATGTAGGGCGAGGTCTCTCCACAAGAAACTCAGGTATTGCACCATCCCAATGCTGCCCGAGGCGATTTCCAGCGTGCCCGAAAAGAGAAACTGCCAGATGAACATCCAGGCCATGAGCTTGCCCCAGCGCTCGCGACCGAACGTGTCGCGCAGGAATACATAAGGTCCGCCCGACCCCGGCAGGGCGGCGCCCAGCTCGGAAACCACCAAGCCGTCGCAAATGGCAAGAAGAGCGCCCACAAACCAACTGATCAAGGCCTGCGGCCCGCCCATGGTGGCGAGAATGGGCGGGACCGTGATGAAGGGCCCGATGCCGATCATGTTCGACATGTTGATGGATGTGGCGTTCAGGATGCCCAACCGCCGCTGCAGTTGCGGCTGGGGCGCGCCGCCTGGCGCCGAATTGGATGCTTGCTCGGAAGGTTCGCTCATCGCTCCGCCTCATGGAGAATTGGTGATGAAAGTCGAATAGCATACCCTATCCGGTGTGCTTTGACAAAACAGGTACAATAGATTCATGGGGTTCTCGAGCAAGGACGATGCGCTGTCAAGGTCTTGCTGGCGGGTGTGTAAGCCTCGGCGAGTTTATAGTATGGCAGCGGGTTCTCGCGATTGAGCCCAGGAAGCAGCCTGCTCCCTGATCAGAGTCGTCAACCTCCGCCGGAAGGTGCACATGCGCCGGAGCCGAACTTGTTTGCGGGGCCGGCGGTGGCAAAGGTTGAGAACTTCTGCTCGACCCCCTTCCATCCGCATTGTGGGCACTCCGGCGGTTCCGGATGGCGCGTCAAAACGAGCTTTTCGAAGACATGTCCGCAGTTGGAACAAGCGTACTCAAAGATAGGCATGGCGAACCGTACTCACTCCTTAGGTTTGATCTCACAGATTTTGGAGTTGGATTTCCCCGACGGGGTGTTCCGACGACCCGCTCAGGTAAAACGGGAGATGCCGGGGATGCGTGGCAGGACCAGGAACCAGACCACCAGAAAGAGAACGAAAAGCAAGTAGCTTTGCATATTGAATACCTCACGCCGCCGCGGTTGTCTGCGCGGGACGTTTTTCGATGGGAACCCAGTCCCGGCAGTCCTGACCAGTATAGATCTGCCGCGGGCGGGCGATCTTCTGTTCGGGGTCCTGAAGCATCTCTTCCCATTGGGCAAGCCAACCCACAGTGCGTGGGATGGCAAAAAGCACGGTGAACATCTCCGGCTGGAAGCCCAAAGCCTGGTAAATGATCCCGGAGTAAAAATCCACGTTGGGATAGAGCCTGCGTTTTACGAAGTAATCGTCCTGCAAGGCGATGCGCTCGAGTTCGAGCGCGATTTCAAGTTTGGGATTCCTCCCCGTCACTTCAAAGACTTGATCGGCAGCCCACTTGATGATCTTAGCGCGCGGGTCGTAGTTCTTATAAACGCGGTGCCCGAATCCCATCAGCTTGATGCGTCCGGCTTTGACGCGCTCGATGTAGGCGGGGACTCTGTCCTTGGACCCGATCTCATCCAGCATTTTCAGCACCTCTTCGTTGGCGCCGCCGTGCAGAGGTCCCGAAAGGGCCGCCGCGGCCGCGGCCGTGCAAACATATGGATCTGCCTCTGCGCTGCCTACCGCGCGCATGACGTTGGTGCTGCAATTCTGTTCGTGGTCAGCATGAAGAATAAACAGAACATCCAGAGCTTTGGACAAGACAGGATTGGCGTGGTACTTGGGCTCGACCATCTTCCACAGCATGTTCATGAAGTTTTCCGTATAGTTGAGGTCGTTGTCCGGATAGACGTAGGGATAGCCGAGGCTGTGGCGGTAAGTGTGGGCCGCAATCGTCGGCACCTTTCCGATGATGCGTTGAATCTGCAAAGCGCGAATCTCAGGGTCGCGCACTTTCCGGGCCTCTGGGTAAATCGTCGCAAGCGCGGCAACGGAACTGATAAACATACCCATCGGGTGGGCATCGTAACGAAAGCCCTCGAGGAACTTCTTGGTGGTCTCGAGGAGCATGGTGTGATGAGTGATCTTATTCGTCCATTCTGTTAATTGAGTGGCTGTGGGAAGCTCGCCAAATAAGATAAGGTAGGCGACCTCCAGGAAAGTGCAGTTTTCGGCAAGTTGCTCGATGGGATATCCGCGATACCGCAGGATGCCCTTGTCGCCGTCGATGAAGGTCACGGCGCTTTGGCAGGACGCGGTGTTCATGAATGCGGGGTCGTAAGTCATCATTCCGAAATCTTCGGGGTGTGTCTTGAACTGTCGCAGGTCCGTGGCCCGCAGGGTGCCCTTAAAAAGCGGCACTTCACACGACTTTCCAGTGCGGTTGTCAACCAAGCTGAGAGTTTCCTTTTCCATGCCGACTTGCTCCTTTTCACACGTACAGTTGAGCCCTGAATGCCCGGTCCACCGACTCCGCCCTCAAGCAGAATAGCCGCGCGAACGCACATTCATTTTAACCCATTTGTGAGACGGTTTTCAGGCCTTTACGCCGAGCGGTAGTGTTGTAGCGGCGATCCCGCGTCTGCGGGATCGTCCCATGGCAGCGTAAAGCCCAATGGCTGCGTAAAGCCGCCTCCACATCAAATGTGCCATTACCGGCCGAGCTTCAGGATACCGGCGTTGAGGGGAGGATCTCAAAAGTAGCCTCGATCTTCGCCGTCTTGGAGATCATCGCTCCTACAGCGCAGTACTTCGTCTCGGAAAGTTGAATGGCTCTTTGCACAGCTTCGGGAGCGATTTGACCGCGCAGCCGGTGCTTGATTTCAACCCGTGTGAAGTAAGAAGGCGGTTCCGGGTTCTGCTCGGCATGGAGCTCGATTTCGTAGCCGGTTACTGTCTGGCATTTCTTGCGAAGAATGCTGATTACATCAAAGCCGGTGCAGGCCCCGAGCGCCAGCAGAGCCAACTCGATAGGTTTAGCTCCGGTATGGCCGGTCGCATCATCCAAAACGATGGCGTGGCCCGTGCCTGACTCAGCCACAAACTGCTTGCCCTCGCCCTCGAGGGTTGTCAAGCGCAATTTTCCTTCCACCATAATTAACCTCAAATGCTGAGCATCCAGCCGCCTGGCGCCAGCGTGCCTCGCTTGCATAAATGCAAAGCGCTGGAAAAGGTAACACAATGCGAGTGAAATTATGAAGCGAGAACCTGGCGCAAACGAGGCCAGTTTTCACCTTGTCAGCAGCGCGCGAGATGCGCGTTCGCCCTCACCCCAAGGGGCTGGACAAAGGAACCTTGACAGCTTTTTCCAGTTTATAATGCCACGTTCCGCAAGCTCTGAGCGGCGACTTCCGGAAGCAAGGAATTGTAGTAGACCTCTTTCAGCGCGTAAGACTTGGCTTTGGAAGGTATAATGGGAAGAATCTCCACATGCCAATGGTAATCATCCGTTAAGGTTCGCCAATTTTCGTGCTTCTGGAATTTCGCGTTAGCATTCGGCGAGCTGTGCAGCACCAAATGGTAGGTGGGAGCGACAGCTTCCAGACGCAAGAGAACCGATTTCAACAGGCGAGCGAAACGAATCTGGTCCTCCCATGAGGTAAGGTCCTCCTCAAATGAGCAGTGGTGCTTCAGGGAAAGCAGCCAGGTCTCATAGGGCACGCGCGCGGCAAAAGGGCAGAAGGCAACGAAGGGGCCGAGCTGCTCGACGATGCGTGTCTGTTGCGCGATTTCCTGCGCTGTGATATCGCAAATCAGGCACCGTTCCTTGAGCTCAAAATAACGTAACGAAGAACGGAGTTCATAACTCACACGCCGTGGAATGAAGGGCGTCGCGGTAAGCTCGGAGTGCGGGTGTTCAAATTCCCCACCTGCCAAGGCGCCATGGTTGCGAAATACCGTTACGTACCTGAAACGCCGATCCTTCTTCAAATCGCTTACCCTCGCGGAATAGGCGCGCAGAACGTGGGCAACATTTTCGTCTGTCAGGTGCGAGAGCTCCAGATCGTGTCTGGGATTTTCCACCACAACCTCATGCGCCCCAAGGCTCCGCATCTTGTCGTAAATGCCCTCAGCGCGGCGCTGCGGGTCACCCTCAATGCTGTAGATGGGATGGAAGTGCGGGGTCACGCGTACCTGCCAGTTTGACCCTCCCCCGGTGTATTCGTAGAGAGTCTGGACCGCCGAGCCCTCTTGACCCGGGCAAAGGGGGCAGGGAGCGTCTTGGCGCCGGCCGAGGTCCTCACCCTCGTCTTCCAAATTCACCCAGCTCTGAGTGATGGGATCTCTGCGAAGCTGCATCGTTTCTCCCTTGAGGCACTGCGGCGGCCCACAGCGAGCCTCCTCGAGGCGATACGCTGCCTCCCACATTGCGACTCGCCAGCCTGCTTTCGAATTTAAGCCCCCTTCCGAATTTATACATCAAATCTCCGCTCAGTTCCAGACTTTCGCCAAGAGTTGGCTGGGAGGTGGCACTTTGCGGTAACATTAGGGGCGAGAGGCCCGGCCTTAGCCTTTCCTACTGTGGAGGTTCTTCCATGAATGCGACGGATCTAAATCGATACAGGGAATTGCTGTTGGCAAAGCGGCGGGCGTTGACTGCGGTAAAAGCTGCGACCCAGAGCCCCGCTCCTTCCGCGGGTGGAGATAAGGGCGATTTGGTGGACCATGCGTCGGCGGCGGCCGAGGCGGATTTGCAGGTGCGTTTGCGCGAGACGGACAGCAAGCTACTGAGGGCCATCGATGAAGCGCTGGGGAGAATCGAACACCATGCCTTCGGGATTTGCCAAGCTTGTATGAAACCCATTTCCGCCGTCCGGCTGGACGCCGTGCCTTGGTCCCGCTTGTGCCGGGAATGCAAGGAACAGCGGCAAGGCAGTGGCTAGTGCCTGGTGGCCGGTGGTCAGTGGCGAACGGGCAGTGCCGGTTGGTCTGTCCGCCAGCCACTAACCATCAGGCCCTAGCCATCAGTCCTGCACCGCCGCCCCCTGATCATGTGGGGAGGGAGAAGCAAGCTCATTCGGGGTGAGAGTGAGGGGCGCGCTTAATTGGAGTTCAAAGTCCGTCCCAGAGGGGAGAACGATTTCCTTTCCCCGGCTGGCCATGATCCAGACAAGACCGGCTCCGGCGCCAGCGAGGCTGCCGATTCCAAGGCCTTTCCCGACGCTTCTGTCGGCTGATCCTACAATGGCGCCAAGCTCTGCGCCCGTAATCGTCGTTTCAGCGACCTTGCCCACATCGTCACCTTTGGATGAAGCGCCTTCGATCTTCGCTTCCTTGGGTTGGAACCCCTCTCTTCCAGTGCTGCCAAATCCGGATAGGGTCGCGCGCAGAGGAAACGTTGTCCCGTTGGGCAAGATAAGGGTCTCGAACCGGAGTCCGAGCTGCGCCTTCTTGGCCTTTCCACGACCGGGTCGAATCACCTGGGTGATCGATCCCTTAACGGAACTGCCCCGCGGAATCACGATCTTGTTGCCCACGGTGATGGGGAAAATCGTTTCACAGTAAAGTGCCTGGCCGGCTTGCGCCGTGCGGGAGTTAACAGTATTCATGAGCCTGAGGGGGATCGTGGTCTGGGCAGGCACCATCAGCGTGGGCCCGGCGGCGGGCGGCGCGTTCTCTTGTGTACTTTGCGCGGAGGGCGTCGTCTCTTGTGGAGCTTGGCAATAGCCACACTGGACAGCCATCATGATTGTGATGGCGAGAAGAGTTGCGGACAAATGGCTGCATTTCATAATGCACCCTCTCAGCTCGAAAATTGAAATTTGGCCCCTCTCTTGCCACCCCACAATAGAAGCCGCATCAGCGGGGTTTATTTCAGCAACTCCCGAGGATCATTTTCCAGCGCTGATTGTCAACTGTCAACTGTGGACTGGTAATTGCCTTTATTTCGTGCCCCCCTTGAGCTTCTGGTGCAAATCGTCGACTTCCTTTTCGAGTTGTTGCAGGCGGCTCTGCTTCTCAGCAGCGAGCGTCAGAAGGTAATCCGCTAATAGTTGCTTGTTTTCTTCCATCGTGATCTGGAGGTTGTTTAATCGGTTGCCGAGCTCCTCTCGGTCGTTATCATAGGCTACCTGGGAGAGATCAAAGAGGTCGTCGGCCAGGCTCTCGGTGCGAATGACGAGCGTGGTTGCCAGCACGAGGTCGTCCGGTTTCGCGGCCAACTGGCGTGCGGTCTGGCGCAGATTGGCGAGGACGAGAAGGCGGTCCGCCAGCGGCCGGCGGGCCATTGGCTGTCCGGCTTCGTCGGTCAACGGCAGGTCTTCGCTCGTCAGGTCCTTGAAGACTGCTTCGAGGGGCCCAAAGTTCGTGTCGTAGCGCGCCAGGAAGTCAGGCAGATTGGAGGTGGTCAGCTTTTGCTGTGGAAGCAGAGTGGTTGGGGAGATGGCTAACGAAAGTAGGATTAACAGAATCAGCGATCTTCTCATATTGACCTCACTGCAGCGATCGGGACATCGGGCAATTCGAAATTCGAAACTCGCCCCAAGTTTCGAATTTCGGGTTTCAGTGTTCACCCGATCTTCCCATCACCCGATCGCTCGATGCCTCCCAGGGCAGACTCAATTGCCTGCGCGATGCGTGCCGCGTGATATTTCACTATCCCTGCTTCCCCAGCCTCGACCATCACCCGCGCGAGCGGCTCTGTTCCCGAGTAGCGAACCACCACTCGGCCTTGCTCGCCAATCTCACTCCGGCATTCTGCGATAGCTCGACTGACATCCGGGAGGGCTTCGAGCGGCGCCTTCTCCCTGACGCGCACGTTTTGGATAATCTGGGGAAAGGGTTGGAAGGCGCGAGTCAGCTCCTCGAAGGATTGGCCAGTCTCTGCCATGAGCCGTACCATCTGGAGCAACGTGATGATGCCATCTCCGGCAAGTGACAGGTGAGCGAAAATAATGTGGCCCGAGGGTTCCCCGCCCAAGCTGATGCCGGAGCGCTGCATCTCTTCCAGGACGTACTTGTCCCCCACTGCGGCCCGCTTCAGGAAGATTCCTTGCCTCGCCAGCGAGATTTCTAGCGCCAGGTTCGTCATTAGGGTACCGACCACGGCGGCGCCTTGAAGCAAACCGCGCTGTTGGAGGAAGGGAGCCATGATCGACAGAATATAGTCTCCATCAATCAACTTGCCTTCGCGCGTGGCGAATATGGCGCGGTCCGCGTCACCGTCGAACGCCACCCCCAGGTCCGCGGAGAGCACTTGGGTTGCCTCCGCCATCACCTGCGGGTAAAGTGAGCCGCAACCGAGATTGATATTGCGCCCATTGGGTTCTGCGTGCAAGATATGCGCCTCAATGCCCAAGCGGCGTAGTAGCTTAGGTACGACACGCTGCGCCGCGCCGTGCGCGCAATCCACCACCAGCCGGTACCGCGACACCGGCAGATCCGCCGGAATGAGCTCGAACAGTCTTTCCAGATAATCCGCCAACAGATGCGGCTCGGCAGCCGAGCTTGCGGAACTCCCGTTTTCAAGAACGGCGTCCTTCTGCCCGTCCGACTCCGCTTGTGCCAATTCCCGCTCGATCGCGAGTTCGAGCGGCTCGGAGAGTTTCGTCCCGGAGCTGGAAAAGACCTTGATTCCGTTGTCTTCGTACGGGTTGTGGGACGCGGAGATGACCACGCCGGCAGTAAATCCGTGATGATGTGTCAGGAAAGCCAAGCCGGGTGTGGGGATCACACCGGCTTCAACGACTCGCGCGCCCCCTGAACGCAATCCCGCGGCAAGCTGGCGGGCAATCCAGCTTCCCGATTCGCGAGTATCCTGCCCTAGAACGACCCGCACGGAGCCCGCTGGCTCTCCTCGTTGAAGAACCTTGCCCAGCGCGAGCCCGAGGTTCCAAACGGTGGTGCGATCGAGGGGATACTCTCCAGCCACGCTTCTTATCCCGTCCGTGCCAAAAAGCCTCGGTTTCTCCGCCATTCTCCTCCCTATTTTAGTCCACAAAGTAGCTGCAAAGCAGTACGCAGCACCGTCCGCATTCTGCCTACCGCCTGGCGGCGAGCACGGCATCTGCGATCCGCACCGCCGGCAATGCTGCGGCGACGTCGTGGACACGCACGATGTGGGCGCCGGCCAGGATCGAGGCAACTACGGCGGCGGCGTCGCCCAGTTGAAGAGCTGGCGCCTGGTGCTCCTTCGAATCTCCCATCATCGGCCAGTAAGGCGCAGCCCCTTTCCTGCCTTGAACGCCGTGAAGGACGCCAGCATGGAGACCGGTGCCTGCGGCGACCGCCTGCACAAATGACTTGCGCGAGCTGCCCACCAGAATAGGAAGGCCGAACCGGCGCAACTCGCCGAGATGCGCGAGGATTTGAAAGTTTTGAAGGCGCGACTTGCCGAAACCCAAGCCAGGGTCAAGGATCAACTGCGACCGGCGCAAGCCCGCCGCCATAGCTCGCTGGAGCGAGAACGTAAGCCCCCTATAGAGAGACTGCAGAATATCTTTTACGAAGGGCCTCGTCTGCATTGTCTCGGGATGGCCTCGCAGGTGCATCAGGATGAGGGGAACTCTGTAACGGCGGGCCACGCCGGCCAGTCGTGGGTCGAACCGCAGCCCGCTGACGTCGTTCAGAATGGTGGCCCCGGCCTGCACTGCCTTCTCTGCCACCTCGGCCTTCGTGGTGTCGATCGAGATAGGCATCGAGCGCAGTTTACGTCGCAGCCCGCGAATCACCGGTAGCACCCGCTCCAACTCCTCATCGGCTGAAATGGGTCTCGACCCCGGCCGCGTGGATTCGCCCCCAACGTCGATCCAATCGGCTCCTTGCTGTGCCAACTCGAGGCCGTGTTCGGTGGCTCTGGCGGGGTCGAGGTAGAGCCCACCGTCTGAAAAGGAATCCGGCGTCACATTGAGCGCGCCCATAATGAGAGTGCGTTCACCAAGACGCACTTTTCGATGGCCGATTTTCAGTTCGAATGTTGGACGAGGGGTCATGCAGACAGTGGCTAGTGCCTTGTGGTTAGTGGCTAGTTTGAAAGGTTAAAGGGTAAAGGATGAAGTGTAGGACTTTAGCGTTCGCTATCCTTCATCCTTTACCCCTAAACCTTTACCCTTTGTCCTTCTGCTCCTTCTAGCCAGCCATTAACCACTGCTTCTTCACGCCGGCTGCGGCCGTTCGCGCGACGGCAAGCCGGGTGTGGGACGAGGCTTCAATACCTGCGTAGTCTCTGGGGTGGGAGGTTTTGGAGGCGCAGGCCGAACCACTTCCGGTAAAGGTTTGCCTTCCATGAGCAGCCTTACTTCGCTCGCATCGAGTACCTCACGGACGAGCAGAGCTTCGGCAATGCGCACCAGGGCGTCTCGATGAGTGGTAAGGATGTCTTTCGCCTTAAAGTAAGCCGCGTTGACGAACTTCTTCACCTCCTGGTCGATCTTGATCGCGGTGTCCTCGCTGAAATCACGGGAGGTCGCGAGATCACGACCCAGGAAAATCTCCTGCTGGTGTTTCCCATACGCCAGGGGGCCCAAGTCTGACATGCCCCATTCGCACACCATGCGCCGCGCGACTTCTGTGGCCTGTTCGATGTCGTTGCCGGCTCCGGTGGTGAAATGGTTCAGGAAGATTTCCTCCGCCGCGCGCCCGCCCATCATAACGGCGAGTTGCGATTCGAGGTAGTCGCGCGTATAGGTGTGCTTGTCATCCAGAGGCAGTTGCATGGTCACGCCCAGGGCCATGCCACGGGGGATGATGGTGACCTTGTGGAGCGGGTCGGCGTACGGGACCATGGAAGCCACCAAGGCATGCCCGGCTTCGTGAAAAGCTGTGTTCTTCTTTTCCTCTTCGGAGAGGATCATAGACTTCCGCTCGGCCCCCATCAGGACCTTGTCTTTGGAAGTCTCGAAGTCGTTCATCATTACGGTCTTGCGGTTCTGCCGGGCGGCGAGCAGGGCCGCTTCGTTCACCAGGTTGGCCAAGTCGGCGCCGGAGAAGCCGGGCGAGCCGCGGGCGAGCACGGGGATGTCAACGTCCTCTGAGAGAGGGATTTTCTTCGTGTGGACTTTCAAAATAGCCTCGCGCCCTCCCACGTCGGGACGTGGAACAACCACGCGCCGGTCAAATCGGCCAGGGCGCAACAGTGCCGGATCCAATACGTCCGGACGGTTGGTAGCGGCGATGAGGATGACGCCTTCATTGGACTCAAACCCATCCATCTCCACCAGCAATTGGTTCAGCGTCTGTTCCCGCTCGTCATGACCACCCCCCAAACCCGCGCCTCGGTGGCGGCCCACCGCGTCAATTTCGTCGATGAAGATGATGCAGGGTGCGTTCTTCTTTCCCTGCTCGAAGAGGTCGCGGACGCGTGAAGCTCCCACTCCGACGAACATCTCCACGAAATCGCTTCCGGATATGGAAAAGAAGGGAACGTTCGCTTCGCCGGCAATCGCGCGCGCCAAAAGAGTCTTCCCGGTCCCTGGGGGTCCGACCAACAAAACGCCCTTGGGGATGCGACCGCCGAGCTTCTGAAACTTCTGCGGCTCCCGCAAGAATTCAATAATCTCCTGCAATTCTTCTTTGGCTTCTTCCACCCCAGCCACGTCCTTGAACGTCACCTTCTTTTGCTGGCTGGAAAGAAGACGGGCGCGGCTCTTCCCAAATGAGAGCGCTTTGTTGCCTCCACTCTGCATCTGGCGCATGAAGAAGATCCAGAGGCCCAGCAGCAGGATCATCGGCAGACCATTGATCAGCCAAGTCACCCAGGAACTCCCGGAGCTATCTTTGATAACAACGCTGACGTTCTTTTCCGTCAGTGTCTTGTACAGGTCGGGATAATTTGCAGGAATGGTGCTCTTAAACTTGGAGTTCTCCTTTTTCAGCGTCCCGGTAACGTCGGTCCCCGCAATTGTGACTTCACGGACGTTGTCCTTGTTAATAGCCTCGACGAAGGCCGAGAAACTAAGCTCCTGAACGCTTCCCGTTGTAGTGTTCCTGACAACCATCCAAATCAGCAGGGCGGTCACCGCCATCACCACCCAGAAAACTATGTTTTTTACCGCCGAGTTCACGGCGCTTCCTCCTTCGGCCCCCGCAAGTCTTTCGGGCCGCTTACGCTTGCCTAACTATTAGATGCTTCACGCTGCGTACACGAGCCGGGCATAAAACACAAATCCCCTGCTCGTGCAGGCGCAGAGCCATTCGCCCCTTCAAAGACGAAGCTCATCTCCCCAGAGGTGTATGGCCACGCGCCTCCACACCTTCCTCAATAAGCAGGACCGTCCGCGAGGCTGAAGTGGCTGCCACCGGCGCGGCAGGTGGAAATCCTCTCACCCACACAATCTGTTCCGCACACTCCAGCACGGGCCAAAGTTTGCGCTGGCTCCGCGGGATCTTTCGCTGACGAAAAAACTCCTTCAGTTTGCCTAGTTTCCGGCTTCCCACTGGCCAAAACCGATCGCCGGCTCGCCAATTGCGCAGGAGCAACCTGCACGGCAGCTTTTCGGCGTCCATGGCACTGCCTGCAATCTGATTATACTCCTCCGAAGCCCTCGGGAGTTCAACAATCTTGAGGCTAAAGGTTGCCCCTAAGGCAGGAACGGTTATCTCCCCAGGCACCTGCACGGGATAAGCGTATTCCCCGTGTTCTGCGCTGACGGGTTGCGAACCGAGGACAAGCCAGTCGAAATCCCGCCTCGCTACGACTCCGTCCGGCAAAAGCAGACTCCGGCCACTTTGCGCGCCGCCGGCGAACCGCAGGAGTTCTTCGATGTGGGCGTAGGCTAAGCCCCTCGAGCCCGGGTGGGCGGATTGAACCATCTGGCGCAAAACCCGGCGCTGAATTGCCAGTGCGAAGCCCTTGAGGGCGCGCACGGAGATTTTCTCTTCTACACCTTCGCGCAGGCGCCACGGGCGGCTGCGCTCGCGGGCTTGTTGCTCTAAGAATGCCTCTTCGTCTCGAGCCCGGTCGGCATGGTCCTTGAGAAGCCGGATAATGGCTGGGTTGAATTCCCGTTCCAGCAGGGGAAGCAGGTCCCGGCGAACCTTGTTGCGCCGCAGCCGGGAGTCGAGGTTCGATGAATCAAGGCGGTGTTCGAGATGGCGCGCTTCGATCTCGCGCATAATCTCGGCGCGCGTGAGATCCAGGAAGGGCCGCGCCACCCTGCCCTCCAGCAGCGGGTAGATTCCGCTCAAGCCGCGCGTACCGGCGCCGCGCAGCAAGCGCAGCAGCACCGTCTCTGCCTGGTCGTTGGCGGTGTGAGCCGTCACCACCATCTCGAGCCGGCCTTGATCCACCAAGGAGAAGAAGAACCGGTATCGCAGCTCACGGGCGGTAGCCTCGAGATTTCGCCTCTTCTCACGAGCCACCCGCGCCACGTCAGCCTGTCCACAAAAGTAAGCGATCCCGATGGTATCAGCCAGGTTCCGAACGAACCGCTCATCCGCGTCGGACTCGGCCCCACGCAAATGATGATTGAAGTGGACTACACTCAGAGTGATCCCAAACTCCGGCGCGGAATCTCTCATGAAGTGAAGCAGTAATACTGAATCCGGCCCGCCTGACACTGCCACTCCGACGCGCTGCCCGGCATGAAAAAGACCCTGCCGCTTCACTTCCTTCAGCCAGCGGGAATAAACATTTGATTTCACGGGCATTTGTTAGACACACGGCAAGGCGCCAAGCGTGGCCGCCCATGCGGCCGCAGGCGATGCAGCTCGTCGGCACAAGAGGGCCAACAGCGCCGCCACAGGCTCATTGTAACATCGAGTGGTCGATTCAGCGTGAAGTATGCGGTGCGTCAACGGGAATCCCCCGGCCGGTCTTCGACATCAACTCCCCCGGCTTGAGAATGTCAGCCGAATCAACTACAGTTGCCACGATGAATCGCATCCTGAACTGCTCGAGATTCCTCCGCGTGGAAAACGCTTCGGCGGTTTATGAGATCGGCTCCGGAAGTTATTCCTTCGCATTTCCGAGCCCAACGCAATGAGTTGAGGGTATGAACATGCGCGCAAGACTATTGATCGCAATTATGGCAGGCCTGGGATTGGCCTTTGCGGTGGAGACAGGCTACCGCGTCTGGCCTTCCCAGCCGCCCGCACACTGTCCCTTCGAATCGTCGCACTCGATCGTGGGCATTGCTTTCACGGGCAGGCACATTCGTTACGCCAATGCAGACACCTGGTACCCGTCGTGGGCCTCAAACGGCAACATGTACTCACCCTGGACCGACGGCAGTGTGGGCGAGGTGAAGTCAGGCTCCGGAGGTGAGAAAGCGACGACGGGCAATGCCACCCTCGTGGGCGACGATCCCTTGCACCTCGAGATCATTAACGTGAGCGTATTCCCGGGGAACCCTGCGCCGTACGGCGGGCGCTACCCCTGTGGCAGCCTCGTCTACAACGGCGTGTGGTACTACGGCACCTACTGCCTGCTCGAGACCCCCGGCAAAGGGCTCAACTGGGACGTGCTCGGACCTCTCGTGGGCTTTCGATATTCGACGGATTTCGGCAAGACCTGGCACGACACGCCGCATACGCCTTCGCAGCCGCTCTTTGGAGAGCCGGAGAAGCCGGGCGGCAAGGTGAAAATGGGCGCGCCGCACTTCGTTGACTTTGGAAGGAACATGCAGTATTCGCCGGACGGCAAGGCCTATCTGGTCGGCCACGGCGCCGCGGACCCCGACCCCAAACCAAGAGACGCCAACCTCAGTTGGATTACCGGCGACCAGATCTACATGGCGCGCGTCACGCCCAGCATTGCGAGTATGAACGACGCCTCAAAGTACGAGTTCTTCGGCGGCCACGATGCCTCAGGGCGGCCCGTCTGGACGCGGGATTTTTCCAAGATCAAACCGCTGGTGGATTGGAACAATAACACGGGCTGCGTCACCATGACTTACGACGCGCCTCTCAAGAAATACCTGCTGGTGATCACGGACGGCGGCAACACGATTTCAAAATACAACACGTACATCCTGGAGTCCGACCACGTCACCGGTCCGTGGAAACTGGCGGTCTACATGCGGCATTTCGGCGAACAAGCGTACTTCGTCAACTTCCCCTCGAAGTTTATTGGAACGAGCGGCCGCTCGGCGTGGCTGTGCTACGCCGCGAACTTTACCAACGGGTATTTGCACACGAATTACCGCGACGATCCACCCGGCGGCGGATATGGAATGACCCTTCAGGAAGTTCGGCTGTTGGGACCATCAGACGAGAGAAAAGCACAGTAGCAGCCGACGGGACATTTACGACGATGTCCGTTGAGCCGGGGCTCATTGATGCGAATGTTCTGGTCTACGCGGCACATCCTGCAGGTTTTCGAGGATCACGTCAGCAATATGCCGGTGGGGGCGGCTGGCTGGACGCTCCTGTTCAGCGAGCTTCTGGAGCCACGCCTCAAGAGAAAGACCCTCCGCAGCAGCTTTGGCTTTCAGCGCTGCCGCTTGTTCGTCGGGAAGCTCGATCATCGTCATAAGCAATCTCCCACACCGCCCGTACCACCGCTGATCCTACGCCATTGGGCGGTTTTGTCACGGTAGTTACACGATTCGTTGCGGCAGAGGAACCCCATTAGCGCGGCGCCGTGGCGAAGAACTGGTTGGCGCGAAAAACTGAGCCTTTTCATATATTATTACATACAATATTACCCCTAGAGTTTACTATAACTACTCAAGTTACAAAAGTCAAATCCCCCGTGGTGCTCGTCACGCGCTGTTCGCCGGGCGGCGCAGACCCGCGAAACCGGGGCCTGCGCCGGAAACCTTTGCCCAGCCTCGCCTATGCCTTTGGGTGCTCAGGCTCCTTTGTCTTTTTCTGCTCCTTGGCTGGTTTGCCTGGCGGTGGCGCCTCCGTCTTCCTGCTGGCTGGTGGCGTTGCCTCCTTGCGAGGTGGCGGCGTGAACAGCCGGTTCACCCGGATTGGGTGGAGGGAGCTTTCTCGCCGGCGGCGCGGGCGGCGCCGTCTTGACGAGATTGGATCTTGAGGGCATCGTTTTCTTCTCTAGCCCCCGCGCCGCGCGCGCCCGGCGGCGACCGGTGCGTCGCGATCTTGGATTCGAAGACACATTAGGGCTGTTCTTAACCACTTTCGAGGCTCGATTAGCGCTCTTTTGCGCTCAAAAATGAGTTCGTTTTCGGCATTGTAAAAATCTAAGTCGTTCATTTCAAATAACTTCTTGAGTTCGTTCCCTCTAAATGACATCCTTTTCCGTTTGCGCGGCCTTTTTCGCCGGTGCGCATCTATTTCTCATGCACCTTGCCGCCACCCTTACGGTGGACAACACAAAGAGTTGGAACTGGCTGTCACACGTGAGGCGCACGCAGCAGCGCCTGACGCGTCGCGATCTGGGGTTCGAAGACACATAGAACCTGTTTTTTACCACTTTTGTGGCCCGAATTGCGCTCGTTGGCGCTCAAGAATGGAGTTCGTTTTCAGCACCGGTCCTTCATTTTCAATAACTTACTGGCTTCGCTCGTTCTAGATACCATCTTTTTTTCCTGGTGGCGCGGCGTCTTCGCCGGTGCGCATCTCGTTTTCTCCGCCTTGCCGGTCGAATGTCGATTGCAGATTGTCGATTGCTGATTGGGTACCCCTTGCGCGGCCGTCCTTTGCTGGTAGCGCGGACCCCCGGTTGGGTCCGCGGTTTGTCTCGGGGCCTGAGGAAGAGCCACAGACCTCAGAGGCGGAGGTCTGCGCTACCAACTTTGTTTTCATAGACATTCCCGGTTTGTTCCGTGATTTTTGTAGTTTTGGTGGTCCGAGCGTTACCGGCTCCTCGGACGGAATGTTCGATTGCCGATTGTCGATTGCTGATTGTGTACCTTTTGCGCGGCTGTCCTTCGCCGGTAGCGCGGACCCCCGGTTTTGGGGTCCGAGGCTTGTGCCCAGCCTTGGGACGGTCTCGAGGAGCTCAGGCGTAACCTCCGGTGATTTGCGTCAAGACATAGTTGCTCCTTGGAGTCGAAAGGTAATCGAAGAAGGGGCCTTCCTCGAAGTGTAGGCACGTACACAGGTCAAGACTAACATAGGCTCGGCGGCTTGTCAAGTGAAAAATGCAACATGGCTAGCCCATCCAGTGGCCGCGGCCTGCTTGTCCATAGGATGATCGACCTGCTGAGCGATGACTTGCTGCTCTGCCGCCAGGTAATAGTCGCCATCCTGCCAGAACGTGAACTTCAGGGTTTTCATGCCGGAACTCCAATTCCGGGACCGGATGCGCTAATTCATGGTCTGACAGCCAATCCAAGTACGAGCGCCAGCGATTTCTGCCGTTCGTCGAAAGTGAAAAACTCCTTAGCGTTAAGCTTTTTGGCCAGAGAGACGTGTAACACAGCGAGGCTGCGGCAGCCGATGCGGGGACTGTGGAGCGCGGCCCATTGTGCTGCGGTGCGATAAACCGGTATCCAATTGACGGGTTGAGCAACCAAACGGCCGCTCCTCAAATCGCGCCCCACATCGGACCACACCGTGCTGGCCTGGGCGGAGGTGAGGATGCGCCGAAAGACCCCAGGAGCAAGGGCGTTCCTCATTTCCAGGCGATGCAGTCCGGTGAATGGCAAAGGGCCGGTCGCTCGCTGAAGGATGGCCTGGGCGCTCACGCTGTTGGAATCGTTGATGTAATACGAGATCAGAAGACTGGTGTCCGCGTAGAGGATCATGCGGGCTTAGTAGCGCTCCTCGTCCCGTGCCAGCAGAATTAAATTGGGCAGAATTTTGTCGCCACAAATTCGACGCCGCCGAGCGGCAGCGTCTGGCCGGTGAATCAGGAGTCTGCGTCTAGCCGCCGGCCCCGCTTCCAGCGCCGTTTCCAGTTCGTGGACGCCTACAAAGAATTTCCGGCGCTCCCGAGACGGCAAGGCCTTCACGTACTCCAATACTTCATTCGCGCCCATGGTCGAAAAATACCACGCACCGGGCGCGCAACGCAAGTTCGGTTGGCTGCCGCGGAGCGAGCACAGCTCTGCGACTCACCGTCTCGTGCCAAAACGCAGAGTTGCACTCTGCGCCAGCCGGCGTATGATGACCCTTTGTGATCGCTCATGAGAATCGACGACCTTGAATGGACGCTTGAACGTGTCGACCACATCGCTCAACATGCCGTCACGCCGGAAGAGGTCGAAGAAGTGTTCAGCTCCGCTCCGGTCTTCAAGCGGGGTCGAGGTGGAGTTTACGAAGCTTGGGGACAAACCGCATCCGGGCGGTACCTGTTGGTAATCTTTCGCTATCTGGGACATAATCGAGCGTGGCCCATTACGGCCCGCGACATGGATGAAAATGAAAAAAGGTTCTTCCGCAAAAAGTAACGACCACCGCACCCGCAAGAAACTGATCTATGTGAGATCCGCGGCGGAGATCCCGGATTTCAAGTCGGAGGATGAGGTTGCCGCGTGGTACCAAACCCACAGCACGGTCCTGATCCAGGACCAGCTTGAAACGCTGCCCGCCCGGGTGGGCGGCAAACTGCGCGCCCGACTCGCCGCCCGTCGCGGCACGGGGAACCCTCTGCCCAAAGGCCAGCGTCGCACCCGCTCTGCCCAGTCCACCTGATCCCCTTTAAAAGAGTTTACAGTTAACTATGAACTGTGTACCTACTGTGGACTGTGGACTCTCTGCCCCATTTGAGAGTCGACCACTAATAGTCCCGCAACAGCGCCCGGAATCCGGCCTGCTGGAAATGCTCGTCGGCAGTAAGAGCATCGCGGACGCCGCGCTCCTCCATCACCACAAAGGACGGACAGTCCGTCAGGCCCCATTCCTTGTCGGGACGGTCGGAATAGAGCTTGATCGCCCGCTGAATTAGCGGACCCGCCAGCGGAACAATTTCCACGTTGGCGTCGTTTTGGAGGGAAAAGAGGAGTTGGACGGCCGCATGACGCTACTGGATCTTGGATATCGCGTTGCCATTTTCCAGCAGCACTGCCCAAGTGGTGACAAGGCGAGTGCCGCCGGCTTCCAGTTCGTCCGCCAGGGCCAGTGCCTGATGATGAAGCTCATCGGTCGTAGAGGCAAGCGCGATGGCGTAGGCTGTATCCAAAAAGACGCTACCGCTCAGAATCAGCTTTTTCGCCATAGAGATAAGCTTCCAGGTTGGACGACCAATCGCGTGGGCCCTCGAGGGCTAGGGAACGGGCAGTGCGCAAAAACGACCCTCCCGGGGTGGGGGTCGCCAGGCTTTCAATCGTCAGCCGCACTCGGGTATTGGGAGGAAGTTCCAGCGGTTCATCTGGACGGAGCGTCGTGCCGTCGAAAACCGCCTCAATACTTCTTGTCATAGGTCCTCCCACTACTGTAAGTATAGCTGACGCGCGCCCGATTAAAAAGCTGCGGGTTTAACCGCCCATTTCCTGGTAGCCTTATGATCTCTCCCCATGGGGTCCTGATTTCGTTTGCTCGTCACTTGTCACTTGTCACTGCTCTTAGAGCGCGGGTGGGGGACGAAGGAATCACAAAAACAGGCGCTACGCTGGCTATAGCACGATATTGGAGGAGGAGTTGGACATGGTCACCAGTTTTCGATCAGCAGTCCGTCCACCTCTCTGAAATGCTGGTCACGGGTCGCCAGCGGCAAGCCATACTGAACGCTACCAGCCACTCGAATCAACCTTTTCGCAGCCGTCCTCGATCGCCTTCTGCATGGCTTCCAGATCCCCTGGATCTATGGATCCGGAGAAACGCAGCAGATCCCGACCGGGCACGGCAGCCGGTGCCGCCAGACGCCGGGCGAACTCCAGCAGTTGGCGTTGCTGTGGGTCGTTAAGCCGATCAACTTGTTCAACAATCTGATCTCTGATTCTCTGGCTCATGGCGGAACCTCGTAGGCCTCTCGGCGAGGGGCCCCATCACCTTCCCCGGCCTCGTACTCTCCTTGCTAAGTGTGCAACAGTTTCTTCCGACTTGGAGTCTCGAATGCGTGCAACCGGACACCACGGGGGGTGAAGAAGAACCGCGGACCTAAAGCACAGGTCCGCGCTACGCTGGCTTTGGGGGTCTGCGATCTCCGCCCTCGCCCCATTCTTGAGCTGAGAAGGGTTGCTTCGACGTGGGGTGGTGCCGTATACTCTGCTCATGCCAATCATGAAGGCTATCGAACTTCAGGGCGAGATTGACGATCAGCACCGGCTCCATGCCGACGTGCCACCAAGCTTGCCGGCGGGTTCGGTGCGCGTCATCGTTTTGATCTCGGAGGAAGACGAAGGCGGCGCCGCCTGGGCAGCCGGGGTGTCCTCCGAATGGTCAGCGGAATTGAATGACGCCACGCAAGACATTTACACCCTCAACGACGGACAACCGATCGATGCGCCCCGGTGAAATCTATCTCGCCAAGTTCCCTTTTGGGGATGCGCCGGGAATGAAGATCCGTCCGGTCTTATTGTTGATTGACCCGGTGGGGGTCGTTCCGGAGACACTGGTCGCTTACATTTCCTCCGTCATTCCCACGCGGCTTCTGCCCTCCGACCTACTCCTCGACCCGTCCATTCCGGAATTTCGCTCCACGAACCTTAAGACATCATCGGCGCTTCGCCTGCACAAGCTCGCCACCATCCATTGCTCCAGCCTGGCGCGCTATCTAGGCGTCGTAGACAACGGTACCCGGAGTGCCGTGGCATCCAAGCTCAAAGACCTTCTGAGATTGTAGAACGAACTCTCCGGCGGCGGGCCGGCCAGACCCTTACATCGGCTTCAGCACATTCGCACCGATGTTGAGCTGGTTCTGTTGGGAACAGTTCCGCATACGGTCGAGCGTGCCTTCCACCATTTCCGTGATGGCGAGAATCTCGACGCGCGTGTCAGTGCAGCGGGTAGATTCTCTCTTGAAATTCAAGACCTTTTTCTTTCTAAAAGGGGTGCAGGGGAATGCTCTTTCTTTTTTGAGGTCAGGCGCTGACGGGAGCACGGAGCACCTCCTGGGTAGGAA